>ERZ772875.2088-NODE-2088-length-15729-cov-3.680107_pt1 | contig 15729 bp, 7 predicted proteins | sample MGYA00580585_ERZ772875 | MGnify/ENA primary metagenome ERZ772875 (study PRJEB29015, sample SAMEA2737736) | human gut metagenome | biome: human gut; feature: human-associated habitat; material: faeces | place: China | collected 2012 ... | reverse complement strand
TTAGGTAAATGCTTGCTGATTATGTATATTGTAATTACTCGGCAGTACCCACATCACTCAGTGTCAGACCCTTGTTTTGTTCCAACGCCCACTTGATGCCCCAGTTATTCATGAAAATAATCAGATTTCTACCCTTTAAATCACGTACGCGCTTGGAATCACTGGTAAGATTCAGCGTATTCGGATCCAATGCCTGATCATCGATCCAGCGAACGCACTGGAACGGCAGAATTTCGAGCTTGATATCGACATTGTATTCACTTTTTAAGCGCTGTTCCAGCACCTCAAACTGCAGCACGCCGACACCGCCGACGACCAGCAGAGCACCGATTGCGCTGAACAGCAGGGTGCCGAAACCACCGGTGGTGGGCAGCTTGAAGCCCTTGCGGTTGATGATTTCGGTAACATGGCGGCCATACGTCTTACCGTCCACGGTAATGCCAGTCTGCGTACCATCCTTAGTAAAAGTTTCTTCCTTTTTTGTCACATCACTCTTAACCAGTACACCATCTTTTTCCTCATAGGATTCAGTCCATGTCTTCTTATAAGCAATACTCAATTCTACTTTTACCGGAGCCGTCAAAAGGTTATAACCCTGTTTCGTTTTAGTTTCTACCAGATAGTAAGTGCCGTTTGCAAGTCCGTCCACATTGGCTTTACCGTCAGGACCCGTTGTGATACCAGACTTAACTTTTACCCATTTCTCGTTTTCGCCTGCTGCCGGAAGTTTCAGTGTGTTTGCTGTAGCGGTATCAATTTCGACTGCACCGTCAGGAAGCTTCTCATCTTTTCCTACCAGCTTATACAAATCAAAGGTTACGCCTTCAAGGTAGATGTCTTTACCAGTTTCATCTTTGACATCAGCCTTCTTCAAAATCTGAATCTGGAACGTATAAACGACAGTTTCATCGCCGCGTTTATTATTGTTCTCCGGCTTGTCCTTATCCTCATCTGTCACATCTGTTTTGTTAGAGTACTCCAGCTTAGCCTGGTTCGTGTTGCCATCAGTGGTCATATCTGCATCAGCAGTCAGTTTTGCATTATAGCTAATGACAATCTGCTTACCTGCATATGCTCCCATCTTGGTGGGATCAAACGCAACCGTAAAACCGCCATTGTCAAGTTTAGTAATGGTGTATGCGTCTGTAGGAACGGCTACCAAGCTTTCGCCATCCTTATACTGGACACTGATAAGGTCGTTACCATCAGCATCCTTTACCTGATCGACCAAATTGGTCGGGGTATCCGTTACTTCAAACTTCTTCAGGCGGGTGATATTCTGGGGAACGGTAACAGTAATCTTGTACGGAATTTCATCGCCTACATTGTAGTCAGCAGCTTTACGATACTCGTCGCTTGTACGGTCTTTTACCGTCTTTTCAATGTCAGGTGCATAGTTTTTAACTGTTACTGTTGTGTTCTCTGCGGTATAGTCACTGCTATGGTCTGCATTTTCTGCTCTGCTTACCGTACCATCGTCAGCAATCGTAAATACATAATAATCACCTGCATTGATGACGTATTTACGATTTTCACCTGTTACTTCATCGCTATAACCAATTTCCTTGAAACGGTAAGTACCCGGCTTCAAACCGTCAATGGTTACCGAACCGTCAGGAGCAGTCGTTTCAAAAGTAGTAGTATCATCGGGATAAGGTACCCATCTATTTGTATCGTCATCCTTCAGACGTTCAAGACTAAATTTAACCCCTGCCAGCGGTGTTCCAGCTTCTTCTCCTACAACGCCGAGTTTTTTCAGCGTAATAGCACCTTTATGTGTGCTGTTTTTGGGGTAAACAACCACATCATACAACCACTGCTTCTGAGCGTTTGCATCTTCTGTCACACGCGTCATAGGAATAGAAACCAAGAACGGTTCTACCGGTTCAGTAACTGTAGCCGGTTTGCCGGTTTCAATCACAAGATAAAGGCCAACAGGGAGATCCGTGAACTGCACCATGCCGTTCTTGTCTGTTTTTTTCTCCACGCCGACTTTATCAGCACCTTCAATTTGTTTGTTATATTCTTCTTTTACTTTGCCATCTACCATGTAGTCAGATGCTTCCGGTGCTTTTTCATTTGTTTTACCGTTATAATATTCTTGCAATTCGGTTGCATTTTTTACCTGATAAATAGTAAATCCAACATCTTCTGCGGGTTCCGTGCCATCAGGAATATTCTGCTTTTCACCTGTACCATTTTCGCTTACAATATCCTTGTCGTGCAGATACTTATAAATGGTAATCGAGCCTTTCTTATCGGGATCAATTACACTGTCTGTTGTCTTCGTTGTTTCTGGCAATGCGGGTGCATCCGCTGCCATTGCTGGCATGGCGCACAGGCTGAGGGCCAGGGCGGCGCTCAACAGGCCTGTGAGAAAACGTTTTGCTTTTTTCATTTCAGTACCTCTTCTCTTAAAAAAAGTCATCATCGGATGGGCGGCGAAGCCGCCCGGCTTAGGGGTTCTGCATCAGCACGGCGTGCAGTGCGGGGCGCTGCAGCGGGGAAACGCTGCCGCGCCGCCCGCACTGTGCCGTAAAGAAAAAAGGGAGGGAAAACCGGGCCGCTTGCCCACTTGGCTTAAGGTGCATCTGAAAACAAAGGAAATAACGGATATTTCGCAGCCACAAGCAGGATGTAAGGCAAAGAGCCACCGGAATCCTTTCCGGATCCCAAGGCTTCTTAACACAAAATCCGGCTGCGCTTATAGAAACAGGCGATATTTTCAGCTTTTCAGTTATACCCCGGCTTATGGCTGCGCCCTGCCGTAAAACGGGCGCGCACTGGCGGGCAGGCCCTGTACCCTGGGGGTTGCTGGGTTTCCGGGGGATGGTTAATGTCGCCGGCCCCCTTTCCTGTTGTAGCGGAATGTGAATATCAACAGCCCTGCCACCGCCAGCGGCATGCCGATCAGCAGCCACAGGCTTGGCGCGTCTGCACCCGTGTGGGGCAGCTCAGGCGTTTTACGGTTCAGAACGGTAAGGGTCATGGTGTAGGTGTTATTGGCGCCCGGAATGAACGTCTTATCTTCTTTCTTAACTTCCTCACCATCAATATAACACTTGCCGTCTTGGGTAAATTTGATCTCAATTGGCTGTGCCAACAGGTTGTACCCCGGATGTGCCTTGGTTTCCGTCAGGCGGTATGTACCGGGTTCCAGATTTGTGAACACACCGGTGATTTTGCCGTCGCCCTTCGTTGTGGCGGTAATGGAACCTGTGTTTTCGTTATCGAATTTATAGGCAGTATCTACCTTCTGCGGTTCTCCTTCGTTTGTTGTATCGACCAGCTTTTCCAGCTTGAACTCAACATCTTTCAAGAATACTTCTTTGTTATTTTCGCCTTTTTCCGCGTCCTTCTTGATGATATCCAGTACAAACTTCGGGTTCTGCAGCGTGTTGGTCAGCTCAATCTTGCCGCTGCCGCCGGTGATGGTTCCATCGGTGGCTGTGGCTGGCGTTGTAGTTGCGCCGTTCGTTTCGCCGTTCGTTTCGCTGTTTTGTGTTGCTTTAGCCGTTACAACATACGTATTGCCGCCAATCGTAATGGTTCCGTCTGCCGCTGCCTTTTTAAATTTGTCATTCTCTACCGTACCTTCCACAATGCGGTACACATAATCGATGTGGTTATTATCCGTATTGATTTGGTACTGATCCAAACCGCTAAAGGTACGCCGCCAGCCGCTTTCACCGTATTCAATGGTAACATAGTCTTTCGTGTTGTCAGCCGGGTAGTTTACCGGTGTCCAGTCTGTATCGCTTTGGCTGGTTGCCAGGCGGCGCTGGAGCTGGATGTAGATTTGTCCCGGCCGCTTCGCAGTGCTAAGATCGTCCGTACCATTTGCATCTTTCCAGAGCTTATCGAACTCAATGTTGATCAGTTTGCGCTGGGTGTTGGTAAAGATTGCGGTAACTTCCAGCTTGGTTGGATCGTTCGGATCTTTGCTCTCCACAATCTCGCCTTCCACCATGTTGTTGATCACATCGGCTTTATTGTGAGGCGGAACGGTTACGCTTTGCAGTTTGGCACCATCGGTGCTTTCGACTTCCTCGATGGTATAGCGGGTGCCAACGGGGATGCCGGTGATGGTCACGGTGTGGTCTGGGTATTTTACCTCATCGCTCATGTTGATCTCAACATACCTTATGATGTCATCTTCTTCCAGAGCAGCACCGCCAACATCACTAAAGGTAACTTTGAACTTGTAGGTTCCGTCCAAGGTTTCGCCGTCTGCGGGCTTCTTTTGGATTTTCAGCCCGCCGGTTTTGACGGTGTTGACGTATTTTACCTTTAGCTTTGTCAGCGTGGAGCTTTTTTCGTCCGGGTCCTTATAGGAGCGGAAGACGATGGTGTTGGCGGTAGTGGGCTTCTTGTTCTCCGTGTAGCCATCATTCTTTACCCCCTCTTGATCGACATAAACTTCCGTTCGGTCATCATCGGGGCCTACGTCGGGGGAGTGCTGGCTCTCCAGCGACTTGGGCTCTCCTCCGAGCTTTACTGATGTATAATCCGTACTCGTCGGCTCCGTCGATTTAACCGCCTGCCCGTTCTCGTACACCGTCCATGTGGTGTCGTACAGTTTTGGGTTCAGTTCCTCTTTGAGCGAAATGTAGCTGCCGCGGCGGAACTGGTCGCTGAAGGTAACGGTTTCTCCAGCTTCCAGAACAAAGCTTCCGTCGCCTTCCACCAACTGGGTGTCTGTGTCCATGTTGGAGGTGTACTGTGCGTTTTCGGCGTTTTGCAGCTGACCGCTTTTGACGGAGCCGTAATCCGGGATGTCCTCCTGCTTGGTTGTAAAGCCGGACATCGTACTTGGCTTCGCTTTGGGAATGAAGGTAAAGTTCCTGAAATAGATGTTGCGGCTATAGTTATCGCCCACGCGGATGGTTGTAACGTTGCCGCTAAATTTGCCGTCCGAACCGCCCTGCTCTTTCATCTTGTGCAGGTCCAGCTTTACGGTGACCCATTGGTCTGTCTTCAGTTCGACCGAGCCATACGTTGCGCCGTTAATGCCTGTTGTGCCAAGGCTGCCTTTTTGGCCGTGGATAGGTGTTTGTTCATCCAGCAGTTCCAGATACAGGTTGTTGAGGGAAAGTTCACCACCATCATCGTGCTTAACGTAAACCTCGAACGTAAGGAAGCGCTCGTTTTCGATATTGATGGGTTCTTTCAGCGTCAGGATGCCATAACGGTTCTTACGCCATTTACTGACGGGTTCCGTATCCATATAGCGTGCGTACCAGTGAAGGACCTTTTCTTTATTCGTCCCGGAATCTGGCCCGGGGTTATCAGCCTTCTCGAAAATGTAGGCATCGTTATTTGGGGTTGCGGGTTCAATAGTGCTTGTCTCCAAATTCACCACTTGGGAGTGAGTACCGCTTGTATCCGGGTCAGCGGCTTTTTTTTCTCCATAATGGGTTGCCTGGTTCTGGATGGTGAAGTTGAAGATTTTCCGGCCTGTAAAGCATTTTTTGAAGTCATCGTCAGTAACGTTGCTCAGATCGACCTCTTTTTGAACCTTCAGCTCGTTATTATCCGGGAAGTTGAACGCCACCGCCATGTTGGATTCCCACATACCACGTTCCATGTAGTACATGGTAAGGGTGTGCTTTTGGCCTTTGTCGAATGTAAGAGTAGTGCCTTGCGCGGAGAAAGAAATCTTCTCGTCATTATATGTTACGTCCTTGACAGAACTTCCATCTTGGTCACTATTTGACGTTCCGCCTTTTTTGACCTTACTGACATAGGCTGTTACACTATTTTTCTTTTCTCCCTTGTCTGTAGTTGTCTCGCCAAATTCCAGCAGGCCGGATACTTTACCGTGCGCACCACCAACGTCAAGCGCCAGCTGGCCATCAATGAATACCCAAACGTCATCGTCACCGGAGAAGAAGAACTTGATGCTGGTTTTTTTCTTTTCTCCATTTACAAATTCGTTTGTTTCAACTTTGCCGTCATCCGTCAGGGTAAAATCCATCTGCAGCTTGGTGCCAAAGCCGTAATTGTAGGTAGAAGCCACACCAGGTTTTGCTGTTTCATTGAACGGGAAGTAGCCATAATGGCCTTGCCCGCCCGATGACGCATCCACATTCTCAGAAGACTTTCTGTTATCGGTACTTTGGAGAAAATATTTTGAATCCGAATTTTGTCCCGAATCTTGTTTTAGATACAAGGTTGTATCCTTGCTGTCAAAGTACCAATAATCAACGCCGGGATCGTTATCAAAAAGATTTTCCTTTTTAGTAAATGGGAACTTTACATTCTCATACACTTCACCAAGCTTTGCTTTTTTACTATTTTCTCCTAGGAGGAAGTCTTTGCTAAAGTGCGGTTCTACTTTTTCTGTATCTTTCAGCAGCGGTTCACCTGTTGCTTTACCGTTGGATGTTGTATCCGCAACCAATCCCTGATAGGCATAGTATGTATGCTTAATATCTACGCTATTATCTTCATTACGCTGAGAGTTATTGATTGCCATAAAACGACCAAAGTCGTTGTACCCAAACAACTTTAATGTATCTTCAATCTGGCTAAATTCAAGGGAGCCTGCAGGCTGGAAATGTCCGGTATAAATCGGATATTGGGCACCTGCAGTCTGATAATAATCGCTCAGCGCCTGATCAAATTCACGGAAGGTTACCCAGGTGCGGTGACTTGCACCCTTATATTCACCGTAGCCATCACGGTTCTTGCCGTTCAACTCGTAATCTGTATAATAGTCATACAGCGTACTGGTAACATATTTTGTGTTTGCTTCTTCCGTAAAAGGAACGGATGCAATATCTACTATTGGAGTTTCTTTCCCCGTTTCGGCATCACGATTTTTCCACGTTTCGGCATCACGCGGGGTGGTGTCTTTTGGAGCCCAGTAGCCGCCGCGTGGGCCACTGTGATATATTGTATCGTCATTCGTATCCGCATAGAAGCACTGTTCCTTATCCTTATAATCTAAAGGGATGTCTACCCAATCTGTATTGTTGCCGCAGTTTGTAAGGATCTTATCGCTACTCAACGGATACGAAGAGAATGCAATTTGGGTATAGCCATCCGGCACATCTGCTGCATAGTAATCTGTGCCCTTAATCCGGCTCATTTCGCCGCCTATGCTTTTTTTGTCTTTTCCTTTTAAGCAGTAGTAAACCGTACTTTCCGTACTTTGATCGGCTTTGGGGATTGAATAGTTGCCGTCAGTATCATTAGTACCTGTTGTTGGCAGCTTTGAGAAAGTAGCATCGTAATAGATAAGGACAGACTTTTCTATACCCCATCTTTCGTTGTCTTCGCCAGTATAGATAAAGCATTTACTTGTATCACTGTATGTAAAGGATTTTTTATCATCACTAACTTTTTCACCATAGAAGTTATAGAATTTGCTGGATTTTGTGGAACCGCTCTCATTCCATGTAAACTGAACATAAGAGCAATAATCGTTAGGAATGGTAAAGGTTGCTGTGGAATTAGGAGCAATACCAGAATCCGCCCCAGCATTATTTAAGGCTATTGCGACCTGGATAAGCTCTCCATTCTCATTCGGTTCATAAAACCAGGCTTGGACGTTCGTTAGTGTTTCACTGGTTTTATTTTCAAAGGACATCTCTTTGCCAGCGAACTGATTATGGCGAACCGTAACCGTATAGGTAGACCACTTCTTGCCCTCTGCGCCCTCTGCATCATAGCAGTTGCCGCCGATATAATTGTCACGAGTTGGATCGAACGTCTTCCACCACGTACGTGCATTTACATCAGCAATTATTACTTTGGCTGTAGGGTTATCGTCTGTAAGTGTATCTTCCTTATATCCCCAAAATTCAAGTCCATTCAATCCTCCAAATCGATAGTGTTTGTTCTTATTCAGGTCCGCAGAATAAATTTTTCTTCCGTCCTTCGTTATGTCAGCTTCCTGCATATCAAGCGTATACGGCGGCTCTTTATCGTTGTTTGTATCTACTGCATAAATTTTAACGCTTGTAAAACCACTCCAGCTACTAGGCACTGCAAAATAGAGCGTGTAAGTATCCGGCACTCCCCCCTCACTAACTGCCTGCACGTTATCCACGCTTCTTGCGGCGTACATCTTCTGCGGCTGTTCGGTCGGTTCCGGGGTGGCGGTGGGGGTCACGGTCGGCACAGGGGTGGCCGTTGCGGTGGCTGCCGGTTCCGGGGTCGGGGTGGGTTCTGCCGTGGGCTCCGGCGTTTCGGTCGGGGCGGGCTGCTCCGGCTCGGCGCTTTGTTCCGGTTCCGGGGTGGCGGCGTTCTGCTCCGGCGGAACGGTATCCTCCCCGGAGGCCGTTCCCTGCTCATCCTCCAGCAGCTCTACTTCGTCAGGTGCGTCGGGCAGAAGATCCACCTCGGCGTATACAGGCAGGGCCATTGCCATAACCAGGCAAGCGGTGACAAGCAGCGCTGTCAGCCGGCGCGCCCAACCTGTTGTGTTTTTTCCTGTTCTATTCAATCTGCTCACCCGTCTTTCGCGCTGGCTTGATGGAAGCACATTGTTCCACAGGGGATCCCTGTGAAAGAGTAAAGGAAGCCAGCTTCTTTTACTTGCGCAACCGTTGCCATGTTGTTTTCAAAAAAAAACCGCATCGAATCTTCTCATTGCGCATTTACTTTTCAGTGTTAAAGTATAGCACCTTTATACCAGAAAGGCAATACAATCCACGTAAATTCCTGTTTTTCAGCACTTTTACTGATTGCGTTTTCCTCCAATTATACAATGTATTCAAAGCCTTTGTATAATTTATTCCTGATTTTCTTTTTGGCAGCGGTCCCTTTTATATACTTTGACCGCGCGTTTATGATCCTCTGCGCACACAGAGCGCAACTTTGCGGCAAAATTCGCCTTTTTTGTTGTATTTTCCCGTTTTTGCGCAATTATTTGTTTCGCATGCGCCTGTTTGCGGCGGGGCCTGGCGGCGGGGTGGGCGCCTTGTGGGAGGGATGGCAGGTTTGCGGCGCACGGTTCCCGTTTTTTTGCGGCGCGATGGGTACACCGCGCCCCTGCAAACGGTTTGCGGTGTTTGCGGCGGCGGGTGTGTGTTTGGTGGATTGCACGCCCGCCAACGGGACGCCGTTCTCCCTTTACAACGGGGTGCGGGTTTGCTGCAGATATGCCATTCGCTTTTTTGTCCCCCCTGCCCCGCCCCTGATTCCCGGTTCCCCCTTGCCGATTTCTATTTGCGCCAGCTCCTGAGGTGCATCTGAGAGCAACGAAAATAGCGGATCTTTCGCAAGCACAAAAATCCGGCTGCGTTTACTGAAACAGACGAGCTTTTTCTTTGTTTTCAGATACACCTCCAGCTCCCAGCTTTCAATCTATCCTGTGTAAACTGCAACCCCTCACGCGCCATTCTGTGCGGCACTTACCTTATAATATAGGGGTGCTGCCCTGTGTGAATTTGCAACTGATCTATTTGAAGCAGCTGTGAGCTGTTGCAATTTTGCACAGGGTATTGCCCACATTCTGTGCCGAACATTCCCGAAACGTGTTGGAAAAACGCACAGGATTGCCTTGTTTCCCTATGCCGCTTACCGTTGGAAAAACGCACAGGTTACCCCCGGAACAGTTGCATTTTACACAGGGTATTCCCGCTCCCCTGCCCCGCCGTGACCCGCGTACCTGTTGGAAAACCACACAGGATAGGCCCGTTCCCCCCTGTTGCAATTTACACAGGTTTGGCTGTTTTTGGCTTATTTGCAACTTTACGCAGGTTGCTTTCCGCACAGGAAAATGGTGGTGGAATGCACAGGCTGCAGTTGGTTGAACACACAGGTTTGCGTTGTTAAATTACACAGGCTCTACCTATTACTAATATAGAACTAAACATCTAAGCCATAATAACAACCAGAGGTAAGCCGGGAGATGGGGGAGAACGGGAAAAAATTGGTGTTGCCATTCCATCAGGTTACAGAACCCTGAAACAGCAGGACAGAAAAGCACAATAAAACCCTGTGTAACCTGCACCCGGGCTGCAGCCCCCACAGGATATATGGCAAACCACAACGCGGGTGTTGCATTTTGCACAGGGTAATGGCGGTGAAACCCTGTGTAAATTTGCAATTCTTGCGCTGGACAACAGGATGTGCTATAATGTTTAGCATGATGTGCGTGACCACCCGGGATACAGCAACCGATATAGGAGGCCCCTGCTTATGGCGGCAAGTAAACAGAAAAAAGATGATCCGTTTGTCGTTACGTTTGAAGAACGCGGGGACCAGACCATCGTTCGCAAATCCAATGACCTTGTACAGATGACGCGCAACAACCTGACGCTGAGCCAGCAGCGCCTGATGCTGCATATTTTTTCGATGATTAAGCCGGAGGATACGGACCTGCCTTCTTATGAGCTGAGCATTTATGATTTTATCAAGATGACCGGCATGGACCCGCACAGCGGGGCGCTGTACAAGCAGGTGCGCAAAAATATTGAGGAGCTGGCCAACGCGCCCATCCAGTGGATCAAGAATAACGGAACTTCCACGGTGGAAACATTCCGCTGGATCGATAAAGTGCGCATTGATGAGGGCCGCGCGCGCATGACCATCACGCTGGATCCGGTGCTGAAACCGCACCTGGTGCAGCTGAAAACCCTGTATACCACCATGGATGTGACCTACACCATGCTGATGCGGTCCACCTATTCCATCCGCATTTACGAGCTGTGCAAGAGCTACCAGAGCCTGTATCTGAAAAAGAAAGCGGCCGGGGAACCGCTGGTATGGAACCTGAGCATGCTGTATGAACAGCTTTCGTATACGGCCAACCGATGGTCGGATTTCCGCCGCCTGGCACTGGAAAAGGCAAAGGCGGAAATTAACGAAAAGACGGATATTATTTTTAATTACGATGTGTACGAAAAAAAAGGGCAGAAGGTTCTTTCGCTGGTGGTAACGATTGACCCGGTGGATGATGCCGCCGCACAGGCCAACCTGGACAGCATCAACAGCACAGTGCGCAAAAAGAGCAAAAAGAAGGGCCGCCCCACCGTGGCGATTGAAGATTCGCTGCTGGATGACCCCAGCGTGATCACCTTTGATTATGTTTCGGCACCGGAAACAACGATCCCCTATTCCTTTGGACGCCACCGCACCGAGCTGCGGGAGGAAATTGTTGTGAAAGCGCGCATGGATCAGCTGCGCGCGGAGATTACGCCCGAAGAGCTGCACGCGGTGGAAGTGATCATTGATGTGTTGGCAGATGCCTGCTGCACCATCCAGGCAGGCGATGGCGAGCAGGACGGCGGCAACAAAACGGTGTTTGGAAAGATGAATGCCATCATCCTGGATTGCGGCGGGCTGACCAGTTGGCTGGCCGGTGTGGCACCCCGCTATGCACAGGAGATTATTCCCCGGTCGCAGACGATGCGCAGCCCGGCGCGGTACCTGAACAAGGTGCTGCGCGAGGATATGGATAACTATCGCATTTATATTTTCCGCAAGGCAAAGCCGGCAGCAGAACCCAAAGAGGAGCTGTTGGAAGCGGAGTACCATGTGATGGACGAGCCGGTGCAGCAAACGATGCCGGAGCCTGAGCCGCCCAAGGTAGAGCTGATTCCCGAAACGATTGTAAAACGGCAGGATATGCGAAAAGAGTTTGCAAAGTTTGTAGATGATGGATACCTGGAAAAGACGTTGACGAGCGGCCAGCGCGGCGCTTACCACGAAATTTACCGCCACCTGGCAGCGCGGTGCGTGCCATCGCCTTCCAGCCTGCGCAATGGGCTGAAAGACGAAATGCGGCTGCATTACCTGGCCTGCATGAATGAAGTGATTGAAAAGTATGGCAGCCTGACCCCATTGATGGAAGCTATGGCGCATGAACTGGACTTTGATGTGTTCTGGGCAAAGGCCGCCAAGGACCCCAACGTGAATAACCCGATGGGGCTGTTCTACCACATTATTGAAGAACGCGCGCTGAACCCGATCGGCACCATAATGAACGACCAGGCACAACGGCAGAAGGTTGCCGCCAAGGAAAAAGGTGAAAAAGATAAGTGGCACAACGAAAGCTGGATGGATGCTTTTGAGGAAGATATCCCGGATGACAGCGAAGAGTAATTGAGATGAAGCAGAGCGGATAATCCGGGAGCGCTATTATAATAAGGTAAGCAGCGGCTGGCAGATTGCTGGCCGCTGCTTTTTTGATTTCAGATAGACCTTGGGATAATAGGTGAGAATGAAGGTACGTGAGCGGGAGTGCCTGGATGAAGTGAAGAAGGATGGGAAGGAAAAACGGCAGAGAAAAAGCGTGAACAGCAACGAAGAGATGCCTGCATAATATTCGTCAAAATATCCGTTGACACACGCGAAGCATATGATATAATAGAAGCTATAACAGCAACGAAGAGATGCCGCACGGCATGGGGTACCCGTTTTTGCAACCCGCGGTATTGCCTTAGATTAAGATGCCGGCGTGCGGTACCGCCAAAAGAACCGAACAAAAGGCAAAGATTAACCGACAGCAACGAAGAGATGCCTACACAAAGGCGCTCGCAAGGAGGAAAACAATGGGATATTGTATCTCAGTCTGCATTGAAAAAGGCGGCGTGGGAAAAACCGTTACCGTCTGCAACCTGGCGGCGCTGATGGCGCAGGACGGCAAGCGGGTGCTTGTGGTGGATATGGATGCCCAGGGCAACTGTACCTATACCCTGACGGGCGCCCGTGTAACCGATAATACTTTTGACCGCGCTGGCGTGTATGATATGTTCCGTGCCTATGGCATCAGCGGCACGCAGAACTATATTTCCCGCACGCAGTTTGATAATATTGATATAATTCCGGCAAATGGCAACACCCCAATGGCGGCCAAGCAGCTGCAAATCCTGGAACAGTCCGAAAGCACCAGTATCAATATGTTTTTGGCCATGTGCCTGGCACAGGTTGCCGGCGAATACGACTATATTTTGATCGATACCCCGCCGTCCCGCGATGTAATGGTGACCAACGCCCTGATGGCCAGTGACTTTGTGCTGATCCCCTGCGTGTGCGATGACTACAGCCGTGACAGTGTGTACCGCACTGTGGCCATGTGCCAGCAGTTGGAGCACGATGAGGGCGAAAAAATTGATGTTTTGGGCATTATCCTGACTATGGTGGAAAAAACTGCCCTGACCGAAGTGATCCGCAATGAACTGCGGGAAAGCCAGCTGGGCAGCAAGCTGTTTGCTGCCGAAATCCGTAAGGGACAGGCTGTAAAGGATAGCACCCGCCTTGGTGCGCCGGTTGTGCTATGTGCACGCAGCAGCAACCCGGCAAAGGATTATGCAAAGGTGTATGCCGAGCTGAAAACGCGCGTTGAACAGGAGGCAGAGTGATGGCAAGCAAACTGGACCGACTGCAGAAGAAAGGCTTTAAAGTAAACGAAGCAGCGTTAAGTAAGATCGCGCGCGGCGACCAGGAGCCGGGCGGTGAATACAGCGAGATCAATATCAATGATATTGAAGAAAACCCGGATAATGCCCTTTACCGTGAGCTGGATACCGAGGAAGATATTGCGCTGCTGGCCGATGATATCCGCCGCGCGGGGCTGCTGCACAACCTAGTTGTGTTCCCTAAGACCGGTGTTGGCGGAAAATATGTGCTGCTTTCCGGCGAGCGCCGCCTGCGTGCGCTGCGCCTGTTGGTGGAGCAGGATAAACGCGAGCAGGAAGAAAAGCAATTGCCCAACCGCATGAGTGAATGGCAGAAAGTGCAGTGCAAAGTGGTGCGCAACTTGACGGAAAACGAAAAAGTTGTGTATATTGACAGCGCAAACCTGCAAGTGCGCGGCGGCATCAGCAATGAACGTGTGATGCGCCAGGCGGCGGCGCGTTTTGTGGAAAACCTGCAGAAAGCACCGTATAACCTGAGCGCAGCGGAAGCGAAAAAAGCGCTGAAAGAGGTCAGCCCGCTGAATTCCCGCACGATTGATAAGGCGCTTTCGATTCAGAATGATCTCAACCCTGATCTGCGCCGCTTGCTGGATGAGGAATTCCTGAACCGAGCCGAGTGCGAAACCTATCTCCGCTTGACCCTGGAAGAACAGGCCCGTGCAGCCGCAATGTTTTTGAAAATCGCAGCCCTTGACCCACGCAGCCATGAGCGCCGCGCCATCAAGGACGCATTGACCACAGCCATGCTGGATGTAGCAGTGGAACGCCGCAGCATGCAGGAGCGCGAGAGCGTATTTGCAGCAGCGTTGCAAAATGCACAGGATGCAATCGGTCAGGCCAAGACGCAGGAAAACAAGGCGGCAGCAGTAGATAAGGATCACAACTTTATTTCGGCCAAGCTGCCTACAACGGCCCGCAAACTGCGTAAAATTGCAGCGGCAAAAAATATTGAAGCTAAGATCCGCAGTTATACGGCAGAGGACCGCAAAGCAATGTCGGACCAGATGCAGGAGCTGATTGCGGCAGCGCAGGAGCTGAAAGCACTGATTGATGCTGTGGAATAATCCAGATCCACGAAAGCAGCAAACAACAAAAATCCATGCAAATAGGAATACAGGAATCCACGATATGAAACAGCGAATTGTCATCCGGCTGCACCTGGCTGTGCGGGCAGTGCTGCAAAGCGAAGCGGACTGGCGCGGCACGCGGCTGGGCACCCTGACATCGGAGCTGATCCATGAACAGGCTGCGAAAGCGCGCCTGTGCGGGGTGCAGAATTACGAGTTGAACCCTGTCAGCAGCCGCTATGTTCCCGTTACAAACGGGACAAAATATAAGCAGACATCTGGCCTGGAGCAGATCTCCATCTATCTGAACGATGAGGATATGCAAACCCTGAAAGAGCTGGCACTGGCCAACGATAGTGTGCGTGTGATCAACGGCAGGCAGGCAATCACCTACCGATATGTTGTTCCCGGAATGCTGCTGAACGACCCGGTGTTTACGGGGCTGACAGAGCAGAACAGCACGGCAGGGTAAGCACTTCAAAATCTTGAATAAATCAAAGGCGGCACCGCGTTTTTTGAAAGACGCGGTGCCGTTTTGTATGCAAAGCAGCCTGAAAATACTACAAAACATAAACCTGTGCGAAATTACAACAAAACGGATAGAAGGTGAGAATAGGAAAAAAGGAGAAATATGTTGGAATTTTACACAGGTTTACAGAGCAAAACATGAGGAAAAGCGCGATGCAGCGTTTGCAAAATAAAGCGGATTTTGGGTGAATCAGGTGCGGGGAACCAAAAAAGAGGGGAAACCTGTGTAAATAGCAACAATCTGCAGGGTGAATTACCTTTTTATAATACGACAGGGATAGGAATACCCTGTGTAAAGATGCAACACTGTACGCTGCGAAAGGGAAGGGTTGCAATTTTACACAGGGTATTGGTTATTCTGTCAGGCGGAGTAGAAGGAAAACGCTAAAAACAAAATGGCATATATGAGCCGTATTATACGATTTGGAATTAAAACAGCCGACCAAACGATGGGATTTGGCGGGATAGGGAGAAAGGCGAAAGTTGATATGGAGAGAGCGAGGGCAGAGGTTGGCATGCTGCTTGATAGACAAAAACGTGGAAACGGGATGTGAAATGGCGGGAATACAACGCTATTTTTGTATTAAACTTATTAAATAATACAATTTGTATTTCAGTACAGAGAATCTCTTTGGAAACCAAGCGGGAATAATTTGACGATTTAAGCAATAGTAGATGGCCTGCAACTTGAGAAAGTATTGGCAACACCGCATAATTCCCGCCTTACGGCTTAAGCACCGCTCCGGCGGCTGCGGCACGGC
>ERZ772875.2083-NODE-2083-length-15753-cov-10.360810_pt1 | contig 15753 bp, 15 predicted proteins | sample MGYA00580585_ERZ772875 | MGnify/ENA primary metagenome ERZ772875 (study PRJEB29015, sample SAMEA2737736) | human gut metagenome | biome: human gut; feature: human-associated habitat; material: faeces | place: China | collected 2012 ... | reverse complement strand
CAGTGAAACGGGTCTCGTTTGAGAGCTTGTCAAAAACACTTTTTTGACAAGCTCAACTGCCGCAGAGCGTTCGCTCTGCGGCAGGAAATTTTATGCCTGTTCGCCGGACTCGGAGGGGTCGATGACGGAATCGTCGTGGAAGACCCAGTCCTGCACGTTCAGAATGTCGTAGGTCGAGGGAGTGCGGCGGATGACGATCTTCGAAAGACCGGCGTTGATGATCATTCGGCGGCACATCGGGCAGGGGAGCAGGTCAGGGATCAGCTCGCCCGTGGCGACGTCGCGCCCGGCCAGATAGATCGTGCCGCCGATGCACTCGCTGCGCGCGGCGGAGATGATGGCGTTCATCTCGGCGTGGACGCTGCGGCAGAGCTCATAGCGCTCGCCGGCGGGGATGCCCAGCCGCTCGCGGATGCAGTAGCCGAGGTCGATGCAGTTGCTGCGGCCGCGCGGTGCGCCGTTGTAGCCCGTGGAAACGATCTCGTCGTTGCGGACGATGAGCGCCCCGGAGTGAGAGCGGCTGCAGGTAGAACGCTCCAGCACGGTCTCCGCGATGTCGAGGTAATAGCTTTCCTTATCGATGCGCCCCATGGCAGTGGCCTCCAATGATCGGAACATTGCCATTATTATACACCCTGCAGGAAAAAACTGCAAGCATTTTTCCGAAAAACGCGCCATTTTTGGCGAAAAAACAGCTCAAAAATGGGAGTTTTGCTCCACCAGATGAAAAATAACCGGTGAAGATCGGGGCTGCAATGGAGTGATGCTGCTTTAGAGCATACATTTTCCGCGGTGCAGATACTGCCCATTACGGTCGTGGAGAATTTTGCCCTCCCGGACGACGCAGGTGCCGCGCAGGTAGACCTCTGCGATATGGCCCGCGATCTGCGTGCCCTCATAGGGGGCATAGTCGACGTTTGCCGCCTGATCGGCTGCGGTGATGCAGCTCGTGCCGCGCGGGTCATATACGACGATGTCCGCGTCTGCGCCCGGCTGCAGCACGCCCTTGCGGGGGAAGAGACCGTAGAGCTTCGCGGGCGTTTCTGCCAGCACATCGGCCATACGCTCGGCCGTGATGCGGCCTGCTGCGACGCCGTAGGTGAACAGCAGCGTGCCGCGCGTCTCCACGCCGGGCATGCCGCCGGGAATTCTGGTGAAGTCGCCGCGCCCGGCGTCCTTCTGCGCGAGGGTGAAGCTGCAGTGATCCGTCGAGACGGTCTGAATTTCTCCGTCGGCCAGCGCCTTCCACAGGCGCTCGTTGTCGAGCTTCTTGCGCAGCGGGGGTGCGCAGACATAGCGCGCGCCTGCAAAGTCCGGCAGGCTGTAGCGCGAGTCGTCCAGCAGCAGGTAGTGCGGGCAGGTCTCCACAAAGACCTTCTGCCCGAGGCCGCGCGCGGCCTCGATCTCCCGCAGGGCGGCCGCCGTGGACAGGTGGACGATCATGACGGGCACATCGGCCACGCGTGCCAGCTTCAGCAGACGGCCGACGGCCTCGGCCTCGGCCTCCGCCGGGCGGCAGAGCGGGTGAGACGCCGGGGAAAGCGCGCCCGCGGCCTTCTTTTCGGCGATGAGCGCATCGATCATGCCGGCGTTCTCGCAGTGCACGCCGATGATGCCGCCGAGACGCTTCATCTCGCGCAGGGCGTGGAACATGGCCTCGTCGCCGATCATCATCGCGGGATAGGTCATGTACATTTTGAAGGAGGAGATGCCCTCGTCGAACATCTGGGGCAGCTCGGCGCGGATGCCGTCGTTCCAGTCGTCGATGGTCATGTGGAAGCCGTAGTCGCAGCCGGTCTTCCCGTCCGCCTTCTCATGCCAGCGGGCAAGGCCGGTGTGGAGCGTTTCGCCCTTGTTCGGGCAGGCAAAGTCGATGACGGTCGTCGTGCCGCCGCGCAGGGCAGAGCGGCCGCCGGTGTAGAAGTCGTCCGCTGTGACGGTGTTGCAGACCTCGAGGTCGAAGTGCGTGTGCGCGTCGAGAAAGCCGGGGAACAGCAGCTTGCCGCTGACGTCGATCACCTCGGCCTCCGGGCAGGAAAGCGCCTCACCGACGGCCTCGATGCGTTCGCCGTCGATGAGCAGATCGGCTTTCCGGCAGCCGGAAGCGCCGACGATCACGCCGCCTTTCAGCAGCTTTTTCATACGAATCCACTCCTTTTTGTTTGGTCGGCTGCCCCGCATCATTCCTCTTCGGCCTTCGGCGGATATTTTTCGCCGGTCCATCGGTTCGGAAAGTTTGACGTGCACAAAGCACGCCCGCACTTTCCAAACCTTGCCTCGACAAAAAATCTCTCGCCGGATGCTCTTGCGGAATGATGCGGAGCAGCCTGTGTATTTGCCGGTTGATACTATTCTGTATTTTATTCTATCACTGCGGCGGGGAAAAGGGAATCCCCTTTTTCTGCGGGAAATGCCGCCGCGGCGCGAATCGACGATTGACAGGGAAAGCGTCCAGACCGTATAATGGAGCTGTACCGGTTATCCAAAAAGGAAGGAGATATGTTCCATGCTGCAAATTGAACATCTGACGAAGACCTACGGCGAAAAGAAGGCCGTGGACGATCTGAGCCTGCACATCCTGCCCGGTGAAATTTACGGCTTCATCGGCCACAACGGCGCGGGAAAGACGACGACGCTGAAATCCGTCGCCGGTATCCTGCGCTTCGACGCCGGAGAGATCCGCATCGCCGGCACCTCCATCCGCACGGACCCGCTGGCCTGCAAGCGAAAGCTTGCCTACATCCCGGACAATCCCGATCTCTATGACTATATGACGGGTATCCAGTATCTGAACTTTATTGCGAACATTTTCGGTGTCAGCGCGGCGGACCGGCTGGTGCGCATCCGCGAGCTTGCGGAGCGCTTTGAGCTGACGAACGATCTGGCCCAGCCCATCGCCGCCTACTCCCACGGCATGAAGCAGAAGCTGGCCATTATTTCGGCCTGGCTTCATGCTCCGCAGCTCGTCGTGATGGACGAGCCGTTCGTCGGCCTCGACCCGAAGGCCGCGCACCTGCTCAAGGGCATGATGCGGGAGCTGTGCGACCGCGGCGGCGCGATCTTCTTCTCGACGCATGTGCTCGAGGTCGCGGAAAAGCTGTGCGACAAGGTCGCCATCCTGCGTGCGGGCAAGCTCATCCGCTCCGGCACGATGGACGAGGTCAAGGGAGACGACTCCCTCGAGGAGGTCTTCCTGGAGCTGGAGGGCGAGACATGCTGAGCGCTCTCCTGAAAAAGCAGCTGCAGGAGATCTTCCGCAGCTACTTCTATAACGCCAAGCAGGGCAAGGCCCGCTCCCGCGCCTCGACGGTGGGTTATTTTGCCTTTTTCGCCGTGCTGATGGTCGGCGTGCTGGGCGGCATGTTCACCTATCTGGCGCATTCCCTGTGCGCGCCGTTCGCTGCAGCCGGGATGGAATGGCTGTATTTCACGATCATGGCCATGGTCGCCATCGTGCTCGGTGCATTCGGCAGCGTATTCAACACCTATTCGAGCCTCTATCTTGCCAAGGATAACGACCTGCTGCTGTCCATGCCGATCCCGGTGCGCACCATCCTGCTGTCCCGCCTGCTGAGCGTCTATCTCATGGGCCTGCTCTATTCCGGCGTTGTGCTGCTGCCTGCCATGATCGTCTATTGGGTCACGGTCTCGGCTGCGCCCGCCGCCCTTGCGGGCGGTCTGCTGCTGTTTGTCCTTGTCACGATCTTCGTGCTGACGCTCTCATGCGCGCTGGGCTGGGTCGTGGCGAGAATCAGCCTGAAGCTGAAGCACCGCAGCATCACGGTGGTACTGACGTCGCTGCTGTTCCTCGGCGCTTACTATTTCGTGTATTTCAAGGCGCAGAGCTTCCTCTCGGAGCTTGTGACGAACGCAGCCTACTACGGCGCGCAGATCCGCGGCAAGGCCTATCCGCTCTATCTGATCGGCCGTGCCGGGGCCGGCGACGGCCCTGCCATGGCGGTGGTCACCGCCGTGGTGCTCGTCCTGTTTGTCCTGCTATTCTGGCTGCTGTCGCGCAGCTTCCTGCGCATCGCCACGGCAAGCGGCAGCACGGCGCGCCGTGTCTACCGCGAAAAGACCGCCGTGCAGCGCGGCGCGGGCACGGCCCTGCTTGCGCGGGAGCTGCGGCACTTCGGCGGCAATCCCAGCTATATGCTCAACTGCGGCCTCGGTATCCTGCTGATGCCGCTCGGCGGCACGGCCCTGCTATGGAAGCGCGATCTTCTGGATGTGCTGCAGCCTATGGTCGGCGGGCAGGGAATCGCGCTCATCCTATGCGCGCTGGTGTGCCTGCTGGCATCCATGAATCTCATGGCTGCGCCGTCCGTTTCGCTCGAGGGCAGGACGATCTGGCTCGTGCAGTCGCTGCCGGTCCGGCCATGGCAGGTCCTGCGGGCCAAGCTGCAGCTGCAGCTTGTGCTGACGGCCGTCCCCGCGCTGATCGCGGCGGTCTGCGCAGCCGTGGCTGCCGCGCGCCCGGTGGGAGAGACGCTCCTGCTGCTGGCCGTCCCGCTCGGCTATGTCCTGCTGCTGGCGCTGTTCGGCCTGTTCGCGGGCCTGAAGCTGCCGAATCTGACGTGGACGAATGAGATCACGCCCATCAAGCAGGGCGGCAGCGTCATGCTGGCCCTGTTCGGCGGCTTCGTCTATGCGGGCCTTCTGCCGCTGGCCTATTTCCTTGGCGCGTCCGCCCTGGGCCTTTCTGCCTGCCTTGGAATTTATCTCGGCCTGACGCTGGCGCTTGCTGCCGTGCTGTATGTCTGGCTGCGCAGGCGCGGCGCGGCCGTGTTCGCGGCTCTGTAACAAAAAGGAGAGAGTATGAACGATATTCTGGAGGTCCGACACCTCGTCAAGCGCTTCGGCGATGTGACGGCGGTGGATGACCTGAGCTTCCGCGTGCGCGAGGGCGAGCTATTCGCTTTCCTCGGCGTGAACGGCGCGGGAAAATCCACGACCATCCACATTCTCTGCGGCCAGCTGGCCCGCGACGGCGGCAGCGTGCGCGTCTGCGGCGCAGACCCGGACGAAGCGCCGGAGCAGCTCCGCCGGAGCCTCGGCGTGGTGTTCCAGAGCTCTGTGCTGGATCAGGCGCTGTCCGTGCAGGAGAATCTGCGCAGCCGCGCGGCGCTTTACGGCATCCGGGGCGCGGCGTTTTCCCGCCGTCTTGCGGAGCTGACGGACCTGCTGGAGCTGGGCGAGCTGCTGCGCCGCCCCGTCGGCAAGCTCTCGGGCGGCCAGCGCCGCCGCATCGACATTGCGCGCGCCCTGCTGCACCGGCCGCGCCTGCTTATTCTGGATGAGCCGACGACGGGCCTTGATCCGCAGACGCGCAGCCTGCTGTGGCAGGTCGTGGCGGGCCTGCGGCAGGAGGAGAATCTGACGGTCTTCCTCACCACGCATTATATGGAGGAGGCTGCGGACGCGGGCTACGTTGTCCTGCTCGACCACGGCAGGATCGCGGCGGAGGGCACGCCGCTGCAGCTGAAAAACACCTATGCGCACGATACGCTCACCCTCTACGGCGTGGGTGAGGCGGACGTGCGGCGGCTCGGCCTGCCCTATGCGCCCGCAGAGCAGGGCTGGCGCGTCACCGTGCCGGACCCGGCTGCCGCTGCGGAGCTCATCCGGCGGGAACCGGCGCTGTTCCGCGATTTTGAGCTGACCAAGGGACGGATGGACGATGTGTTCCTCGCCGTCACGGGCAAAAAGCTGGCGGGAGGTGCGGAGAAATGACCGGACTCGGTGCGCTGATCCGGCGCAACAGCAAGCTGTATTTCAAGGATAAGGGCATGTTCTTCACCTCGCTCATCACGCCGATGATCCTGCTGGTGCTCTATGTCACCTTCCTCAGCCGGACGTATGAGGATTCGTTCCGCTCTGCCCTTGCGGCAGCCGGGGCACAGGTGGAGGACTCGCTCCTGCATGGCTGTGTCGGCGGGCAGCTCATCTCGTCGCTGCTGGCCGTCAGCTGTGTGACGGTGGCCTTCTGCTCGAACCTCACCATGGTGTTCGATAAGGTCTCCGGTGCACGGAACGACCTGACCGTTTCGCCGGTCCGGCCAGCTGTCCTCTCGCTGAGCTATTATCTGGCGACGTTCTGCACCACGCTGCTCATCAACGGCATCGCCGCGGCCGCCTGCTTCGGTTATCTGGCGCTGACGGGCTGGTATCTGAGCGCTGCGGACGTGCTGCTCGTGCTGCTGGACGTGGTGATCCTGGTGCTGTTCGGCACGGCGCTGTCGTCTTGCATGATCTTCCCGCTTTCGACGAACGGGCAGGCCAGCGCGGTCGGAACGATTGTGAGCGCGGGGTACGGCTTTGTCTGCGGGGCCTATATGCCCGTTTCGAGCTTCTCGCCCGTGCTGCAGAAGGTCATCGCCTTCCTGCCGGGGACGTATGGGACCGCTCTGCTGCGCTGCCATGCGATGCGGGGCGTGTTTGCGGAGATGCGCCGCATCGGCTTCCCGGCGGAGGCCGTTTCGGGCATCCGTGACAGCGTGGACTGCAATCTCTATTTCTTCGGCCATGCCGTAAGCACCGGCGCGATGTATGCCATCATGCTGGGGAGCATCGCCGCGCTCATCGGCCTTTACGTCCTGCTGAACCGCCCGGGACACGGAGGAAAGCGCCATGGGTAGAGCCTCCACCAGACAGAACAAGACGCCCTATCAGCTGGCCCGCGAGGAGCTGGGCCTTTCCCGCGAGCGGGCGGCGGAGCTGCTGGAGACTATCCCGGCGGAGCGCATCGAGCGCATCGAAAGCGAGCGCTCCCTGCCGCGGCCGGACGAGGTGCTGCGCATGGCGCAGCGGTATAAAAAGCCGTCGCTCTGCAATGCCTACTGCGCCCGCGCCTGCCCCATCGGGCAGGAATATGTGCCGGAGATCAAGCCGAAGGAGCTTCCGGCCATCGTGCTCGAGATGCTGGCGACCCTCAACACGCTCGACCGCGAGCGCGGCTGCCTCATCGACATCTCGGCCGATGGCAGCATCGATCCGGACGAGCTGGCGGATTTCCTGCGCATCCAGCGGGAGCTGGAGCAGATCTCCCGGACCGTGGAGGCCCTGCAGCTCTGGGCGGAAAAAATGATGGCCGACGGCCGCATTGACCGTGCGGCCTATACGCGGGAGATCTCCGCAGCGGGAGAAAAATAGCGGGTGTTAATTTGTACATTTGAGCCTTTATTTTCTGCGCCCGGCCTGATAAAATAAGACCATACACAGCGGATCCGTAAAACCCACCCAGATACAGAAAAGGAGAGTAACAATGATTATTTTTATGTTCGGCATCGTGCTTACCATCGTGCTTTTCATCGCCATGGGCTTTGTCCGCGGCGAGGGCATGAGCTGGAGAGTCAACAAAAAGCAGCTGCTGGCGCTGGTCGGTGTGCTCGTCATCGTGTTTTCGTGCTATGTCTCCATTCCGGCAGGCCACACCGGCGTCGTGACAACGTTCGGCAGCGTGGAGAACTACACGCTCGAGGCCGGCATGCACTTCAAGCTCCCGTGGCAGGAGGTCATCAAGATGGACAACCGCGTGCAGAAGAGCACGCAGGATATGTCCTGCTTCTCCTCCGACATTCAGGAGGTCAGCATGACCTACACCGTGAACTATCAGATCAGCAAGCAGGATGCCATGACGATCTATAAGACCATCGGCATCGGCTATTACGATACGGTCATCGCCCCATGCATCACGGAGTCGGTCAAAATCGTTACGGCCCAGTATACGGCCGAGGACCTTGTCTCCAGCCGCAGCCTGATGGCCTCGCAGATCGAGGAGGTCCTGTCCCAAAAGCTGGCTGCCTACAATATCGAGCTGGTCGGCGCTTCCATTGAGAATATGGACTTCACGGACGCCTTTACGGATGCAGTGGAGGCCAAGCAGGTCGCCGAGCAGAACAAGCTTCGCGCCGAGACTGAGGCACAGCAGCGCGTTCTCGAGGCCAATGCCGCTGCAGAGATCAAGCGCATCGAGGCGGAGGCGGATGCCTATGAGCTGACGACCCGTGCCGAAGCTGAGGCCGAAGCGAACCGCAAGATCGCTGAATCCCTGACGGAGGCCCTTATCGCCTATACTTACGCGGAAAACTGGAACGGCGAGCTGCCGACGTTCATGACGGGCGACGGCGCAACGCTGCCGATGTTCGACATGTCGGCCCTGCTGAACGGCAAGACCGATAACGGAACGACCGCCGCGCAGCCTGCGGAATAACAGAGCAGAAAAAGTCCTGCCCGGAGTGAAAGCTCCGGGCAGGATTACTTTTTGTTAGGGGAGGGGTTTTGTAGGGGAGCGGCATGCCGCTCCCGGAGACGCACCTGCAGTTGGTACAAGGCGGCGATAAAATGGTATGCACCAATTGCGTCTGTAGCGGCGCTCACTGCGTAGCCGTTGGCGGCTTTGCCGCCTTACAGATGCGGCGTGCCCCTTGCGGGTAGTGAGCGCCTTGTGCAGGGAAATTAAACTGTATAAGGGCACTGGTGCACCACTGCACCACCCTGATGTGTCATTCCGAGGAGCGAAGCGACGTGGGAATCTCGCAGGACAATGGCGGATAACAGGAAAGCCATCGGCGAAAACGTAACTGCCTTCCCGAGATTGCCACGTCGGCCTGCGGCCTCCTCGCAATGACAAATCTGGGGCCCTTGTGCCACAGAATCAGTGCGAGATAGTTGTCAGCCTCCATGGCGCTCGATGAGCGCCGCTACAATATTGTTTGAAATTAATTCCCTGCCGGGGCGGGTTCGCGCTCCATGGCGGCGTGCTTGCGCGCCGGGCGGTAGCACAGCAGGGCAATGAAGATCATCAGCGCCGTGGCGGACAGACTGACCGGATAGGACGTCATGATGGTCTGCAGCGTGGGGTGCTGCGGGAAGACAAAGTGGATCCAAGCGATGCGGATGCCGCATACGCCGAGGGCCGTGAGGGCGGCGGGCACGAGCGAGATGCCGAAGCCGCGCAGATAGCCGGACATGACCTCATACAGAAGCGAGAAAATATAGGCGAAGAACACGATCTTCAGCCGGTCGTAGCCCAGAGCGATGACCTGCGGGTCGTTGTTGAAGATGGACAGCAGGAAGTGACCCGTCAGCAGCACCAGTGCGACGGTCGCGCCGAGGGAAACGGCGTCCTCGATCAGGCAGAGGTACAGCGTTTTGCGGCAGCGGCGGATCTGGCCCGCGCCGTAGTTCTGGCCGACAAACGTCGTGCAGGCCTGATTATAGGAGTTCATCACGTCATAGGCGAAGACTTCGATGTTGCAGGCGGCGCTCGAGGCTGCCATAACGACCTTGCCGAGGCTGTTGATGGCGGATTGGATGACGATGTTGGAAATGGCGAACACCGCGCTCTGCAGTCCGGCGGGCAGGCCGATGCGCAGGATCATCCACAGACTGCGGCCGTCCATGCGCAGCCTGCGCGGCTCAAGGCGGATGTCCTTGCCGGAGCGCAGCAGGCGGCGGAACAGCAGAGCCGAGCTGAAGGCATTGGCCATGACGGTCGCGATGGCCACGCCGTTGACGGTCATATGGAGCACGGCAACGAAGAACAGGTTCAGCAGCACGTTCAGCACGCCGGACATCGCCAACGCCACGAGCGGCACACGCGTCTCACCGACGCTGCGGAAGATCGCCGCCTCGAAGTTATAAAGCAGGATGACCGGCATACCCATCAGGTAGATGCGCAGATACAGCAGCGCCTGCGGAAACACGTCGTCCGGCACATGCAGCGTACGCAGCAGGGCGGCCGCAGCCAGCTCACCGAGAACGGCGACGACGATGCCGCCCAGCAGCGAGAATACGATGGACGTGTGCACGGCCTTCTGCACGGCCTCGCGGTCGCCGCGGCCGACGGCGTTGGCGATGACGACATTCGCGCCGAGGGCGATGCCGATGAACAGGTTGACGATGAGCGCGATGAGCGCGCTGTTTGCGCCGACGGCGGCGACGGCAATGGTCTTGTCCGCGCCGGTGAAGTTGCCGACAACGGCAATGTCGGAGGCGTTGAACAGCTGTTCCAGAATGGCTGTTGCGGCGACCGGCAGGGCAAACTGCGGCAGCTTGCTCCAGATCGGGCCGTGGAGCATGTCGAGCCGCTTGCTTTCTGCGGATCTCATGTGGAATTTCTCCTCTCAATTCAAAAACATCTCGATTGCGGCCCTAGTATAGCGCAATCTGCCCCGCAGCGCAAACATTTTTCCGGCTTTTCCCAAACCTTGGAAGACTGCACGGGAACGGCCCGAAGAATGGAGCCGTTCCCGTGCAGTTTGTTCAGGGGCTGTGGTCAGATGTCAGAGGAGTGCGGCAAAAATCAGTACACGCCAGGAATGCAGCGGATGAGCTTGTCAAATGCCTGCCGTTCTGTCTCTTGCATGCAGCATGGGAAATGAAATCGGGAAAAGGTTAGAAAATCATCATGAGAGTGCCCGCAACGATCAGCACGAGGCCGAGCGCGGCCTTTTTGGACAGCCGCTCATGGAACACGACGGCGGAAAATGCGATGGAGACCAGAATGCTCAGCTTATCGATGGGCACGACCACGCTGGCAAGCCCGTCCTGCAGGGCCTTGTAGTAGCACAGCCACGAACCGCCCGTTGCAAGGCCGGACAGGCAGATGAAGCCGAGCTCCTTCTTCGGGACCTCCTTCAGCGTGTGCTGCTTGCCCTTGACGAACACAATGAGCCACGCCATCACGAGCACGACGCCCGTGCGGATGGCCGTGCCGAGGTTGGACTCCACGCCCTCGATGCCGACCTTGCCGAGGATGGAGGTCAGGCTGGCGAACACGGCGGAGAGGATGGCATAGACCAGCCAGCTCTTTCGTTCGGCCTTGTTTCCGGTGACTGCTTTTTTCTCGATCATCAGGAACGTGCCGATGGCGATGAGCACGACGGCCGCGCCCTTGAGCCAGGTGATGCCCTCGCCCAGGAAGAGGAACGCCAGCACGATCGTCAGGATGGTGCTCGATTTATCGATGGGAACGACCTTGTTCACGTCGCCGAGCTGCAGCGCGCGGAAATAGCACAGCCACGACGCGCCGGTCGCGAGGCCCGAGAGGATCAGAAAGACCCACGTCTTCGCGCTCAAGCCGGTGATGGTCGGCGCGGAGCCGACGATGGCCACCATCAGCCACGAAAACAGCAGGACCACGATCGTCCGGATGGCCGTGGCCGTGTCGGAATCCGTCTTCCGGATGCCGCATTTTGCCAGAATGGATGTCAGCCCGGCAAAAAGCGCCGAACCAAATGCAAACAGGATCCACATGACAATGCCTTCTTCCTATATTTTGTTTCACGCAGTGGATGAGAAAAGGTTGACGGTTTTTTCGGAAGATTCTAATGAATCATGGTTCCATCAAAAATGTTGGGGGTCTGGCTCTCTTCCCGGCCCCGTTCTTGCGAAAAAAGTTGAGCATAGAGACAAAATCCTTTGAGTACACCACTACCACATCCAAAGGAGAGTCACTATGCCTAATTCAGACTATACAACAGAACTGCTCAATTTGGAAGAGGTAATCGTCAAAAAGTGCAAATTCCTACTGGCGAAGTCTGCTTTTTTCTGGAGCAGCCCGGCCCGCTGGACACTCACGGATTGCGTGCACGACTACCGGATGCAGGAGAGACCGCTGTCCAACACCATCTACAACGCAGGATATGACGTTGACCGCGTGAACTTAGCCGCTTGGAGTGTGCATTTGACAAAAGCCGCGTAATAGGATAAACATCCCACACCGTGCGTTTCCAGGACGCATAGTGCGGGATGTTTTTGCGTTTTTGGGAAGATGGTTGCTGCACAAACGATTTAAGTTTTTAAGTATCTGTTTCCGTTCCAACAATGACTTGTGAAGTTTCTTCGGTATTGGACTGGGCCGGATGAGCAGTGAGACTGGTAAAAGCAATTATGCCCAGGATGTACATCACAATAATGCCGCCGATAATAAAGGCGAATACTTTCCATACTCTCTTCGCCCGTCTGTTTTTGATAGCCAGCTGCTCGTTGATCCGCGAAAGCTGCTCTGCCAAAGCGTCGGGCTTCGTTTCTGCTTCAATTTTGGATCCGAGCAATCGGCTTACAGGGACATCCAAAATCTCCGCCAGCTTTATTAACAGATCCGAGTCGGGAACGGAAAGCCCCGTTTCCCTAAATTAAAGATATTGGTTATGTATGAGTGCCTACGCCTACTTGCATAGGTACTCATATTCGTTGTTTTACTCAATTTTGCCGATAAATCGGTAGTAGATGTCAATATCCTGCTCACGCATACCGTCCACGGTGGCTGCTTCGTGAATGACGATTTTCTCAATCAGCGTATTCAGAAGCTCCGCTGTCAGTTCGGTGGGATTAGCGTACTGCTTAGTATCATAGTAATTTTCCTTATCTGCTACACTAAATTCAATCTCATAAATACATATCCATCTTCAACGGAATCTGAATAGGCAAATCCCAACTTTGTCCAAAACTTCTGCGCAGCTGTATGGCACTGATTTACAGGAGCTGAAACTCGTCTTGCTTTGTATTCTTTATAAAGGAAATCAATACAGAGTTTGGCAGCAGCAGTTCCATACCCTTTTTTTTGATAGGCATCATCAATAAGAAAATTGATTATTTGATAGTTTTCTTCACCAACATACATTGAAACAAAGCCAATCATTGTTTCATCAGCATAAATTGCAAATGGCTTGGTGTCTTTATAATGAACCCATGCTTCTGCCAGAGAATACGCCACAGAATCCACAAAATTTTCATTTGCAACGCTGGCTTTAAGATTAAGACAGTCTGTGTAGTTATTCTCGTTGATTGTTCGTAGCTCTATCATTTTATCTTTCCCCCAATTATCATATCCTGTCGCCACTTGGGAGCTTCGCCATCGTCTGCCCAATACTCATCCATAGCGGCGATCTTACCGTCTTTCAGCTTGATAAAGGACGTAACGTGAAAAGAAGCGGAGCAATCCTTCGGATATACCTGTGTTGCGGTGATAATCATATCGCCCGTCGTGACGATCTTTTCAACCTCGCCATCCCAATCACCGGGATAGTCACAGTTGGCTCTTATAAATTCCTCGACCGTAAAATGCTCGTTGGAGCAATGCCAATTCACATAGGCATCGGCTTGGAAATATTCTCTTATCTCGTCTGCTCTCTGTGCAAGAACGTCAGACCAAAACTGTTGTATGTTCATTCTATCGCCTTACCAAAAATTCGCTCTCCGTCTGATGATGTACGAGACAATTCAAACCCATTACGGAAATAAAAGTGTTCAGCCATTCCAACAGGAACAAGCTCTATATACTTTGCGCCCAATGATTGAAGATGGTTTTCGACCATTCGATATGTAGCAGAACCAACACCGGAGCTTCTACGCTCTGTACATACATAGAAGTTGTTAATAAAGCCTTTGTTACGTTCCTCATCATACGAATAGCTAATCAATCCAACGCAAACTTCATTTTCTACAATCCGCATAACAAAATACGGATTATGTTCTTGAAGCGTCTGCTCAATCATTTGTGCGTTCAGTTCATCATTGTGAAGATCGTCAATGTTCTCTTGATATTCTTCTTCGTCGCACACTTCGCTCAGATACGAACTGAACCAATCATAGAAATCATCCCATTCGTCTTTTTTCTGTAAATCAAATCGTATCAGTTCGATCATAGCCTATACCAACTCTTTCAAATAAGAAATTAGATCATTGGGGAATTTGTTATTCATTACATCGGTTGTCAGCACTCGAACTGCATATTCCTCAAAGGCATTTAGTCTGCCTGCATTATCACCGGATAAATAATAGGATTCATCAACGCCTGGATATATCCGTTTGGTTGTCGCAACAGTATCCGCAATATCCATGACAGCGGGATGGACAACATGATGCAAAAACTCATGTATTACAGACTCTGTTCTGAACATGCCGGAACAGAAAATAAAACAGTTGCCGTCCATGTGAAAGTCGGCAGAGTAAACGCACTTGATCGGATTGATGACGATTCGAATATCCTGCACCGGGGAGCCGTACTTGGAGACGCACACATCTAAGCAATTCTTAATCACCCGAAGCGCTGCTTTATGCTTAGCATTTTGCGTGGCAAGCCATTCCTGTTCCCATTCCAGATAATTCTTGAAGGCATCACAAGCTAAAACATCGGAGAGTGCTGTTGGAAAGTCGGCTATCCAATCCCACAATCTTTGATCTCGCTCAAGGTCTCCAATGTTGGTAGCATTCATAATTTGATTGCGTAAAGCATCATAGTCTCGGAAATGCGAGCGATCTGGCGATAGATAAAATGATGCTGTTTCCAAAATTGCAGCACGGGGCCAATATGGATAGACTTCACAGGTGTTCTGCTTCACCCCTGCGAAAAAAAGAGTAGTATTCTCAGCGCCAATATACTCTTGAATATATGAAATATGATTCTGACTTCGCTCCATAGTATAATAGTCATATCCACTTTGCAGCAACGCAAAGTAGATTGCCGATATTTCCGGAATATTTGAAATTGTAATCTGCTCTGCGGTTTGCATTTTCATCTATCTTACCTCAATTTACATCTGGTGTGTGTATACACATTATACCATAGTGATAAGAAAATTTTCAAGCGGTTTGTATTCTGTTACTGCCATTAGATAGGCTTCGGGATTGCCGTTGAGTATCAGATCGGCGTATGCAATCGGGTCATTGTAGATAAGATAATCAAGCTCTGACCGTTCATACATATTTCGGGCAACCTCGTTCTCAACGGCAATCGTATCAATCGCAATCATGCTGCCATCGGTGAATTTCAGTTCCACACAGCAGTTATCGAAGTTATATTCGCAGGAAATCAGCTTTTTCATAGGGTTTACCTCCAAAAATGTTTTGTTTGGAAGTAATGTAAGCGTGGGTTTTTAGTGTGGTATCTTTAAGTTTGGGAAACCCCTTTTTCCCATTTTGAAACGGTCTGCCTCACGACATTCAATCGTGCTGCCAGTTCCTCTTGCGTGATTCCTTTTTCCTTACGAAGTGCTTTTAGGTTGTTTTGAAACATAGTGGCTTCCTCCTTTGCACTCTCATTATAGTGCGGAAGACTGCGTTGCCTCAAGCAACGCAGAATAACATTGAACCAAACCAAACTCTATCAAGTAGAATTATAGCAGAGACTTGTGAATAATTCCACCTCTACTCCGAGTTGAACCGTCCTTTGCCTTGCATTGCGCATGGGACGCAGCGCAGGACTTTTCCCGTTTCTGGCGATTTAGAGCGGCACATTCGATGCCCTACGCAGGACACACCTTTGCGCATCACGGAATCGAGCAGGGAGATTAAGTATTTGACCTCTTTCCGGTAGACCACCAGGGTGTTGGCCGTTGTATCCATGATTCGCCACCTCTTTGTCGTTTGCTATAAGATACAAGGCGGCTCCAGATTTTGGGTACCACTTTTGCAAAAAATGAAAAAATTTCTGTCGGAGATAATGATCTGCCTATGAGGCTGACCTTTTAGCTGCACAAAAAGGAGCAAGGTCTGTTCAACCTTGCCCCAGTCAGTATTCAGTTTGGCGGATTAGCCTTATCAAAATATGATACCAATATCAAAAGGCAAGCATGAAAATGAGCGCTTTTCCTTTTATATCTGACGCATTATGTTAAAATGTGCAGTAGATGCTCCATTTTACTGTCCCACTCTCTGCTGGAATCGGCGCACTCTTTCAGTTCGGTTTCGATTTCAGCATTTATCGGCAAGTTTTTCTTATAGCGGATGGTATGCTCAAGGCTTGCC
>ERZ772875.2078-NODE-2078-length-15811-cov-12.569370_pt1 | contig 15811 bp, 19 predicted proteins | sample MGYA00580585_ERZ772875 | MGnify/ENA primary metagenome ERZ772875 (study PRJEB29015, sample SAMEA2737736) | human gut metagenome | biome: human gut; feature: human-associated habitat; material: faeces | place: China | collected 2012 ... | reverse complement strand
GCCCTGCGGGCGCCCCTCCCCTTATCCCCAACTATCCAAGGAGGAACACACCATGATCAAGATCACCCCCGATTTCCCTTGTATCCACTGTGGTGCCTGCGCCAAAGCCTGCAGCCACGGTGTGATCAAAATGGTGCCGAACGAGGAGGGAAAGCTTATCCCCAGGGTTTCCTTCTCTTCCTGCCGGTACTGCCGCGCCTGCCGCTGGGCCTGCCCCGTCATCCCGCGGGAAGAAGTCTGATCCTCCTATAAAAAATTTTTCCGGAAAATATGTCACACTTTTCCCGGATAGATCGTTTATAAAGGGTGAAGGCCATAAACGACAAACCGGAGGAGGATTACCCGCATGAAGAAAAGAACATGGCTCCTGCTGCTTGCCCTCGCCCTTTTGCTGATGGCGGGCTGCAGCAGCGAAAAAACAATGGGCGGCACCATCACCGAATACCTGCGCGGCGATACCGAGGTCAATGCTTTCCTGATGGAACAGGACGGCAAAACCATCGGCGTGCGGCTCACTGGGGAAACCGGCATCTACCCCGCCCTCGTTGATATCACCGATGAAGCCCTGCGGAATGCCGAATACCCCCACATGGAAGTTACCGTTACAGGAGAAAAAGCCGAAGAAAGCTCACCGCTGCGGATGGCACCGAAGTGCCCACCTATACCGCCTCGGTCATTATCATCAATAGCATCCCCTACGGCGAACCGCTGATCCTTGAGGACGGCACCACGGTACAGGTACGGCTGAACAGAGAGGGCCTGGCCTACTACGCACCGGATGGCATGATGCTGCTTCAGATCTACAATCAGATCCCCGATGATATCTTTGTCGATCGGGTGGATTTTGATGTGTTCCCCAAGGAAGCGCAGCAAAAGGTCATCGACCACTATGAGGAACTGGGCTTCTTCTACGATACCGCGTACCAGGTGGAGCGCACCTGGGCCGAATACAATGAACTGGGCTGCCCCAAGGATTTCCGTGCCTATGTGGCGCGCCAGTCCACCGCCACCAGCTATTACAATGACCGCGTGATCTTTTACTGCACCAATGTGACCCTTTCCCGCAATACCCGCCGCAACTACGAAAAATACTACAATGCCGTCTATGACCGCAAAACCGGCGAGCAGGTATCCTTTTGGAGCCTGTTCAAACCCGATGAAAACTACATGCGCCAGTGGCTGCTGGTTCAGCTGGAGCCGCTGGACGCCGACCGGCGCAACCAGCTGGCGGAGGTCCTGTCCCCGGAATGGCTCTCCCTTGGGTATTATGGACTCTCCATCCACATTCCGTGGGATGTGTTCCCGGATGAGGAAGGACCCTTTATTGGTGGTCCCTTATATTCCTACGAAGAATTTACCTCTCTCCTCCAGGACTGGGTGTTTCCGCTGAAGGACCCCCACGGCGTTTCCCCGGATGTTCCTGCGCCAACCGCATAAATAAAAATTCCCCGGATACTGCGGTATCCGGGGTCTTGTTCATTAGGGGGAAATCCGTCCAAAGCAAAGCTCCCCGCCGGGCGGCAGGGAGCCATAGTACGGTCTTTCAGCGCATTACTCTTCTTCCGCGGGAGCGGTATAGCTGCCGGTCACGGTGGTCTGGCCATTCAGCACGCCGCCCTCTTCCACGGTCAGCTTGGCAACCTCTACATCACTATTGATAACGCCGGTCGCAGTCACTACCAGCTTACCAACATTTACGCTGTCACCGGTGATATTGCCCAGCAGCACCAGGTGGTCAGCGGTCACATTGCCCTCTACCGAGCCAGTCTTGCTGATATACACATAGCTGGTGGAATTGATATCACCAATGAGCTTACCATTGATGCAGATGGGAGAAGCACCCTCGATATTACCGGTAACGGCGTTGCGCGCACCGATGATGGTCTCGAACTTGCTCATGTCCTCTGTTTTTTTGCTGTGGTTATCCAGCAGGTCGATCTCCGGAAAATCATCTTCGCGTTCGCCAAAAAGCATCATTTGCCATTACCTCCATTGTTTGTTCCTTGTGCTGGAAAAACAGCACAGCTGCTATAAACCTATGCATAATATATGGGACGATTATATGGAATTGGCACAAGATCTGTGAAAAAGCCCCGCCAATTTCTGTTTATTGTCCACCCCACTGTTGTCTCATTTGCATTTTAGCACTCCCTCCCGCAAATCGACACAAAAGGTGTGAATTGCTGTTTTCGGGGTGCAAAATGCACTGCCCCCACAAAAAGCATCTCGGCTTTAACGGGATATTTGTATTCCACCTACCTTCGCTTAACAAGAGCACATACGGTTTTTGCGGGCATAAATACCGCCCGACATTGCGCGTCGCGTTGACAGGCGCCAGCCTGCCTACCGCTCCGCGCTTCCTCTGGCGCCATTTCTCCCGCGCAAAAACTCCGCAGGACTTTTCGGCGAGGGAAAACCGGATGATGACAAGGAAGAGGACGCCGGCATACTGGCGTATGTCAAGGACGATGACGCTGTCAGCGCCGATTTTCGCTGCCGAAAAGCGTGTGTGTCCTTGTTAAGCGAAGGTATGGTAAGAATAGACCACCAGCCTAAAGCGGACCTAAAGTCCCATCCCCTAAAAGGGCAAAAAAATGCCCCGCCATGCCGTTGCGCCGCTAATAAAACCCCGTCTTATGCGACAAGGTGGGTAGCCTCCCGGGCTTTCACGCTCCCTTCTTCCACCCTACGGATGGGAGGTCTGCAATCCGGCCAAACGGAGATCCGGCTCCCGAAAGAAAAGTGTTGGATCATATCATACGGCGCTGACGCACACAGCAGGGTGTTGCCAGCAGTTATTCACTTATAGCTTATGTCGATGCAGCGGGGATTATTCCTCCTCGTCCTCATCCAGGAATTCATACTCCTCGCTCAGCTTATCCCGGAAGATCTCGGCCACACGGTCCAGCTCATCCTCATCCAGAATGGCATCCAGATAGGCCTCGCCGTCCTCATCCAGCTCCTCGCTCACCTTCAGGAATACCAACTCTGCGGCATCCATCAGCGCTTCCTCCGGGTCCTCAATGATCGGCTCCAGGGCCATGTACTCGGTACCGTCCATTTCGGCACAGGCCACGATCTTGTATTCACTCTGGTTGCCTTCCTCGTCCATCAGCGAGATAATATCCTCGCCCCAGTTTTCGTTTTCCATTATGCGTTCCTCCTTTTGGTTTCTCTACTCTTATATTATGCGAAAATGCTCCCAAAGTCAACCGATACTTGTATTCTGCCCCGCAAATGCGGTATAATGAGGCAAAAGAAACCGGGCCTGTGCCAAGCCTGCCGGCGGCGGGACGCCCGCAGGGCAAGCCGCCTTCTCCGCACCGGCCCCACAGAAAGGAAATCAAAATCATGGTTCTAAAGCAGTTTACCCAGTGCGAAGGCCCCCGCGCCATCATGCACACCAACATGGGCGATATCACCATCCAGCTTTACCCGGAGGTTGCCCCCAAAACCGTCGAGAACTTCGTAACCCTGGCCAAAAAGGGCTATTATAATGGCCTCATCTTCCACCGCGTCATCAAGGATTTCATGATCCAGGGCGGTGACCCCACCGGCACCGGTGCGGGCGGTGAGAGCATCTACGGCGCTAAGTTCGAGGATGAGTGCAGCCAGGAGCTGCACAATTTCCGCGGCGCGCTAAGCATGGCCAATGCCGGTCCCAATACCAACGGCAGCCAGTTCTTTATCGTGCAGAACAGCCAGGCCCCCACCCAGGACATCGATGCCCTGGCGGTGCAGGTGGCCTGCTATGAGCTGCTGAACGACGCCAAGCGCCGGGTGCAGATGATGCAGGAGGCCCTGGAGGATGCCCCCAAGATCCAGGCCTACATTGATGAGGTGAACACCAAGCTCAACGATTACCAGTCCCAGGGCCTGCCGGAGGAGGTAAAGGAATATGCCACCGAGATTGCCAAAAAATACGCTGAGGTAGGCGGCACCTTCCACCTGGATTTTGCCCATACCGTATTCGGTCAGGTCATCGATGGCATGAAGGTCGTGGATGATATCGCCAATGTGCGCACCGCCCGCGCCGACCGTCCCCTGCACGATGTCACCATTGATTCCATCGATATTGTGGAATGATTCCTCAATAAAAATTTCGCATTTTATACCTCCCGCCGGAGATAATAGCAAATGCTATTTTCTTGGCGGGGGTGTTTTTTATGTATAAAAAATGGTGGGGCACTCTGGGCGGCTTCGGCGCTGGGGTCATCAATGGACTGCTGGGTGCGGGCGGCGGCATGGTGGTGGTCCCATTGCTTTCGGCCCTGGGGGTGCGCGGCAAAAAAAGCCACGCCACTGCTCTGATGGTCATTGTCCCGCTTTCGCTGGTCAGCGCCGTTCTGTATCTTGTGCAGGGCCGTGTCACCGTGATGGATGCCCTGCCCTGGCTGCCGGGCAGCCTGTTAGGGGCCTACCTTGGCAGCCGCCTGATGCCGAAAATCTCCACCGGCTGGCTTAAAGCCGTTTTTGGCGGGCTGATGCTGTGGGGAGGGATCCGCCTGCTATGAGCTGGATCTGGATCGCTATTGCTTCTGTCCTCAGCGGCACGCTGGGCGCTATGGGCCTGGGTGGGGGCGGTATCCTGCTGCTGGTGCTGGTATGGGCCGGCTGGCCGCAGATGACCGCGCAGGGCATCAACCTGCTGATGATCCTCCCCGTTGGGCTGCTGGGCCTTTACTTCCACCGTAAAAACGGTCTGACCGATGGCAAAGCCGCCTGGCCTCTCCTGCTGGGCGGCCTGCCCGGCGTGCTGCTGGGGGTGCTGCTGGGCACCCGCCTGGGCGAAAATACCCTGCGCGCCTGCTTCGGGGTACTCATCCTGCTGCTGGCCGCGCGGGAACTATGGCTGGGTGTGCAGGCCATCCGCCGGGATGGCTGGCGATTCCGTGCCCCGGAGGACCGCGAAAAATCCGGGTAGGTGCGCCCGCGGGCCGCAGGCCAAGCCGTCCTCCGGACGGCTTCTGTGGGCTCCGCCCACAGCGGCGATGCTCCGCATCGCCGGGCCTGCGGCCCGCCCTGCCCTCCCGCCATGCATAATCCGCCCCCGGATGGTGAACAATAGCATTGACTCATTCAGTCGCACTACCACTTTGTGAAAAGGATGGTTGAATATGAACCAAAATCACCGGATCTGGTCCTTTATAAAAGCCAAGGGCTTTTACATCGCGTTGGCGCTGTGTATCACCGGGGCGGGCACCGCCGCCTGGCTCACCGCGCAGAATACCATCAGCGGCATCCGTGAACAGCAGCAAAAGCCCCCCGCTGTCACCGAACAGGGGGAAGGCAACCAGTGGGATTATGAGGATATCCTGCAGCAGCAAACCGGCGGTGAGGCCAATACGCCCAAGCCCTCTCTACCCACTTCTCCCTCTCCTGCACCGGAGAACCCCGCTCCCACACAGCCTGCCGCGGCCGATGCCCCCCAGCCGCCCGCAAAATCCGAGCCCGCGGCGCCGCTGTGCTTCTGCCTGCCGGTGCAGGGCGCTAAGACCATCGCCCCCTTCAGCGGTGGAGAGTTGGTCAAAAACCACACCCTAAATGTCTGGCGCACCCACGATGGCATAGACCTGGCTGCGGAAAAAGGCGCCGTCGTCACCGCCGCTGAGGCCGGCACCGTCTCCGCCGTGACCATGGACCCCATGTGGGGCGGCACTGTCGCAGTGGATCACACCGATGGCACCCAAACCATCTATTGCGGCATTGCGCCGGAAAAAGCCCTAAAGGCCGGGGATCGTGTCACCGCCGGGCAGATGCTGGGCAGCGTAGATACCGTCACCGCCGAGGTGGCTATGGAAAGTCACCTGCACTTCGCCGCCAAAAAGGACGGCAAATTCATCGACCCGCTCTCATTGCCGGGCCTGGAATAAAAGCAAAGCCCCGACAGGTTCACCCTGCCGGGACTTCTGTTTGGTTCTCTGTTAAAAGACAAGCTGCACCAGCAGCATATAGCATATCGTCCCGCCCACGATGGAAAGCAGCATCTGCCGCTTCCACAGGTGCAGCCCCACAGTAACGGCAATGCCGATCAGCTCCGACAGGCCGTGGCTCCCGCTCAGCAGGGATACATTGCGCAGGCAGTAGATCACCAACATGGCAAAGATCGCACCGGGCAGCAGCTCTCCAAGATAGTGAATATACTGGGGAGTAGGTTTGCGGGCATTGAAAACCGCAAAGGGCAAAAAACGAGTGAGCAGGGTGGCCAGTACGCACATCCCCACGGTGATGATTTGTTGAGCCAGGGTCATGGTGCGGTCACCCCTCTTTCCTTTTCCAGCGGACGGCGCAGTGCCGTCAATGCCGCCAGAATGCAGACCATTGTAGGGATCAGGAAGTTATCCGCCCCAAAAATCAGCAGGCACCCCACACTGGCCGCCAGGCCGATCCATTCGCTGGCATGGTGCTTTTCCTTCAGCCACTGCTCCAGAAAGATAACTACAAACATCGCCGTCATCACAAAATCCAGCCCCTCGGTATTGAAATGGATGAAGCTGCCCAGCACGCCGCCCAATGTGGCGCTGGCCACCCAGTAGAATTGGTTGAGCAGCGTGACGAAGAAATAGAACCACCCCCGGTCGATCCCCTCCGGGATCTCGGCGGAGCAATTGATGCTGAAGGTCTCATCGCACATGCCGTAGATGAGATAGGGCTTCTTCCAGCCCAGTCCCTTAAACTTATCCAGCATGGCAATGCCGTAAAAAAGGTGCCGCGCCTGGATCATCAGCGCCATCAGGAAGCACTGCACCGGCGCGTAGGGCGCCAGCAGCATGCTCACCGCCACAAATTCCAGGCTCCCGCCAAAGATAGTTAGGCTCATCAGCAGCGGATACCAGAAGCTGAAGCCGGAAACATTCATATAGATGCCATAGGTCATCCCCAAAAACCAAAATCCCGCAAAGATGGGAATGGTATAGGGAAAAGCGCATTTCAGCGCCGCGCGGATCCTCCCACCTCCAGCCGCCGCGCCGGTGGGGGGATTGGTAACAGGGTGTTGTGCCATAGAATCAAGTCCTTGTTGGAATTATGCCGGAAATATAAAATATGCTTATTGGCCGGCTGGTTCCTGTTATATTATACAGCCGCGCCTTTGCAGGAAAAATTTTCCTTATTCCATAAAAAATGAAAAGACGCTATGCGGCTGGCAAAAGCAGCGCATAGCGTTTTCCTCTTTACCGGGCAATTGATCAGATCAAGCCTCGGAGATGGCGCCAACGGGGCAGGTACCGGCGCAGGAACCGCAATCAATGCAGGAACCCTCGTCGATCTCGCAAACGCCGCCGGCATCCTTGATGGCACCGACGGGGCAAGCACCCATGCAGGCGCCGCAGCCGATGCAGGCATCGCCAATTTTGAAAGCCATAGTTATGTACCTCCTGATCAGGTTCGTTGCCATCCTCCTTTGGGCAGCCCAATGCCGCCAAAGGAATGGCAAGTACAGGCCAGTTACCCAGCCTGTTTAGGGGTATTATAGCATACTCTCCCCAAAAATCAATACCCTTTTCCCCACCCTGTTATGCAAAGTACGCAGCACAGTAAACCAGCTTGCCAAATGAAGAACAAATGTTTCACGTGAAACATTTTTGCGGAGAGGGATACCTTTCAGGGAAGGGCCAGGGGTCGTCTGCGAAAGGGGCAAGACGGCCCGCAGGGCGCTCCGGCTCCGCCGGAGCTGGCGGCCGGAGGCAGCCAAACCCGTCCGGAGGACGGGTTGCCCTGCGGGCCGTACCCTGCGGTTTGTACAGACTGGCGGCGGTTACAGCTGGGCGGGCTGCTTGACCCCGCGCATGGTAAGGGAAATGCGGCCGCGCTTTTGGTCCACCTCCAGCACCTTTACCCGGACAATGTCCCCCACTTTCAGCACCTCGCTGGGGTGCTTTACATATTTTTCGCCCAACTGGCTGATGTGTACCAGCCCGTCCTCGTGCACCCCGATATCCACAAAGGCACCAAAATCCACCACATTGCGGACGGTGCCAGTCAGCTCCATTTCCGGTTTCAGGTCCTTCATCTCCAACACATCGCTGCGCAGCACTGTGGGCGGCAGCGATTCGCGGGGATCGCGTCCCGGCTTTTGCAGCTCGGCTATGATATCCCGAATGGTGGGTTCACCGGCGGAAAGCTGCGCCGCCAGCGCTTTATAGCCCATCTTTTCCGCCATGGTCGGCAGCTCCTTCATTTTGTCGGTACCGATATCGGTCAAGGCGCAGCCGCAGAGGGTCAGCAGCCCTTCGGCGATGGGGTAGCTTTCCGGATGGACGGCGGTGGCATCCAGCGGGTTTTTGCCGCCGGAGATGCGCAGGAAGCCGGCGCACTGCTCATAGGCCTTTTTGCCAAGCTTGGGAACCTTGAGGAGCTGCGGACGGGCGGTGAAGCCGCCGTTTTCCTCCCGGTAGGCCACAATGTTTTTGGCGATGGCAGCGTTGATGCCGGCGATGTGCCCCAGCAGAGAGGGCGAGGCGGTATTGAGATCGACGCCCACCGAGTTGACGCAGCTTTCCACCACGCCGGCCAGGGCGGCATCCAGCCGGGCGGGGGGCATATCATGCTGGTACTGGCCGATGCCGATGGCCTTGGGATCGATCTTCACCAGCTCCGCCAGCGGGTCCTGCAAGCGGCGGGCGATGGAAACGGCGCTGCGCAGGTTGACATCGTATTCCGGGAATTCCTCGCTGGCCAGCTTGGAGGCGGAATAGACCGAGGCGCCTGCTTCGCTGACAATGGCATACTGCACCGGCAGGCCGCTTTCCGCAATGAGCTCCGCCACAATCTTTTCTGATTCCCGGCTGGCGGTGCCATTACCAATGGAAATGACAGTAACTTTATGCTTCTTCAGCAGGTCGGTCACCTTCCGCTTGGTTTCAGCGATTTTATTAAAAGGCTGGGTGGGGTAGACAACGGCGGTATCCAGCACCCGGCCGGTGGCATCCACCACCGCCAGCTTGCAGCCGTTGCGATAGCCGGGATCCCAACCCAGTACCACCTGGCCGGTAAGGGGCGGCTGCATCAGCAGGTGGTGCAGATTTTCGGCAAAGACCCGGATGGCCTGCTCGCTGGCATTCTCGAACAGCTCCCGGAAGGTTTCATTTTCCATGCTGGGGGCAATGAGGCGCTTCCAGCTATCGGCGGCAGCTTCCATCACGGCGCGACCGCAGGCATTATTGGCGATCACCGTTTTGCGGCGGATGGCCTCCAGGGCTTTTTCCTCCTCCAGCACAATGGCGGTCTTAAGGAAGCCCTCCTTTTCGCCGCGGTTGATGGCCAGCACCCGGTGCGGGGCGATGCGGCCCACCGGCTCCTTGAAGTCGTAATACATCTTATAGGTGGTGTTCTCGGTGCTATCGCCGGTGGCGGTAACCACGGCCGCCCGGTGGATCAAAAGGCGCAGCGCCTTGCGGATCTCGCCGTCATCGGAAATATCCTCCGCGATGATATCCATAGCGCCGGAGAGAGCATCCTCGGCGGTCTCCACGCCCTTTTCCGGGTTCACATACTCTGCGGCCATGCTAAGCGGCTCCCGCAGGGTATTCTGCACCCGGATGGCCGCCGCCAGCGGTTCCAAGCCCTTTTCCCGGGCAATGCTGCCGCGGGTGCGGCGCTTGGGCTTATAGGGGCGGTAGAGGTCCTCCACCTCCGCCAGAGTGGCCGCAGCCTGAATGGCGGTCTCCAGCTCCGGGGTAAGCTTTTCCTGCTCGGTGATGGAGCGAATGACCTCCTCCCGGCGTTTTTGCAGGTTGCGCAGGTATTCCAGCCGGTCGCTGAGGTCGCGCAGGGCGGCATCATCCAGGCTGTCGGTCATCTCCTTGCGATAGCGGGCAATGAAGGGAATGGTGTTGCCTTCATCCAAAAGGCGCACGGCGGCTTCCACCTGCGCCGGGCGGAGCTTTAATTCCTGCGAGAGCTGCTGTATGAGTTCCATCGTTTTTCCTCTCCTTCGGGGCAAAATTACTTTTCTATTATAGCCTATCCGGGAGCAGGGAGCAACCGGAGAAACGGTACAGCAGCGTTTGAATATTCATTTTTATTTGAATAATTATACACAGTATAATCGCAAAATTGTTTGTTATCACTAATATTTAGTCGTAATTTTCGGCGGTTATCTCCGTTTTAATGCTTTACTTTTGCGAAATGTGATGTATAATAATTCATGTAATCACCACCCGGCCGGAGAGGATCCCGCCGGGACCGGAGCGAAAGATATTTTATGAAAAAGATAAAAGGAGATTCTACCATGAAAAAACTGCTTGCTGTAATGCTGGCCGCCATGATGCTGCTGGCGATGGTTGCCTGTGGCAACAACAATAGCGAACCTACCCCTGAGCCTACCCCCACCCCTGACGAGACCAAGACCCTGTATATGGCCACCGAGGGTACCTTCCCTCCCTATGAATATTACGATGGCGATAAGCTGGTCGGTATTGATGTGGAAGTGGCCGGTGCCATTGCTGAAAAGCTGGGCATGAAGCTGGAGGTCGTTGATATCGCGTTTGATTCCATCGTAAGCGGCGTACAGGCCGGCAAGTATGATATGGGCATGGCCGGTATGACCGTCAATGAGGAGCGGTTGGAGCAGGTCAACTTCTCCGACAGCTATTCCACCGGTATTCAGGTCGTTATCGTCAAGGAGGGCAGCAAGGTTCAGTCCCTCGATGATATGGGCGCTGAGGGCGTCATCATCGGCACCCAGAGCGGTACCACCGGCTTTATGTATGCCTCCAGTGACTTCGGCGACGAAAAGGTAAAGGGCTTCACCAAGACCACCGACGCCGTTGCCGCACTGATCAACGGTCAGGTAGACTGCGTGATGCTGGATAACGAGCCTGCCAAGGCGCTGGTTGCTGCCAATCCCGATGCCGGTCTTTCCATTCTGGATACCGCCTACACCGTTGAGGACTATGCCATTGCCATCAATAAGCAGAACACCGATCTGCTGAATCAGGTCAACACCGCACTGGCCGAGCTGAAAGCTGATGGCACCCTGCAGGGCATTATTGACAAGTACATCAAGTAAAATCGTTTCCTCATTACCCATGCAGCGGGACGGAGCCACACTGGCTTCGCCCCGTGCTGCTATCTTATCACGATAGAAAAGAGGGGAACCATTGAGTAATTTCCTGCTGTGGTGGGAGCAGCTGAAGGCTGACTTTATCACCTGCTTTGTTACCAAGGAACGCTGGCGCTACATTACCCGCGGCCTGGGAAACACCCTGAAGATCGCGCTGGTGGCTGTACTGATCGGTATTGCCATCGGCTCCATTGTGGCCATTGTGCGCAGCGCCCACGATAAAAATATCCACGAGATGCGCCCGGGCCTGGGTCGCACCCTGCTGAAGATCGCCAACGCCATCTGCAAGGTATATTTGACCGTTATCCGCGGCACGCCTGTGATGATCCAGCTGCTCATCATGTTCTTTGTCATCTTTACCTCGGCGCGGAACGGCGTGCCGGTGGCTATGCTGTGCTTCGGCATCAATTCCGGCGCGTATGTGGCCGAAATTATCCGGGCCGGTATTATGTCGGTGGATAACGGGCAGAGTGAGGCGGGGCGCAGCCTGGGGCTTAACTTTGTGCAGACCATGTGGTATATCGTCATTCCGCAGGCGCTGAAAAATACCCTGCCGGCCCTGGCCAATGAGTTCATTGTGCTGCTGAAGGAAACCTCCGTAGCCTGCTATGTGGCCGTCAATGACCTGACGCGTGGCGGCGAGATCATCCGTGGTGCCACCTACCAGCAGCTGCTGCCGCTTTTGGCTGTGGCCATCATCTACCTGCTGCTGGTCATGTTCTTTAGCTGGCTGGTAGGCAAACTGGAAAGGAGGCTGCGCAGCAGTGACCACTAAACCGATCATTGAGGTAAAGGACCTGAAAAAATCCTTTGGCACATTGCAGGTGCTCAAGGGCATCAATACCGAGGTGCAAAAGGGCGAGGTCGTCGTTGTCATCGGGCCCTCCGGCAGCGGTAAGTCCACCTTCCTGCGGTGCCTGAACCTACTGGAGACCCCCACGGCCGGTTCTATCTATGTGGATGGGGCGGAGATCACCGACCCCAAGTGCGATATCAACCTGCACCGGCAGAAGATGGGCATGGTGTTCCAGCACTTTAACCTGTTCAATAATATGACCATCCTGCGCAACATGACGCTGGCCCCCATGACCCTGCTGAAAAAAAGCAAGGAGGACGCTGAGGCGCGGGCACTGGCCCTGCTGCGGCGCGTAGGGCTGGAGGATAAGGCAAACGCCTATCCCAGCCAGCTTTCCGGCGGGCAGAAGCAGCGGATCGCCATTGTGCGGGCGCTGTGCATGGACCCCGAGGTCATGCTCTTTGATGAGCCGACCAGCGCGCTGGACCCCGAAATGGTGGGCGAGGTGCTGGATGTTATGAAGGAGCTGGCGCAGGACGGTATGACCATGGTGGTAGTGACCCACGAGATGGGCTTTGCCCGCGAAGTAGGCAGCCGGGTGCTGTTTATGGATGAGGGTGTCATCATGGAGGAGAACGAGCCGCATGAGTTCTTTGCTAACCCCAAATGCGAGCGGCTGCAAAGCTTCCTGGCAAAGGTGCTGTAAAGCAGAAAGATTCCCCCACAGGCCATACGGTCTGCGGGGGATATTTTTTATTCCAGAATATTGCGGGCGACATAGACGCCGCTGGCGGAAGCGTGAGACAGCGAATGGGTGATGCCGCTGCCATCGCCAATGATGTAAAGGCCGGGATGCTGGTTGGATTCCAGCTTTTTATTGACCTCGACCTCCATATTGTAGAACTTGACCTCCACGCCGTACAGCAGGGTGTCCTCATTGGCGGTACCGGGGGCGATTTTATCCAATGCGTAGATCATTTCCACGATGTCATCCAGGATGCGTTTGGGCAGCACCAGGCTTAGGTCGCCGGGGGTGGCGTTCAGCGTGGGGGTAATGAAGGCCCCCTCCATGCGCTCCGGGGTGGAGCGGCGGCCGCGGATCAGATCGCCGAAACGCTGAATTATGACCCCACCGCCCAGCATATTACTCAGCCGGGCGATGCTTTCGCCATAGCCGTTGGAGTCCTTAAACGGCTCTGAAAAATGCTGTGCCACCAGCAGGGCGAAATTGGTGTTTTCGGTTTGGCGAGAGGGGTCCTCGTAGCTGTGGCCATTGACGGTGATGATGCCGTTGGTGTTTTCATTTACCACGGCGCCCTTGGGATTCATGCAGAAGGTACGCACCTTATCGCCGTACTTTTCGGTGCGGTAGACGATCTTGCTTTCATACAGCTCATCGGTAAGATGGGCAAAGACCGCCGCGGGCAGTTCCACCCGCACGCCCAGATCCACGCGGTTGGAGTGGGTGGGGATATTGAGCTCCCGGCAGACGGCTTCCATCCACTTGCTGCCGCTGCGCCCTACCGAGATCACACACTTTTGGCAGGTGTACTCGCCTGCTGCGGTAAAAACACGGTAGCCATCATCCGCCGCCGCGACTGCAGTGACGGGGGTATCAAAGAAGAAGGTGACCTTATCCTTTAGTTCCTCGTAGATATTCTGCAGCACCTTGTAGTTGATATCGGTGCCGAGGTGGCGTACCGAGGCATCCAGGAGATGCAGGTCGTTCTGGATGCAGACGGTCTTAAAGCGGGTACCAGCGGTGGAATAGAGCTTTGTCCCTTCGCCGCCATGGGCCAGGTTGATCTCATCAACATAGCGCATCAGCTCCAGTGCCTGCTTTTTGCCGATGTACTCATACAGCGTGCCGCCAAAGTCATTGGTGATATTGTACTTGCCATCGGAGAAAGCACCCGCCCCGCCGAAACCGCTCATGATGGAGCAGGTGGGACAGCCAATGCAGGTTTTTATTTTATCGCCATCGATGGGACAGCGACGGCGGCTGAGGGGATGTCCGGATTCGAATACCGCGACCCGCAGGGCGGGAGCCCGGTGGGTCAGCTCGTAAGCGGAAAAGATGCCTCCAGGGCCAGCGCCAATGATAATGACATCGTAATTCATAGTACGACCTCCACAAAAAAGAACAGTTGACCGCTGCGCAGCCAACCCTATCATCCAAGATAATTTATTTATAACACAGGTGCAGGAATTTTGCAATGACGCCGGCAGAGAAAAAACGCCTCTCCGACGAGAAAAACCGTGCTCATTGCCCAACTGCTCCCCCATAAACGGCACAGCCGCCCGCCCTATGCGGGCAGACGGCTGGGTATATGCTTTCTGCGGGCTTTTCCGCCGCAGCAGGGGAAGATGCCTTGTTAAACGGGAAAGTCCGCGCCAAGCGGCAAATTTAACGGCCCAGCGCCTTTTTGACATATTCCCGCAGGGTGCTGTCATCCAAGAAAGGAAGGAGCTCGGTGATGCTCTCTCCGCGGGCCAGCTTTTCCTTGGTGATGGCCCCCAGTGCCTTATCACCCAAGAAGGGCAGCATGGCCGTAACATCCTCACCGCGGAGCACTTTGGCAAGAGCCACCTCGCCCAGCTTTTCCTCCCCGGCAAAGGGGAGGAGCTCCCCGATGGAGCGGCCGTTTTTGGCACGGAGTTCCGCCAGCCTGCCCACCGCTTCTTCGCTCATGAAAGGGGCAAGTGCCACGGTATCCTTACCGTTCTGCTCCAGCAGCAACGCCAGTTCATCCACCTTTTCTTCTGCCATAAAGGGGACCAGGCCTGTAACATCGCCACCCTCCTGCGCCAGCTGTGTGGCCAGCTCGCCCACGGTTTCCTCGTCCAGGAATGGCACCAGTGTCAGCAGGCTTTCTCTGTCTTCCCTAACCTCCCCGGCTAGCTTTTCTACCTGACTGGGGCGCAGCACCTCGGCAGCCTCTTTCAGTTCTTCCCTGGTGTAATCGGCAGGCTGTACCGGCTCTCCGGCTGTTACCTTTTCCACCACGGGGTTGCCGCCGCCCAGGATCTCATCCACCGTGACGCCAAAAATTTCGGCCAACTCCGGCAGCTTGGCGATATCCGGCATGGAATTGCCCCGCTCCCAGTTGGAGACCGCCTGATAGCTGATGCCCAGTCGGTCGGCGAGCTCGAACTGGGTCATATCCCTTTTCTTGCGCAGCTCTGCTATTCTTTTTCCGATTTTTACGGTATCAAACATATTGTACCGCTCCTTCCCGCCGGTCGCTTCCGGCATCATCAGTATAGCAAATCGCACACCAATAAACCAGCAACCGGTGCTTGAGTCCGGATATTCAACCCGCGCTTGAGCCCCATGTAATAGCCCGTTAACTGCCAGCACTGCATTTTTCGGCATCAATGGCAAGTACCACCATCAAGGCGGTAAGGGCATCCTGCGGGTTCGCCACGTCAATAACATAGGTGTCCGTCCAGTTCCACAGCTCCTTGCTGACGGTCGCTACCGTTCTGCCGCAGCCGTCTGTAATGGAATAATCCCAACCCAGCCAGTCGCCCTCCACATGCCAGCCGTTGCAATCGATGTTGTAGTGGTGGCTGAACAGCCTGAATTCCTTCGAGATGCAGCCGATATGGGCAGCGCCGCGGTAGAGGTCAAACTTCGGCGGCAGGGTGAAAACGCGCTGCTTGACTGTTCCCAGCTCGCTGCCGGTCGGGTCGAAAATTTTAAGACAATGCCCCCACGAAAGCTGGCCCCGGACGACATACACAGTGTTGCCTGCCTCATCGTAGATATCGTAGCTATCGAACCATGAGAAAAAGCGCTGCTTGAATAATAGCTTCATAGGCACCTCCATTCGCCCTATTTTAGCATAAAAAATGCAAAAGTAAAAGCCCCGAATGCAGCTGTACTCGGAGCTTTGGCTCCCCCTGTCCGGCTTGAACGGACGACCCTGCGGTTAACAGCCGCATGC
>ERZ772875.2060-NODE-2060-length-15946-cov-18.182997_pt1 | contig 15946 bp, 14 predicted proteins | sample MGYA00580585_ERZ772875 | MGnify/ENA primary metagenome ERZ772875 (study PRJEB29015, sample SAMEA2737736) | human gut metagenome | biome: human gut; feature: human-associated habitat; material: faeces | place: China | collected 2012 ... | reverse complement strand
TCAGCTCCCAGTATGATTCGCCCAGCAGATTGCCATGGCCAGGGGTAAGGTCGAGTGATTGAAACACCACCGACCTTAATTCGGACAATCTCCTCGAGGACACACCGGAAGTCTTCTCCTTTTGGCGTTCCGCTGGAGAAAGCTCCGGGAACGTTCTCCCACACCATGAATCGAGGTCGTATATCGATAGCTGCTCTGCCTCGTAATTCGTCTGCATTTCTCATCTCCTTTGTGAGTCTGACTTGTTCCATAAAAAGACCGGAGCGCGCACCGGCCAGACCGGCTCTGGCTCCGGCCACTGAGAGATCCTGACAAGGGCTGCCCCCACATATGATATTTACAGGCGGCAACTCTGCACCATTGAGCTTTGTGATGTCCCCGACATGAACCATATTGGGGAACCGCAGCTTTGTCACCTCGATAGGAAAGACTTCAATTTCGCTTGCCCACACCGGTCGGATGCCATTCCGCACCGCAGCCAGAGGAAAGCCGCCGATTCCATCGAATAAGCTGCCCATGGTTAATTCGTTTGTCTCCTGATTCGGTACACACCTCCAAAAACAAAAAGCCAGCCGTGAAAACAGCTGGCATATCGAAAATATGTTTTGACTTCTATGTCACATTTTGGTAGAATAAACGTGGTTCTTTCGAGAACCGGGCGCTGCACAACGGCAGGCGGTTAGCCACACCACCCGAAAGGGGGTGATGGTCATGCCAATTACATTGACCTTCCATATCCTTTACTGGACTGTGACGATCAGGGTAAAAAGCAGAAACCGCCACTCGGCCAAGTGACGGTTTCAGAGCTTTTGCTTTGTTAACCTAGCTTCTTCGGGCTAACCGCTTGTCGCAGCGCCCTTTTCTACGTTCATTATACCACGATTCCGCCATCTGTCAAGGGCTGACCTTCTGGTCAATTTCCGTTCCGTCATACAGGAACACCTTGATGTGATCAGCAGATATCACTTTTACCGTATGTACCAGTTGCCGGATCATTTCCTCGTCCCATTGCTGCATGTGGTGGCTCATTCCGTCTAGCGCCGCTTCCATCGAATGCACATGTAACTGTACCGTCTGGTCTTTTCGGAGCCGAGCGGCAATTTTTTCGCGTTGTTCTTTCAGCGACGCCATCTCATTGGCAATACTACCAAACCTTACCGCGTTCTTCGCCGCACTGTCAGGCTGTTGGAGCAATATGTTGAATTCCGCTTCCAGCTCCTCACGCCTTCGGTTGATTTCTCCCAGTGTCATGGTGGAGTTCGGGAGAATCCCTGTTTCTTCCACTGCCGCTTCTGTGATCTGACTGCAGATTATCCCTTTGGAATCCATTACGGAATTGATTGCCGCCATGATCGTCTGCTGCAGAGGTTCTTCGTCCATGGTCGGTGACTGATGGCAGTATTTTGTTCCATAGTCCAACCGGCTGACACAGCGCCAGACGATTCTTGTCTTTCCGTTCCGCTTCCATGTACACCTTCGATACAGGGTGCCGCACTCCCCGCACACCAGTCTCTCAGATAGGGCAAACTTGCTGGCATAACAGGAACGGCCTGTGGAGGATGTCCTTTTTGATGGGCTGGCCGATGCCGATCTTCTGGTCTTTTCTGCCTGAACCGCCTGATATATTTCCCTGCTGACGATTGCCGGGTGATTATTCTGGATCAGATACATGGGAAGCTGTCCCGTGTTCTTTATAACCTTTTTGTTGATACAGTCCTGCGTAAAGGTCTTCTGCATCAGAACGTCCCCACAGTATTTTTCATTTCCCAGGATGCTCCTGATCTGGGAAATATCCCACTTTGCCCCACCTGTCGGATTCGGCACCGCCTTTCCTTCCAAACTCAGCTTGATCATTCTTAAACTAGCTCCCTGCAGATACTGATCATAGATGCTGCGGACAGCCTCTGCCTGATCTGAATTTACCTGCGGATTTCCTTCGTCATCCAGATAATACCCATAGAGCTTCTTGAAATTAACGGAAGCTTTTCCCTCTTTCATAGACTGTCTCTTACCCCATCGGACATTGGCACTGATGGATTCGCTTTCCGACTGGGCAAAGGCACTCATGAAGGTAAGGATCAACTCCGTGTCCATCTCCATGGTATTGATATTCTCCTTCTCGAAGATAACACCGATTCCCAGTTCCCGCAGCGCTCGAATATACTTCAGGCTGTCCAGCGTATTTCTCGCAAACCGGGAAATGGACTTTGTCAGAATCAGGTCGATTTTCTTCTGGCGGCACCTGCGGATCATTCGGTTGAAATCATCCCGGTTTTTGGTAGATGTCCCCGAAATACCCTCATCCGCAAAAATGCCCGCCATTGTCCACTCGGGATTGGTCATGATTTTGTCCGTATAATAAGTACATTGCGCTTCATAGCTGGACTGCTGTTCTTCCTCCTCTGTGGATACCCGGCAGTAAGCTGCCACCCGCAGCTGCCGCATGACTTCCTGCTGATCCATCTGCGACTTTGCCGGTATGATAGTTACCGTCCTGCAAGTATCATCCATTTTGCTCACCCCTTTCCACGATCTGGTCGTTTTTCAGTCTGATCTTTACATTCCCATTGCCGTCCACCAGGACAGCGGATATGCTCATTGCGATAAGATTGGCATCCAGCTCTGAGCGCGGCGCTTCCTTTTGAAACAGCCTTCGCAGCCGCTGGGTTTCGTACTCTCTGGGGTCAATGTCTGCATACATTTCCGCGGCGATCTCCCGCAGCACCTCACGGGTGCGGTTCTCATCCACCGGAAGTTGACCGACGAGTCTCTCCAGCTCGGATTTCAGTGTATCCAGCCTCTGGGAGTGCGCACGGTGTATTTGTGGTGTTACAATACGCTCTGGATTCTTGGTAAGGCAATTCAGCAGATACAACACCTCGTGCTCTATATGGGGTGTAATCCGAAATCCGCACTTTCTTCTCAGTACGGTCTGTGCTTCCGTTTTCTGCACAGCAGGAGCTTTTTTCTTTCGTTTTTCCTCCGTGTTCAAGAAAACCGAAGCGTCCACCAAAACCGGGAATCCACTTTCTCCCAGATACCGCGTATCTGCCAGGATCCTCGCCACCATATTTTTGTTCCATGGTTTATTGGGATCATACCGTACTGCGGTATCATTCATAAAATTCGCCAGTTCCTGAATACTGACTCCCATATTGTATCTGGAAAACAGGTGGGTGACCCAATGGCTTTCCGCAGTGTCAACAGCGATTCTCCCTGATTCCATTTTATAGCCAAATGGCAGCTTTCGTTTTGTACCCATCACCTCACCGTCCTTTCCATAGATTCCGTCAGCTCCAGCCCGTTTTTCAGCCGGAAGCGGACTTGCGTATTACTCTGCACTGTGATTCTGTCAATCAGCTCGCAGAACAGTTCCTCATCGAAGGCATCCAAAATCTCCGGCCCTGCCAGCAGCGCTTCCTGCGTCTGCCGTGTTGCGTCAATGGTTTCGCTGCTCTCTAATTCCTGAAGCCGTATTTTCTGCTGCTTAGCTTGGCGGAGCTGCTCTGCCAGCTGATTGTTTTTGGTTATAAAAATATCAGGGTCAACCATCCCCTGCCTGTTCAGCAAGGATAGTGTGTGACTCTGATCTAAAATATCGGATATTTCCTTGTTCAATTCAATGGCTGCAGGACTCCAAAGCATCCGACGGTTCCGGATTCTCTGTTCCTGCTTTAACAGGAAATAAAGCACTTCCGGGTGGTTTCTCAGCTTAAAGTGAAGCCGAAGGAAAGCGCCAAATATTTCGGTCTCGGAAACCGGGAACAGCGGACACGCTTTGATAGATTCCTCATGCGTCCTGCAAACCCAGTACCATATCCCCCCGACCTGCTTTGATCTAAGTAAGCTGCCACAGCAGCCACAGCGCAATCTTCTTGCGAGAAATCTGGCTTGTCCCTGAATTGCTGGTTTTCTGCGAGCCTTTCGCAGTTCTGTTGCCTGGTCAAACAACTCCTGTTCAATGATAGCCGAGTTGCTGTTCGCCACATAATACATGGGGCGCTCTCCCCTGTTTACTTTCGTCTTTTTCGGAAAGGTATCTGTATTATATCTTTTGTGCAGTAATGCATTCCCCGCATAGCGCTCATTTTTCAGCATGTAGTCGATCGTCTGTCGATTCCACACCCTTCCAAGCGCATTCTCGGCGTTCAGTCTCTCCGCAATCTCTCTGGAATTCTTTCCCTGCAGATAATCCGCAAAAATACCATAGATCACGGGTGCTTCCTCCGGGGCAATCCGGAGGCCATCCTCACCCAGTCGGAACCCGGTCGCTGCGCGGCAGGTATTAAACGTGCCGCTCTCCATTCGCTTCTGGACGCTCCACCGCATATTTCGGGATATGGACTCGCTCTCCGCCTGTGCGCAGGAAGCAATCACCGCCGTCAGCATCTCGCTGGACACCATCTTGGTATCAATGTTATGTTCCTCGAAGAAGATGCTGATCCCAAGGGATTTGAGTTCCCGGACAGCATCCAGGCACTCGGTGGTATTTCGCGCGAATCGGGATATGGACTTCACCAGCACCTTATCGATTCGTCCGTTCCGGCAATCTGCAAGCAGTCTCTGGAAATCCTTTCGCTTTTTTGCAGAGGTTCCTGTGACGCCTTCATCGGCATAGATGTCCACCAGCTCCCACCGGTCATGGGCAGTGATCATTTCCATGTAGTGACTGTTCTGGGCAGTAAAGCTGTTGATCTGATCGTCGGAGTCCGTACTGACACGGCAGTAAGCCGCAACCCGCAGGACGATTTCTTCCTCCGGCACATTAGCTGGTATGAAAATTTGCTTTCTCGCCAGGTTGTCCCTTGCCGTTGTCATTCCTTCACCCCCTTATTAGCAACACACATTACCACACCTTTTCCGGAATAGCTAGTGTTAATTCGATAATTTTACATAGAAAGAATCAGATCCGCACCGGTCTTTTTCGCGATCCGCGCGGCGATTCTGTTGGCTTCCTTTTTTGTGCAGTGACCTGCTGCCACCAGCTGACGCAGCAGGATAATGACGCTGCAATAATTCACATTGGCATTCATAGAATTCTCCTTAAAAAGCCGCCCTGCCGCATCTATTTTGATACAGCAGGGCGGCACCCTTCTGAAATTTGATTGAACATATTGCCTGTATTCCGACACTACTTCCCCAGGCGAGGGCAGAAACGGAAACCGCGCTTGGCTGCGCGTCACGGGACTTTCACCCCTCCGAGGATCTCTCCGAGCTGCCCCCATTGCGTGTAGCTGTGGCTGGGCAGGAGTACCAACACTGGTGCTGTCATCGCGAGACAGGTCGGCCACGGCCTGTTTTCTGAACCAACGGACCCGCTAACCACCTTCCTTGCCGCATTGATGCAGATAGACTGCACAGGTGGGTCATCGCGCATTTTTCAATGTCGCTTGCCAATTCTCTGTCTTTGCATGGCACACCAGCGGATGTATTTCCGCTTCTGGATATGTAATTGACAAGGTTCATGACGGATTCTCCTGACGTTTCAGGAAAGTTTCCCTCACTACTTATCCGGTTTTAAGAAACTTCTGAGAACAAAAAGTCAAAAAATTCCCATAAAATCTAAAAACATTTTTAACTTCGACAGGATTTTCCTGCGCTGTTTATTGGCTCCTCTCTGGCTGATCCCGTGCTGTTTCGCATACACACGCTCACTCAGCCCTTCGTAATAGATTGCCTGAATAAGCTCCCGTTCTGCCTTGGGAAGTGCTGCCACAGCATGTCGAACCCTGCTCCGAAGCTCCTCAGCAATTATGTTTTCTTCCAATCCGGGGCTGCCAGCATCCGCAATATTTTCTTGCCCAACCGTTTCAGCGTTATCCAAAGCATCATAGGACATAACCCCGTGTTCCTGTTGTTTCTCCTCCTGCCAGCGCTCCTGCCGCTCCATATGAAAATAAGCATAGTAAACTTCCGGGGACACTTCCACTAGTTGCCCCTGAATTTTGATCACATATTTTTCCTTATCTGCCATAACGCAGACCTCCTTAGAATTGAAACTTGACAAGTTAGTTCAAATTTCAGAAGGAGGCGCACGAATTGGGGGTAAGAATACCGATGATTTCTCGTGCAAATCAGAGAATTTCTGCTTTTTAGTACACTGTTGGCAAAATCTTGCCGAACAAAGCAAATAGAAACGACACCGCTCTCCAATATCCGTCATGTTTTGATAGCGGAAGTTGGAGAACGGTGTCACAGGAAAGAACAGCGCAGGCGACTTGGAAATCGCCTGCGCTGTTCGCGTTTTAAAAAGGGGTCGCCAAGGCTTTCGAAACCGGCATGAGGGATTTTTCATGGACGCCTTTCGAGGGAAACGTCTATATATGCATCACGGGGTCTTGGGTCAGTGTTTTTGTAGGGATGTATTGGTTATAGCACAGGAATAATAGTAATCGACCACCGCAGCACACAGAAATGCCGTATCCGGCAGAATGGTGGCGTATCGCAAGTCAGTAGTCAATTTGGGTCTCGCTTTCAATCCAGTTCCCATTCAGGTCATACACTGTGGCTGTAGCCTTAACGCGATAGCTATATTTACTGTAAAGCGCACGGCGCTCCGAAATCGCGGCTCCCGCATTTCCTTCTGAAGACCAGGATTCCACGTCTTCCCAGACATCATTTCCACTCGATTTCTGCAGCGTCAGCGTCAAACTAGCCTTATATCCTGAATCAATTATGACCGACGAACTGCATGTGGCAATTCCCCAGTCTCCGTACGTAATGCTGGTGCCAAAGCTAATAATATGCTTAAATCTACGCTGTACCTGCGGATTCTCTGTGGCAAATGCAGGAATTGCCATGGAAAAAACCAGAACAAAAGCGAGCAAAAAAGAAGCAAAACGTTTCATAAGATTTCCTTTCTGATCATTATTATGAATTTGTGTCTTCAAGCCCTTGTAATGTGTTTGCAATTTGCAGAAGGCTGTCCTTTCCTAAAGCGCCTGATGCCAATGTGTAGATTTTGCCTTCGGAATTATTCAGCCATACCACTGATTTTCGATCTCCCTTCTCTATGTAGTAACCCTCGATTCCCTCTCCTGAAAGCCTCTCGCATATATCACAATTTTCTGTGTCCACCGCATAAAAGGAATTGCCATTCATAATGTTGAGGTTAATATCCGATTTCTCCCGGTTTGTAAAACATGCAAAGCCGACACCGTTTTCATCGAAGTACCCTTCGTCTAAAGTGTACCCTGCTGGAAGCAATTCCGCCAATTTACTAACCAGAATATCTGTGAATCCGTCTCCCAGACTTTCCTGCATGGACTGCTGACTCGGTTGTCCAATGGTTAAGACCGAATGATTCCCCATATTCTTTAGATAAAGGTTAATCACAGGCGTTCGGACTGCATCCACCGTCAAAAACAGAGCAGAAAATGTGCCCAGCAGTATAATTGTGAGGACCGCAGCCCATTTGGAAGCTCTCCCCAAAGCCTCAAGTGCATGCTGGCGCTTTTTCCGCACAAATTTCTTTCGGATCAGTGCCTGACACTTCCTGTCCAGTTCCTCTGGCATCTCTACTTCTGGAATCTCATCTTTGCTGTTCTGTAAAAGCATCTCAGCTTCTGCCTCAGCGTATTCGTCCATTAGCATAGCAAGGACTGCGTCCATGTACTTGTCTTGAATCTCGTTGTCCACCGATACAAACCTTACCTTTCCTGCAAAATATGAAAAGCCCGCCTTCTAGCGCGCAGCATCTTCATGCGAATGGAATCCGGCTTGCACCCCAGCATTTCTGCAAGTTCTTGAGCCGATTTCCCTTCAATGTACTTCCCGCGCAGTAGCAATCTGTCCTCCAACGACAGCTTTTCCATGAGATGGAGTACCTCCAAATGCGTCGTCATATTCTCCATCTGTTCATCCAAGTTCCCTGATAGATTTTGTGAGTCCATTTCCTCGAAACTGACAAAAGACAGTTTCTTAGACCTCCTATATGCATTGATTTTAATGTTGTGCATTGTCCTCGCAATATACACTTCAATCTGCTCAGGATGCAGACTCTCCAGCAAATCCAGATGATCCAGTAACGCGCAAAGGGTTTCCTGTACCAGCTCACTGCATGCATCTTCATCGGGCGAAAGATACCGTGCGATCTGGTATATCCGTTTCTTGTATGTTTCGTAGAAGGCTGCCGCTAACTCCGTCTGGGACTTATGCTTCTTCTGGTACAATGGAAATCTCCTCTATGTATGTTCTATACTGCCATTGAACTCACATAATATAAGACAATCCAACATCAATTCTGCAACACAAAATCTCAAAAAATTAGTAATAAGCATGTTTTTTGCCGTGTTCCGTAGAATTACTACATTACCTTACAGGATAAGTATAACTGGGACGTCAATGACGTGATTCCTCAGAAACTCCAATCCTCCCTGATTTACCAGGATGTGTTCCCTGGTATTGATCTGCAATACACCAATTTCGGATATAACATTAAGGAACAGATCATTATCAATGAGCCTCAGGAAAGTTACCGGTTTGACTTTCTGCTGGAAAGCAGCAGTCTTACCGCTATCCTGAATGAAAACAGCTCTGTCTCTTTCCTGAACAGCGATCAGGAGGAGATTTACCAGATTCCTATTCCCTGCATGGAGGATGCTTCTGGCTTGTTCCGGTAGGAAACAGTCAGAATAGGCGGGATTGAACCGGCATAGGCGTAGAATGTAGCGGAGGCGTAATAAGAGGTGGTCTGGATCGCATCCTCATTTGTCATTGCCAGAGCAATGGTGGTGTTGCTTGTTCCCTCGATATACCACTTCTTTACGAGCTCCGTCAGATGCCATGTGACATACTCCTTACCGGCTTTGCCGAAGGCATAGTCGATAGCGTTGCTTGCGTCATACTCCGGCTGATCCCGCCGCCAGGTCATCTTGGAAAACCAGTCATAGTAGCTTGAATAGCCGGAGGGCAGACCGGTGGTCACTTCATAAGCACCGATGGGAAGCTTCTCACAGTAACGCTGGGTGTAAGCAGTTTTATACAGGCTCAGCTGTGCGTCCACAACCTCACTTCCACTGGGGACTGTTGGCATAGTCTGGAAGTGCATATAGGTGCGGTATCGTCCGTCGTTGCTGGTACTGTAGGGCTGTGCACCGACATACAGCCACTGACGGCCCAAAGTCGTATCATTGGGCGCGGCTTCCATGGTGTAAACAGAATAGATATCTTCCAACGCCCTGCCGGACACAACGACCAGGGTCGGGTCGATCTTAACGGGGTATGTACGTTCCTCGCTGTTGATCCACTCCTTATCTGCTTCAACAGTCAGAACGGTACCCTGCTCGGTCTCATTCAGCGCAAAATGAACGTCAAAGGAGCCCAACCAAAATTGAGGGCGGCGGCGTCTCCATAACCGTTACCGACGGCAGTCAGGGCTGGACCAGCCAGTGGATAAACTACATCACCTCCACGGCTGTGGATGACGGCTGGGTTCGGATCAGTGTCACCTTTACCCCGCCCGCTACGGACGAATACGGCATTTTTGTCAATAACAACGGCGCGATCGGCACCTTCTACGCCGATGACTTCCAGGTAGAAGAAGGAGACGCACCCTCCAGCTACAACCTGGTGACAAACAGCAATATGGAGGGAACGGACCGCTGGACCATGGGTACCAACGCGGCATTCTCCAGCACCTATGGTGTGGCAGGCTCTTCCAGATCTCTGAAGATCACCGGTGACCCCCTGAGCGCCAGCACCAACGCTTATCAGGACATCACTCTGAATCTGCCAGGCACCCAGACCTATGTTCTCTCCGGCTGGGCGCGAGCCAACGCGGTTCCGGATGATCCCAGCGAACTGGATAATCCGAACGATGTTACCAAGAAGTGCGGCCTGCGTGCCACGATCACTTATTCCGACGGTACCACCGAGGGACATTACGTCGCCTTCAATTCGGACATCAGCAACCAGTGGCAGTTCACCAGTATCAGCATCGTTCCCAAGCAGCCTACCAAAACCGTGCAGAGGATCCGGGTCACGCTGGCCTATGAGGGTAATGCCAACGATTGTTACTTTGACAACATTGCCCTGCTGCGGGAAGTGGCTCAGACCATGAAGTATGATACCAACGGCAAGCTGGTATCTGTCACCTCCACAGGTCTTGACAAGGATGAGAACACCTACTCCGGCGGGAACCTTATCAAAACCGTCACCGGCGGCAACGGCACCTTCACCTACACCTACGACACTACCTATACCCACCGGCTGAAGTCCGTCTCCAATGGGCAGATCACTCAGGCAATGGGCTACGACAGCACCGGCAATGTGACAACTACCACCCTGTCCGGTTCCGGCGGGAAGACCATTCAGACCACTGCGGCCTATGGCGGCAGCGGCAACCGCCTGACCTCTGTCACGGATGCTGCCGGAGCAACGGTATCCTATAGCTACGGCAACAGCGATTCCGTGATGCGGTCTCTGCCAACCTCTGTGACCGATCCTAACGGGATCGTCACCACTTCCGCTTACGATACCTCCGGCAGAGTAACGCAAACAGGTATTGCGAATACCGCGAATCTATTGTATACTTACACCAACGGAAACTTAAGTGCCATCCAGAGAACCAACAGCAGCGGCGCCAGCCAAACCTATAACTTCACCTATGACAGCTTTGGCAATATGCTCTCCGTCAAGGTTGGCAGCAGGAATCTGGCAGCCAACATCTATGCCAATGGCAACGGACAGCTGACCAAGCAGACCTACGGCAACGGCGCTACCGTCAATTATACCTATGACATTCTGGGTCGGATAAAGACGGCAACCTATTCTGACGGGCGGAAGCTGACCTACGCGTATAACGGAGAAGGACAGCTCCACAGTCTGACGGAAACCGGCGGCGGAGAAGTCGTCACTTATGTGTACACTTACGACTCCATTGGCCGTCTGCTCAACAGTCAGCAGCTGAATGGAGAAAATACCGTACTGCGGACCAGTCAGTCTTATAATTCCAGCAATCAGCTGACAAAGCAAAGCTGGCAGGTAGGCAGCGACAGCTACGCGGAGGATCTCACCTATAATTCCTCGGACGGCAGCCTGAACACTTTCTCCATTGCCAGAAACGGGACAGCGCTGACAACGTTCACCATGGGCTATGACGGCCTGCAGCGACTGACGTCCATGAACAGCGGCGTCTTTACCCGCAGCTATGCCTATCGGGATGTTTCCGACAGCCAAACTACCACTCAGGTCAAATCCGTAGATTATTCCAGAACGACCTATGGATCTACCTACAAGTTTGTCGGATATGCCTATACCTATGATAACGCGGGCAATATCCTGACCAGCACGGATAACCTAAACAACGTCACCACCTACACCTACGATGATCAGAACCAGCTGCTTACGGAGAGCGGCACTGTCAGTGGCTTCGATGGTCCGCCCGTGTCTTACAGCAATACCTATACCTACGATACGGTTGGCAATATTCTGACTTCTTCCGATGGAGAGACCACTCACACCTACACCTATGGAGATGCGGAGTGGAAGGATCTTCTGACCGCCTACGACGGAGAAGCCATCACCTATGACGCCATCGGCAACCCCACCAGCTACTATAACGGTGAACGGTGGACCCTTGGCTGGGAAAACGGTCGGCAGCTGACCTCCCTTTCCAGGCAGCCGCCGGTGGTGATCACTACCCAGCCGGAAAACTACTATGGCACCACGGGCAGCACCGCCACTTTCACCGTAGCGGCCAGTGGCGACCGGGTGGCCTATCAGTGGCAGTGCAGCACCGACGATGGGGAGACCTGGTCCAATATCAGCGGCGGTACTTCCACAACTCTGAATGTCCCCATTCAGGCCAGTGTCAACGGGAATCTCTACCGCTGCATTGCCAAGGACTACATGGGTCATGCGGCAACCTCACAGGCTGGCAAGCTGACCGTTACCAGCGCAGTATCCACCCTCAGCGAGTTTGATCCGGAGTTCACCCTCATCAACGAGCCGGATGATTACTATGGCAGACCCGGCGATACCGCTACCTTCATCGTGGAAGCGGAAGGTGCAAACCTGAGCTATCAGTGGCTGTGCCGCGCTCCCGGCTCCAGAAATTTTGAGTATCTGACCGGAGAGACTTCTCCCACCCTGCGGGTGGAGATGACGGCAGAGAGCGAAGGAGCGGAGTACCGCTGCTTCATCACCGATGCGCATGGTGACATGGGCAGCACCCTGATCGCCACGGTGAAGCTGGATACGCGGGACTGGCAGATGGAGTACAACACCAGCGGCCTGCGCACCAGGAGGATAAGCGACGACAAGACCTACAGCTACATCTATGCCGGTGACAAGCTGATGCGGATGACCGTTGGGGACGACATTCTGGATTTCAGCTACGATGCCAACGGCGCGCCGCTGACCATGACCTGCAATGGCACGGTCTACTACTACATCACGAACCTTCAGGGGGATGTGATGAGTCTGGAACGTGCTGATGGCGGCAGCGGAGCAAGCTATGCCTACGACGCTTGGGGCAACATCCTTGCCATGTCCGGTACATTGGCAGAGCTGAACCCCCTGCGGTACCGCGGGTATGTCTATGATCAGGAAACTGGATTCTACTATCTGCAAAGCCGGTATTATGATCCCGCCATTGGCCGGTTTATCAATGCGGATAATGTCATCTCCTATGCAGGACATTCCTTACTTGGGTGCAATGTATTCGCTTATTGCTTTAATAATCCGGTTAATATGTCGGATGATTCTGCTCATTGGCCTAAATTCTCTCCTAAGACTATATCCTCTGCAATATCCGCGTTAGTCGAAGCTGTTGTGTTTGTAGTAATCACTGTAAAATCTTTAATTTCTTCAGTATCTAGGCAGACTGCTAGTACAGTAAATTCCGGGTTGCCTCGCACAGGTGAGCCAGGATCAAGTGTAATACTGCCAAATCCAGATGGAACACCAAAACAAAAACGATGGTACGGTCCAGATGGCTATCCTGAGCGAGATCGAGATTATAATCATGCAGGCGATATGCCGTTCCCTCACGATCACGAATGGAAAGATGGGAAGCGAGGCAAAGATCATCTTGCCCCTGACCCAGCTTATAAATTCAGTTGGACTCCAGTGTTAGGAATTGGCTTGGTTTTGGTTTGCGCAATAGGTACCACACTAGTAGCCGCTGATAATATAACAGGAATAGGCGTGGCGGACGATGTCTTGCTTGGCCCGCTTGGAGCAGGTATTGCCGAAGGCTTTATAATGATTTTTAAGTAGTAGGAGAAATGAATATGTGGAATTCTATCAGTAGTGAGCAGGATTTATCCATTCTGATGAGCACGGTTTGCGCTTTTCATGATAGCTGTATAAAGGAGATAAAATACACTAGTGGGGCCTATGTAGATAACGATCTTACAATGTATCCCGTAAATGACTTGCGCGCCTTGAAGATGATAATACAGAGACAGTTCGATAACCCTTCTGCAATTGAGTTGGAGTTTTTGGGGCTTAAGTATTTCAGGTTATCTCCTTGTGATGAACAATATACATGTGAACTTCATGATGCGACTATGCTTTTGAAAGATGGTTATGTGTTCTGGTGTGATTGCGGTGGCTTAACAGTGGCAGAGTTGGAGCAATATTCAGGAACAATCGTCTGCGCCTCAAAACTGCGATGGAGAGCGGTAAATGAGTATATTGGCGCGAAAGAGGTATACAAGTCAATTTGAAGAAGATTGTTCGAATTGAAGTATCTTAAGGCAATACTCTCTTAAAAAGCCATGGAAGCTTCGGCTTCCATGGCAATGTCCCTTGAAAGTTGTGTGCGATGCCACCATAGCAAGCCCATGCGAGCCATGCCGCAACTTCCCAGACGGACAAATTGACGGTCATCAGCGGGGTTTCTGCTATCAGCGAATTTGATCCGAAGTTCACCATTATCAATGAGTCGGCCGACTACTATGGCAGACCTGGCGACACTGCTACCTTCATCGTGGAAGCCGAAGGCGCAAACCTGAGCTACAATTGGCTGTGCCGGGCTTCGGGAGCCAGCAATTTTGAGTATCTGACCGGCGAGACCTCCAGCACCCTCCGGGTGGATATGACATCTGCAAGCAATGGAGCGGAGTATCGCTGCTTCATCACCGACGCCAACGGCGACATGGGCAGCACCCGGATCGCCACGGTGAAGCTGGATACGCGGGACTGGCAGATGGAGTACAACACCAGCGGCCTGCGCACCAGGAGGATAAGCGACGACAAGACCTACAGCTACATCTATGCCGGTGACAAGCTGATGCGGATGACCGTTGGGGACGACATTCTGGATTTCAGCTACGATGCCAACGGCGCGCCGCTGACCATGACCTGCAATGGCACGGTCTACTACTACATCACGAACCTTCAGGGGGATGTGATGAGTCTGGAACGTGCTGATGGCGGCAGCGGAGCAAGCTATGCTTACGATGCCTGGGGCAACATCCTTGCCATGTCCGGTACATTGGCGGAGCTGAACCCCCTGCGCTATCGTGGATATGTCTACGATCAGGAGACGGGATTCTACTACCTCAATAGCCGGTATTATGACCCGGCGGTGGGCAGATTTATCAATGCGGACAACTATCCCTCTACTGGGCAAGGATTGTCTGGAAACAATATGTTTGCATATTGTGGGAATAATCCTGTTAGTAGAGAAGATGATGGCGGTGAGTTCTGGAATTTTGTTATCGGAGCCGCTGTTGGCGGCCTTGTGGGAGGGGTAGTATCTGCTGTTACGTCATATGCACAAACGGGCGAAATTGATTGGGGAGCTGTTGCAATTAACGCTGCTGTAGGCGCTGCTGGAGGTCTTATCGCTGCATCTGGACTAGGCACGGTTTGTCAAGCGGGGTTAACCGCAGTAATTAGCGGTGGTGGAAACTTTGCCGAACAGGTGTACTCAAAGGGTATTAAGAATGTGAACAAAGCAGATGTGATATGTAGTACGCTTATTGGAGGTGGCACCTCGCTCTTAGGTAGCGCTGCCGGGAAACTTCTTGGCGGTAAGATTGAAAAGGCTGGGAGTTCGCTCCTAAACAAAGGAAAAGACAAATTGCTTTCTGGAATGGTTCGGCAAACAGTTGGACAATCTCACTCTAAACTGTTGCGGCAAGGTGCAAACTTTGTTGCGCAAGGGATCAAGCAGATTAACACCTATCGCGGATTATCTTCTTCTGTAGGTTCCTTAATTGGTGCAGTAACCAGTAGCGCCTACAACTCATTTAAATTTAGCATATTAAGATGGTGACATATGAGCAAAAAAGTATCTAAAGTGGTTGTGCACCCATATATTCCGGCAATGATTATTTTATTAGAGCATTGGCTGGCTGAAAGAGCTACAGAAGGATGGCAACTCATCAATGTGCAAGGTTTTAAGTTTACATTTCAAAGCTGCCAACCTTATACAGCAAAGTTCTTTGCATATTCCGGTTTTGACTCCAGCAAGGGCATATCTGCTGACTATTGGATGTCTAAGACACGTTATGCCCGCAAAGATACTCAGCTCAATAAAGGAAGTTTGCCAATATATGAAGTGGATCAACAAAAAATAGATGCTGGCTTCAGTAGCTATGTGCGCTTACGAGACAAGTATTATCTAAAACACTATCGTCTACTTTGTCTATTTTCACTCATTTGTATCTTGCTATCCATTGTGTTAATTATTATTAATCGGGCCCTTATCCTATTTGCATTTTTCTGGGTATTTGTCCTTTTGTATTCTTGTATCTCAATTGTTATCCTTTCGCTAGGAATCAAGCAGCAAAAGTGACAGCCATAGGCAAGGAGCAACTGCCTGTTCACAGCCCCTTTCTAGATTAAGTAAGTAATACAATCAAAAAATGACATTTCGTATTTAGGACACGAGCCCTGGAATCCTAGGGCAATACCGCACAGAAAAAAGTGCCAAATACCGCCGAGTGTGATATAATAAACTTATGGATAAACAGATGACAATTTCCGCATT
>ERZ772875.2058-NODE-2058-length-15974-cov-23.783403_pt1 | contig 15974 bp, 6 predicted proteins | sample MGYA00580585_ERZ772875 | MGnify/ENA primary metagenome ERZ772875 (study PRJEB29015, sample SAMEA2737736) | human gut metagenome | biome: human gut; feature: human-associated habitat; material: faeces | place: China | collected 2012 ... | reverse complement strand
GCGACAGCGCTTGCGGTATTGCCCCGGGGTGACGAACGCCCGTCTCACAGGGCCGTCAGGGCCTTGAGACGGGGAGCAGCGTGCCGGGGGCACGCTGCGTCCGTGAGAGGAGAGCCGACTCGTCTGCATGATCGGGAGAAGGGCTGCCAAAAACACCACCCAGACGGGTGGTGTTTTTGGCAGGGGCAGAGACATTTTTTGCCTATGCGTTTGTCCATATTTAATAGAATGTGTCAATAAATTTTGTGCGGGAATCAAGTTGCAAATCTGTCGAAATAATGCTATACTAACCCGTGTATGTCCAAATATAGGAGAACGAGCCCCTTTCGGCCGTTTTCCTGCGCGGCACAGGCGCACATCCGCGTGTCTGTGCAGGGGGGTGCAAAGCAGAAAAGGGTACCCTTTTCTCGTCCCGGCGAGGCCGGGGCGATGGCCGAGACCACAGGCGGGCGCCGACCGGCCCCGCTTGTGGCGGGCCTGCTGGATGCGTGTCCTGTGTCCGATGCTGCGCAAGGGAGGACGTACATCGGGCTGCGGCGGGGCCCGGCGTTTTGCCGGATGCGCCGTCAGGCGCAGCAAAGCCTTGTCCGGCACGGTGTATGGACACATCTGATCCGGAGATCCCAAAAGAAAAAAAGAAAGGATGGGGGAACATGAGCAAAACGAGAATGGGCAAAAGAGTTGCGTCATTGCTGCTTTCGCTGGTAATGATGCTTTCTCTGCTGCCGACGACGGTGTACGCCACGGGCGACACCGGCGAAACCAAGAACGCGATCGTCGAGGAGACGAACACGTCCGATGACAACACGGCGGGGGGAACTACCGGCAACCCCGAACTCACCGGTGAGGACGAGGGCGGCGGCGGTACCATCGGCAGCGAGGGCGAGACAGCGACTGTCGCTACCATCGGCGAGGCGAAGTACGAGACGCTGGACGCGGCGATCACGGCTGTTGCGGACGGCCAGACCATCGTGGTCAACGCGGGCGAGTACACACTGAACGGCAGCCTGGCGTACGCGGACAAGGCGTTCACTATCGCGGCTGCCGAGGGTGCGAAGGTCTCCTTCGACATGTCCGCTGCCGTGGCCCTGCATGGTGCGAAGATCACTTTCAACAACGTGACCTTCGACTATAAGACCAATGGCAACTACATCGGCCTGCAGCACACCGACACGCTGGTGTACAACAACTGCATCATCAACGGCATGGTGTTCCTGTATGCCGTCAACGAGACGTTCAACGGCTGCACCTTCAATCAGACCAGCGCGGGCGCCTACAACGTCTGGACGTATGGCGCGCAGAACGTCGCGTTCAACGGCTGCCAATTCTTCTGCGCGGGTAAGGCTGTGCTGGTGTACAACGAGGGCGCTGTCGCCAGGACCGACCTGACGGTGACGGATACCAAGTTCATCGCCAGCGCTCCTGTCGAGGACAAGGCGGCCATCGAGATCGACACCAGTCTGATGGAGGGCGGCGCCACCATCACCGTGGACGATAAGACCACGGCTGCGGGCTTCGACAACGGCTCCAACAGCGGCAACCCTCTGTGGAACGACAAGAAGCAGACGGCCGACACCAACAAGAACACCACGGTGACCGTGGCGGGCGAGAAGGTGTTTGAGCCGGTTGCTACGGCATCTGCTGTTGCGCAGATCGGCGAGACGACCTACGAGACGCTGGCTGAGGCCATTGCGGCGGCTACGGCAGGACAGACTGTTACCCTGCTGACGGATCTCGACCTCAGCACCAAGGGTCTGACAATTGCCAAGGAAAAGGCCGTCACCCTCGACCTGAACGGCAAGACCCTGAAGGTGGCCAACACAAATTCCGGCAATATCAAGGTTTTTGGCAAGCTGACCCTGCAAGACAGCACCGATACCGACAAGAACGGCACCGGTACGGGCAAGGTCTGGACGGAAACGCCTTATATTTACGGATCGCAGGACAAGGTTTTGATCACGGCCATCGATGGCGGCACGTTCACCATGGAGAGCGGTCTGATCGACGCGGCTTCCTCTATAGCTGACAACGCCAACAATGGTCAGTTCGCCGTCAGCGTCCAGAACGAGACCGCTGACGCGACCGTTATCATTAACGGCGGCTGCATCAAGGCCGGCTGGTACGCCATCGCGGGCAACGGCCAAGACATAAAATATAACGGCAATATCACCGTGAACGGCGGTATTCTGGAGTCCACTGCTGACTACGCCATCTATCATCCGCACAGCGGCACCACCACCATCAACGGCGGCGTTGTGTTCGGTGCGGCGGGCGGCGTCTCTCTGAACCGCGGCAAGCTGATCGTCAACAATGGTATTATTACCTCCAAGGGTACTGGCACGACCGGCGATTGGGGTGACGGCACCGGCAATCAGAACGCTGCCGCCATCAACGTGAACGCCCAGTACGGTTCGACAAGCGTAGAGATCAAGGGCGGCAAGATCACGGCAGAAAAGGATGCCATTCTCCTGACAAACGGCAAGGACGGTACCATTTCCGTCTCCGGCGGTACGTTCTCCAGCGCGGTCAAGGAAGAATACTGCGCGGAGGGCTATACCCCCACCGCCAATGCTGACGGCACTTATGGCGTAGTCGAGGCGGCCACGGCTGTCGGCGACGGCACCGAGGCTAACCCCTACACGCTGGAGCAGCTGGGCGCTATGACCCGTCAGGAGTATATCGACGCGCAGAATCGCCTGAACGGCACCATGTATGTCACCGTGGGCGACTACGCCTATGACACCAACGGCGTGCTGGGTAACGGTGTGCGCGATGACACCACGGGCCAGACCCCCGATCACTCCAAGCTCAACGCCTATGGCGAGAACGGCTATCTGGGTGAGAAGAACGACGGCGCCAACGGCAAGAGCGTTGTGTTCGTCGGCGGCTCCATCACCAGCGGCGTCACGGGTTACACCAGCATCGACAAGATCGGCACATCCCTGCTGCTGGCGCTGCCCGCTTACACCAACGTGACGTTCAAGGGTATTACCTTCAACAACGTCATGAGCTTCAACTATCAGCTGTACACCTCTCCCTGGAGCCAGTTGGGCGAGCTGAAGTTCGACGGCTGCACCTTCAATGGCATCATTGTGGGCGCTATCGCGGCTCAGACGCTGACGTTTAACGGGTGTGAGTTCAAGAACTACACCAATACTACAGATGCCAACAGCTCCAACCCCACATGGATCCGGCCTGCCTACGGCAACTGGACCCAGGGCGATAACGAGGGCCAGGGCAGCGACTTCAGGTCCCTGACCGCCATCAACTTCACCGGCAACACTGTCACCAGCACACGCCCCGTGAAGTTTGAGTACATTTCCCAGTGGAATATCACGAGCACTGTCACCGCCACCGGCAACTTCTTTGATATCAGCAGGCAGGCCGGGGACACCGCAATCAAGAATGTCGGCTTGTATCTTGGTGCTCACACGGATGCAAATGCGTTTAACCTCGTGGCGGAGAACAACACCAAGAGCGAAAACACCGCCGCGCTGTACACCATTCCCGAAGGGAAAACGTCTTTGCCTCTCGGCTCTACCGTGAAGAATCTCGCGGGTGAACCGGTTGAGCTGACTGACGCACTCAAGTGGAAGGCTGGGGACGCGACGGCGGACAAGCTGACGCTGAAGAGCGTACCTCTTGTCACCTCGGCGGTTGCCTCCATTGGCACTGCCAAGTACGAGACGCTGGCCGAGGCTTTCGCAGCTGCCAAGGACGGCGACACCATCACCCTGCTGACGGATTGCTCCGGCGATGGTATCAGGGTCGAGCCCAACACGTTTACCACCAAGGGCCTGACGGTCGACTTCGCCGGTCACACCTACACCGTGGGCGGTAAGCTGGTTGGCTCCGGCGGCACCAAGAGCAACGGCTTCCAGCTCAACAAGGATAACAAGATCACCTTCCGGAACGGCGCGATCTACGGCGATGCTTCTGTGGCGGGCGATGACACGACGAATTGGACTGGCGCACCCGCCATCCTGATCCAGAACTACTGCGACCTGACGCTCTCCGGGATGAAGGTCTCCGGCGGTTACAACACCGTGTACACCATGTCCAACAACTGCGGCACCGTGGTGATCGAGAATACCACCATCAATGCGGGCGGCGGCGGTTCGGGCCGTGCACCCTTTGCTCTGGATGCCTGCGGCTACAGCGACTACACCGGCGTTTCCGTGACGGTGAAGGGCACGAGCACCATCAACGGTGACATCGAGGTTTCCCGCAGCGCCAGCAACGAGAATGCAGTGACGCTGACGCTGGAGAACGGCACCGTCAATGGTACGCTGAAGATTGACAGCAGCATCAAGAGCGGCGATGCCACCACCGTGACCAAGAGCGCTAACGTGACGCTGGCTGCGCCTGACGGCTATCTGTGGAACGCCGCCGGCGAGCTGGTGGTGGCTGTGGCTCAGGTCGGCGAGAACAAGTACGAGACGCTGGCTGCTGCCATTGCGGCTGCCAATAACGGCGAGACTGTGACGCTGCTGAAGGATGTGACTGAGAATGTCGAGATCGCAAAGGAGAAGAATCTGACGCTCGACCTGAACGGCAAGACCCTGAGCGGCGGCACCGGTACGGCTAAGGCTGCGCTGAGCAACCTTGGTACGATCACCATTCAGGACACCAGCGCGGCTAAGACCGGTACCATCAAGCGTGATGACAATGGTACTGTGGGTGAGACCTCCTACTACGTCATCCGCAACCAGGGCACGATGACCATCGAAAGCGGTACCGTGATCAACAACTCCGGCTACAGGAAGACGAATCCTACCGGTTCCATGGTCGGCAGCTCCCTGATCTGCAACGGCGATTGTGACGAGGGGGGTACGCTGACCATTAAGGGCGGCACGTTTACGCAGAATAACTTCATTGCCATTAAGAACGGTGCATTGGGTGTGCTGCATGTCACCGGCGGTAAGATCACCAGCAACCACTCCGCGATCCAGAACTGGTTCAAGGCCGACATCACCGGCGGCGAGATCAAGGGTCAGCTGTGGACGGATGCTTGGGAAGAGGGCAAATCCGTTGGCGAGACCAAGATCGGCGGCGGCGCCGAGTTCACCGGCGAGATCGTGATGGATATCACCGGCAGTGTGGTTCCCACGTTGGCGATCAACGGTGGTAATCTGGATGTCACTAACTGGCGCATTACCAGCACTGCGGCCAAGGCTGGCGCGAAGCCTGCTGTCTCCGGCGGTACGTTCTCCAGCGCGGTTCCCGCAGAGTACTGCGCGGAGGGCTTCATCCCCGTGAAGAACGCTGACGGCACCTACGGCGTCAAGGCAGGCGCTTACGTCGCGCAGATCGGTGATGTTAAGTACGAGACGCTGAAAGATGCTGTCAATGCTGCCAAGGACGGCGACATTGTGATGCTGCTGACTGACGCTACCGAGGATGTGACCATCAACAAGAACATCACCCTCGATCTGGGCGGCAAGACCCTGACCAACACCGGCGCCGGCAAGGCGACCGTGACCATCGACAAGGGCGCTACCGCTACCGTGCAGAACGGCAGCATCATCGGCGGCACGAGCTACTACAACATCCAGAACAACGGCACTGCCACGTTCACGGGTGTGACTGCCACCGCCGGCAATACCGGTTCCTCCATGATCGACAACTGGGGCACCCTGACTATCGAGAGCGGTACCTATGAGGGCGGTCTGAACGTTGTCAAGAGCGAGGAAGGCTCCACGCTGACCATCAACGGCGGTAAGTTTACGCTGAACTATGCACCGAGCAGTGACTACACCGCAGTTATTCTGGTTTACGGTAACACCACGATTACCGGCGGCGAGTTCATTCAGAGCCTAACGACGACTGGCAAATGGGCTCACCCGCAGGTCGTTATGACCGGCGTTGTGGAGGGCTACGAAGCTTTCACGACAGTCACCGGCGGTACGTTTACTAACAAGAAGTCCGGTGAAGGTATCTTCCGCGGAATCGGCAAGGCTACCTCCGATAACTTCGAGGTTTCCGGCGGTACCTTCAACAAGAGCGTTCCCGATAGCTACTTTAAGACTGGCTATTTCGCAAAGAAGACTGCTGACGGTTACACGGCGGACGGCCCTTATGCTGTCAGAATCGGCACTACTGCTGGCTATGCCACACTGGAAGAAGCTTTCGCTGCCGCCAAGAACGGTAACACCATCACCCTGCTGAGGGATTGCGAGTCCGGCCGCATTAATCTGGAGGATAAGAGCGTTACCGTTGACCTGAACGGCAAGGTCCTGACCTCCACGGCGGCCTATGGCGTTATGTTCTGCGCCAAGAACGGTCACAAGATCACTGTCAAGGGCGATACGCGGGGCTCCAAGCTGGTCGGTACTCTGATGGTCACGGCTGAGACAGACGGCCACATTGCGATCAACGGCGGTACCTACGAAAGCGCTCAGTATTGCCCGATCTATATCAACGGCGCTGTGAGCTCTGACAACTCCACCCTGACTGTCAAGAATGCGACCATCACGGCGCTTCCGGGCGATAGCAATCAGGATAACGGCGTCGCCGTGTATCTGGCCGGTTACAGCGCCAGCACCTTTACGAAAACTACCATTACCGCGCCTGTCACCGGTTTGGAGATTCGCGCCGGTAAGCTGACGCTGACCAACTGCACCGTCACCGGCGGTTCGGGCGAGGTAGTGACCAATGCCAATGGTAACGGTACTACTGTAACCAACGCTGCAGTTGCGATTTCCCAGCACACCATGAAGAAGGACATTGACGTTACCATCACCGGCGGCACCTACACCGCTACGGCGGCGGTCTATCAGACCAATGTCCAGGGTACCGGTTCCGAGAACGTCAAGGCTTCCATCAAGAGTGGTACGTTCAAGGGTTCCGTTTCCGCTGAGACGAACAACACGGTCGCTGTCTCCGGCGGTACGTTCTCCAGCGCGGTCAAGGAAGAATACTGCGCCACCGGTTACATCCCCAAAGACAACGGTGACGGCACCTACGGCGTCAAGGAAGGCGTTTACGTCGCCAAGGTTGACAACGTCAAGTACGAGACGCTGCAGGCGGCTATTGATGCCGCCAAGGGCGGCTCCACCGTGCGTCTGCTGGCGAATGTCACGCTGACGGAGACTGCCGTGTTCCCCGCTGGCAAGACGGTACATCTCAATCTGGTTGGCCACAACATTACGGCCACGGGTACGGCGCTGCGCATCAACGGCACGACGGACATTCAGGACACGAACAAGACCGGCACCATCGAGTCCACGGGCAACGTGGCCGTGGCAGTCGGCGACAACGCCAGCCTGACCGTGTACTCCGGCACGCTCAAGGGCCGCGAGGGCGCGGTGATCACCGGTACGTCTACCGGCGCGAAGATTGAGATCAGAAAGAATGCAACGCTGATCGCCACCGATAACGCTGTCATCGCCGGCAACGGCAGCCAGCGTGACGGCAACCCCAACACGATCCTCGTCAAGGGCGGCACCTTCATCGGCGGCATCGTGACCGATGGCTACATTGCCTGCGGCATCTATGCACCGTGGAACGACAACGTCACCGTCAGCGGCGGCACCTTCAACATCACCAATGGCGCCGGCATCGTTGCACGCGCCGGTACTGTGAAGGTCACGGGCGGTACGTTCAACTGCACCGGCACTGCTGAGGGCTATGTTGGCGACAGCAAGAACAAGGTTCCCTGCGCCGCGCTGGTCTTTGACGAGGCTGCGAACTATCCCGCACTGACGCCGGATTCCAAGATCCTTGTCTCCGGCGGCAGCTTCTCCACTGACCCTGCTGCCAACGGCGCGAAGCTGGCTGACGGCTATGTGGCTATCCCGAACGCCGACGGCGTGTACAAGGTGGCGAAGGCGAATCCCGTTGCGGCGATCGGCGACGTCAAGTATGACACGCTGCAGGCTGCTATCACTGCGGCTCAGGATACGAAGGACGGCGCGACCATCACCCTGCTGACGGATATCAACACCAGCTCCTATTACGAGGTCAAGGGTGAGAATCCGGTCACCATCGATCTGGCCGGCCACAACATCACCGGCAGCGGTATCAGCGGCCTGTTCTATGTGACGGTGAAGGGCGACCTGACCATCAAGGGTGAAGGTACCGTCACCGCTGTTGAGGACAACAAGGCGGCTATGGCCGTGTGGGTGCGTTCTTCCTTTGCCAAGGTCACGCTGGAGGGCGGTACTTACACGCAGCAGATCACCAACACCGCTGATCCCCACTTCGATCTGATCTACGTTGAGCGCGGTAATGTCTACGTCAAGGGCGGCACCTATAAGGGCTTCACCCCCGACTGGACGCTGAACTGCAAGGACGATTACTATCAGTCTAAGGAGGCCAATATTGAGGTCACCGGCGGTACGTTCGTGGGCTTCGATCCCGCCAACAACAAGGCGGAGGGCGAGAACACCAACTTCGTGCCTGCGGGATATGTTTCCACGAAGGGCGCGGACGGCAACTACACCGTTGAGGAGTATAAGCCTGTTGAGGTCTGGACTGGCTACAGCGGCGCGAAGGTCGCCAGCTACGCCACCGTCGCGGAGGCTGCTGAGAAACTCGACGGGAACAAGTGGATCGTTATCGGCAAGGACTACACGCTGACCGAGGACTTCACCATTGGTGGTGAGAATCTTGATAACCTTTACCTCGACGTGGCTGAGGGTGCAACCTTGACCGTGGCCGAGGGCGTGACCCTGACCGTGGCGGCAAACGCCAAGCGTCTGGGTGTCCGCGACGGCGCAACGCTGGTGAACAAGGGCACTATCGTGGTTTGCGGCAGCAGCACCAGCAACGGTTTCGCCATGCTCTATGGCACGTTCACTGGTAATGAGCTGACCGTTCCCGAGGGCTGCTTCCTTGACAACAATGGCAAGAACTTCTTTGCTACTGCAAATGAGAATGCTGTCTACGAGATCACGTTTGGTGATGGTACGGTGAAGAAGACGGCGGATAGCACCAACATCAAGGGCGGCAATGTCAAGCAGATAAAGCTGCTGAAAGATGTGACAAATGGCGGCTGGACGCTGGACAGCAGTTCTGTTGGCGCTGAGGTCGTCCTTGACCTGAATGGCCATACGATCAGCTACAACGGCGCGAATCGCTACTATGCTACGCTGAACGTCTATACCAAGGTGACCATCAAGAACGGTACTGTCAAGTACGAGGGCTCCAAGCGCGGCGCTATTGACCTTGTTGGCCAGGGCGACCTGACCATCGAGCGCGATGTTACCATCGACGGCGGCGATGGTTTCGCTATCTTCACCTCCGGTACGTCCAAGCTGACGGTCAACGGCAAGGTGACGGCTAACGGCAACTATGCCATCGCTGGCAACGGCAGCAAGGATGCTGGCGGTTACATTGATAGCTGCGACATCATTGTCAACGGCGGTGCGGTAATCAGCGCGTCCAAGGGCATTGCCATCTATCATCCCGAGAAGGGCACCGTGACCATCAACGGCGGTACGATCACCGGCCATACCGGCATTGAGATGTGCGCGGGCCAGCTGGTCGTCAACGGCGGCAGCATCACCTCCAACGGTGACAACATGGATGCCACTGGCAGCCAGAACGCCATCCTTGACGGCGCAGCTATCTCCATCATCAACCGCAATTATCCCGGCGGTGTGCCCACTGCTGTGATCAAGGGCGGTACGTTCGCTGCTAACGGCAAGGATGCACAGACCGTCAAGGCCTATGACTACACCGGCGACAAGGTTGCTGAGTGGACTGCGGCTGGCGACAATGTCAACATCTCCGGCGGTACGTTCAGCAGCATCCCCACCAACATGGGTGTGCTGTGCGCGGACGGCTACAAGACCGTGTATGATGCGTATGCGGATATGTACAACGTGGTCAAGCAGGACGCGAAGATCACTGTCGGCAAGCGCCTGTCGATCGGCAACGACCTGACCATCACCTATCTGGTCAGCCTGACCGACTGCACGAATCCGTGGGTGAAGTTCCAGTTCTACAACGATGACATCAAGGGCTATACAACGGTCGAGGTCAAGAACTACGGAACGGATACTGTTACAGGCCCCGATGGCAAGCCTATGGACGTGTTCACCTTCGACTTCACCGGCATCAATCCCCAGCGTATGACCGATACCCTGAAGGCAACGGTGTATGCAAAGGATGCAAACGGCAATGTGGTCGAGTATCAGGTCGACGATTACAGCGTGGCACAGTATTGCAGCAACAAGCTGGCGAAGCTTGGCCAGAATGATCCGCTGCGGAAGCTGATCGGCAATCTGGTCGCGTACGGCGCGGCGGCTCAGGTATACCAGAATTATCGTACGGATAATCTGGTGAGCACAGTTGTGTCCGGTGCTGTTTCTACCGATTACACTGACCGCCTGTCCAGCGTGACGCAGTACACAGAAAAGGTGCTGGGAACTGCAGGCGTCAATATCAAGGGCAAGACGCTGGTTCTGAGCAACACCTTCGCAGTGCGCGTGTACTTCACGGTGAACGAGGGCGTTGACATTGCGAATGTCAGCTTCAATGTGACCGCTAACGGCAAGACTGACACTGTGAACTCCTTCGAGAAGGACGAGAAGCTGGGCTATTACTACTTCGACTACGCAAACCTGAACGCCACGCAGTTGGATAGCGAGGTCAAATTCGAGTCTTTTGTCAACGAGACTGGCGTGGGCGATATGGTGACATACAGTGTCAACACCTATCTGGCAAAGAAGATGCCCAATTATGACAAGAGCAGCAATGCGTATAAGCTCATGGCAGAACTGTTCAACTATGGTTGTGCCTGCACGGAGTATGCAAGTAAGTAAAGGAGGAAGAGTATGAAGTACGTTGCACCTGAGATGAAGGTACTGGAGCTGGCAGCCACGGACGTGATCGTCTGCTCCAGTGGCGGCGGCGACCCGATCGTAACACCGCCGGACTGGGACTAATCCCCATCTCAAACACCGACGGAAGGCGGGCGGCACAGCCGCCCGCCTTCTTCCCTTTGTCCGCGCCCTGCGGCAGAAAGGAGTATCCGTATGAAACAGAAATGGATGGCGGCGCTGCTGGCGCTGTGCCTGCTGGCATCGCTGTGTGCCTGCGGCGGGAAGAAGCCTGCGGACGAGACGCCCGACCGGCCGGACACGGAGCAGACCGGCAGCGCAAGTCCCGGGGAAGCCACCGGCGACACCGACTGCGCCCATGAGCAGCTGACGGCCAACGTGACCCAGCCCACCTGCACGCAGGCCGGCTCCGTGGTCTACACCTGCGACAGCTGCGGCGCGGCGGTGCGGACAACGCCGCTGCCCGCCATGAACCACAGCTACCGCTGGGAGGACGACGACAGCGGCCACTGGCAGGTGTGCGCTATCTGCGGCGACAAGACGGCTTCGGCGGCGCACACGCTGCAGAACGGCGTCTGCACCGTATGCGGCCATCAGACCGGCCAGAGCGGCGGTGTCCGCCACACCCATGCGTACAAGGAGCAGGTGACGGCGGCCACCTGCACGGCGGGGGGCTACACCACCCACACCTGCGCCTGCGGCAGGAGCTACACCGACAGCTTTACACCGGCGTTGGGCCACCGCTACACCGCCGCGGTGACGACGGCGACCACCTGCACGGAGGCGGGGGTGCGGACGTACACCTGTACCGTGTGCGGCGACAGCTTCACGGAGGTCATCCCGACGGCGGGACACCGGTACGCGGACGGCATCTGCACCGTATGCGGCGCGGCTGACCCCAACGCGCCCGACCCGGCCCCCGATCCCGCGCCTGACCCGACGCCCGACCCGGAGCCGATGCCCGATCCCGCCCCGGAGGAGCCCTCCGGCTCCGGTGAGATCGTGCTGCCGGATCTGGACGAGTGACGCAATACGGCAATAAATATCCCCCATACCGGGGGATATTTATTTTTTGCGCAAAAAGGGAGGCGGACGCATACCGTCCGCCCCAAGTGAGGAGAAAAATGATGGAAAAAGTATTTCAAACGGGTAAGACCCGCTGAAACCGGTGAAGATAGGTCAAAGCACGGTGCACAGCAGCCACGTCAGACCGATGGCGGCGGCGCCTGCGGCGGCCCAGAGCCACGCGGGTGCGCGGAAGCGCCGGCGGGGCGCGCCCTGACAGCGGGCGTAGTTCTTGGCGATGCGGACGGCCTGATCCACCAGCTGCTGGGAGCTGACACCGCCGCCGTCCGTACGGAGAATGAAAATTGCCTGTTCGAAGATCTGCGGGTCGGGGGAATCCACCACGATGACCCGGCGTGAAATGCCTTTGACCAAGAGTATGCCCTCCTTGCTGTCCGTTTTCATAGTGATAGTATGGACAGCACGGCGGCGGCTTATACCTGCGATCTGCCGGAAGCTTCGGCGCGGGGGCGGTACAGCGCCAGCACGGCGCAGTCGTCGGACAGCCCGCCGTGGTCGGCGGAGAGCGTCAGGATGCGGCGGGCCAGCTCCTCCGGGGAGCTGCCCTCCCAGCCGGCCAGCAGATCCTGTACCCATTCATCGCCGTCCCCGGCGGTGACGCCATCGGACAGCAGCACCAGCCAGCCGCCCGGCGGCAGCGTGAAGCGGATAGTCTCCGGCTGCTGGAAAGCCTCCTCCAGTCCGGCGGGCAGCGCGCTGCCGGCGTACCGGACGACGCGCCCGTGCTTCTTGAAATAGGACGCCGCCGCGCCGTACTTGTACAGCGTCACCGCGCCGGTGGCGCGGTCGATGCGGGCCAGGTCGATGGTGGTGAAGCCGCCGCCCTCCCGGCAGCGCAGCAGCAGCGCGGTGTTCAGGGTCTTCAGGGCCGGGGACGGCTCCACCCCGGCCTGCAGGAACTGCTTTAGAAGCCGGACGGTCATGGCGGCCTCCCGGTGGGCGGCCTCGCCGCTGCCCATACCGTCGGACAGCAGGAGGTAGGTGGCGCTCCCCGCGTCGAAGGACGCGGTCTGGTCGCCGCACAGCGTCTCGCCCTTCCGGGGGCGCAGGGCGGTACCGGTGACGCAGCTGAAGCGCGGCTCCGCCGCTGCCGGCGCGTCCACGGCCAGCACCTCCGACATCTGGGCGTACTGCTCCCGCGCCACCTGATAGGCCGCCTCCAGCTGGAGACGGTGGGTGCGGCGCAGCAGATACTGGTGGAGCTGGTCGTTCAGCGCGTCCAGCAGCCGGGGGAAGTGCAGGCAGCGGTTGGTGAAGTGCAGGGGGAAATCCTCCGCGCAGGCGCTGCCCCGCTGCAGCAGGTGGGGGCAGGCGTCGTTGAAGGCGTTGTAGGTGTCGGTGTAGTGGGTCTGCCAGCAATCCTGCCGCAGCAGGCACCTGGCGCACACCTGCTCGGCGGCCCGGTCAAAGAGCACGGCGGGATTTTCCGGACGGGGCGGCGTGGTGTCGGTGAAGAAGCTGTCGTACACGGCGCGGAACGCGGCGGCGGGCGTCGCCGCCTCCTCACGGGAGGGGGTGCTCCGGGAGACGCTGGCGGCGCGCTGGGCCAGCCGGGGCAGCAGATGCTCCGGCAGCAGCAGGTACAATCCCGCACCGGCAATGCACTGGCACAGCAGCGGCAGCAGGTCGGGGCCGTCCAGCAGCAGGTACACGGCGGCGGCCACGGCGCAGAATGCCAGCGGAGACAGAAGCCGTCCCCGCCGCTGCAGGGCGGAGGCAGCGGCAGAAGCGCCGCTGAGCACGGCGGTCAGCAGCACCGTATCACCGGCGTAGAGATCCAGCACGAGACCGGCCACGGCACCGGCAGCCGCCGCAGCGGCAGGCGTCAGGCGGCGCGCCGCAGCCAGCAGCAGCGCGGCGGCCAGCAGACCGCCAATACGGAAGCCGGATACCTCCCAGCCGTAGGCAGACAGGCACAGGCCCAGCGCCAGCAGGAAGCCCGCCTGCTGCCGCGTCCCGCCATCGGCAGAGCTGTCCGTCAGGGAGGGCAGCAGCGCGGCGGCGGCCCACAGAATGGTCAGCGCGGCGGCGCACAGCGTCCACTGACGAGGCTGGCGCTGGAACAGGTACGCCGACTGTACCAGCAGTGTCATGACCATGGCGGCGGCAGGGCGGAAGCGGGGCCTCCGGTACAGCCGGGTGGTGCAGAAGGCGGTGGCGGCGCAGAAGATCAGGATGGCGGAGGCGGTGTGGCGCAGCCCCGCCTGAAAATCCAGAAAAAGAAAAGCGCCCAGTCCGGCGCCCAGCAGGGCGCTGAGCCCGGGCCATCCGACGCCGGCGGCGGAGACGACAGCCAGCGACCATGGGCTGTACAGCCCGTCCAGTGCGCCGCCGGTCAGCAGAAAAGCGGCGGCGGCCGGCAGGAACATCGTCAGAAGCGGGCGGAGCGGGACAGATCGGCTGACCTCGGTGACAGTTTTCAAGGCTTGTCCCTCCTTTCGCTCCTATTGTAGCGGAAGGGCGGGGCGCATCCTGTCGGGAAATTTTGCTGTTGTATTTCCCCAGTCGATTTGGTACAATGACGGCGGAGACAACAGGCATTTTTACAAAAGGAGGAGCCTTATGAAGAAGCTTGCGGCCATGCTGATGGCCTTGATGATGCTGCTGACCATGGCGGCCTGCGGCCAGCAGGCGCCGGAGCAGACCGGCGGCACGGTGGAGCCGGGCGCGCAGTCCGACGATGCCGTCACCGGGCAGGTGGATACCCCCGCGCCGGACGAGGATACGCCGGAGATGGGCAGCGTCAGCGGCGGCACCTACACCAATGAGTTTGCCGGCTTCGGCTGCGCGCTGGACGAGACGTGGGTGTTTTACACGGAGGAGCAGATCGCGGAGATCAACGGCTTTCTCACCGAGGGCACCAGCGACGAGGATATGAAGAAGCTGATGGAGGAGAACCAGAGCGTGCAGGATATGTACGCCACCTCCACTGACGGACTGATGACCATGAACGTGGTGTTCCAGAACATGGGGCTGCTGTTTGGCACCACCATGAGCGCCCATGAGTACGCGGAGCTGTCCGCGCAGCAGCTGCCGGACGCCATGAGCACCTACGGCTTTGAGAATGTCGCCGCCGCCGTGACCACTACGGAGTTCGCCGGTGCGGACTGCCCCGCTGTGGCGCTGACGGCCACGGTGCAGGACACGCCCATGTATGAACTGGTGATTTGCCTGAAGCAGGGCAACTACATCTACTGCGTGACGCTGTGCAGCTACACGGAGGACGTGACGGCCCAGATGGCGGCGCTGTTCTACGCGCTGTAATAAAACGCAGACGAGCCGCAGCAGCGCTGTGGCTCGTTTTTTCAAAAGGAGCGATACCATGAGCAAGTATGTGCTGATCCCGGATTCCTTCAAGGGCACCCTGTCCTCGGCGGATATCTGCCGCATCGCGGCGGAGGAGATCCTGCGGCTGGAGCCGTCGGCGGAGGTCTGCGCCATTCCGGTGGCCGATGGCGGAGAGGGTACGGTGGACGCCTTTCTGGCCGCCGTGGGCGGACGGCGCATCGAAGCGCCCTGCACCGGCCCGTGGGGAGAGCCGGTAACGGCGCACTACGCCCTGCTGCCGGACGGCACGGCGGTGGTGGAGATGGCCGCGGCGGCGGGCCTGCCGCTGGCGGGGGACGCCTGCGACCCGGAAAAGACGACCACCTACGGCGTGGGGCAGCTGATGGCCCACGCGCTGTCCCACGGCGCGGTGCGGCTGGTGCTGGGGCTGGGCGGCAGCGCCACCAACGATGGCGGCTGCGGCGCCGCCGCGGCGCTGGGGGCGGAATTTCTCGATGAACAGGGGAGCGCCTTCGTGCCGGTGGGCGGCACGCTCACACGCATCGCCCGTATCCGGACGGAGACGCTGCGCCGGACGCTGGGCGGCGTACCGGTAACGGTGATGTGCGACATCGACAACCCACTGTGCGGCCCGCTGGGCGCGGCGCATGTGTTCGCGCCCCAGAAAGGCGCGGACCCGGCCATGGTGGAGCTTCTGGACGCGGGCCTGGCGCACTTGGCGGATGTTGTGGAGCGCTGTACCGGGCGAGACATCCGGCAGCTCCATGGTGCGGGCGCGGCAGGCGGCATGGGCGGCGGGATGGTGGCCTTTTT
>ERZ772875.2036-NODE-2036-length-16101-cov-7.507977_pt1 | contig 16101 bp, 13 predicted proteins | sample MGYA00580585_ERZ772875 | MGnify/ENA primary metagenome ERZ772875 (study PRJEB29015, sample SAMEA2737736) | human gut metagenome | biome: human gut; feature: human-associated habitat; material: faeces | place: China | collected 2012 ... | reverse complement strand
CGGCGAGATCCCGCTCTGTCCCTACGATTCGTGCCGCCTGCTGGCGATGAACCTGTTGAGCTATGTGGACAACCCGTTCAAGGCCGATGCGAAGTTCAATTTCGACAAGTTCAGGGACCACGTATACAAGGCGATGCACATGATGGACGACATCATCGACCTCGAACTGGAAAAGGTCGAACAGATCATCGGGAAGATCGCCGCCGACCCCGAAGACCTGGATGTGCGCCGCGTGGAGCTGGAGCTTTGGAAGAAGATCCGCGAAATGGCGCGGAAGGGCCGCCGTACGGGTCTGGGCATCACGGCCGAGGGCGACATGCTCGCCGCGCTGGGTCTGCGCTACGGCACGCAGGAGGCGATCGACTTCGCCGTCGAGGTGCAGAAGTGCCTCGCTCTGGCGGCTTACGGCGCTTCGGTGAAGATGGCCGCCGAGCGCGGCGCCTTCCCGGTTTACGACGCCGCGAAGGAGGTGAACAACCCGATGATCGCCCGTATCCGCGAGGCCGATCCGGCGCTCTACGAGGAGATGACGAAGGTGGGCCGCCGCAATATCGCCATGCTGACCATCGCGCCCACGGGAACCACGTCGCTCATGTCGCAGACCACTTCGGGCATCGAGCCGGTGTTCCGCACCGTCTACAAGCGCCGCCGCAAGATCAATCCTTCGGACGTGGACACCCACGTCGATTACGAGGACGAAACGGGCGAAAAGTTCCAGGAGTACAACGTTTACCATCATAATTTCGTCAAATGGCTGGAAGCCAGCGGATACGACACGTCGAAGCTGGCGACGATCTCCGACGCCGAACTGAACGAGTGGGTCGCCGCGTCGCCCTACCACGGCGCCACGGCCAACGACATCGACTGGGTGGCCAAGGTCAAGATGCAGGGCGCCATCCAGAAATGGGTGGACCATTCGATCTCGGTGACGGTGAACCTGCCGAACAACGTCTCGGAGGCGTTGGTGGCCGATGTTTACCGCACGGCTTGGGAGTGCGGCTGCAAGGGCGTCACGGTCTACCGCGACGGCTGCCGCGACGGCGTGCTGCTGGAGAAGAACTCCAAGAGCCGGAAGAAGTGCGAGGAGCATCCCGGCGAGGTGCAGAAGCGTCCCAAGTCGATTCCTGCCGACATCGTGCGGTTCAAGAACGGCACGGAGGACTGGATCGCCTTCGTGGGCTTGCAGGGCGGGCGTCCCTACGAGGTCTTCACGGGTAAGATCGAGGAGGACGCCATGTTCATTCCCCCGAAGATCAAGAAGGGCTTCATCATCAAGGTCCGCGAGGCGGACGGTACGAAACGCTATGATTTCCAGTACACCGACCGTTACGGTTATACGAACACCATCGGCGGCATTTCGCGTCTGTTCAACGAAGAGTTCTGGAACTACGCCAAGCTCATTTCGGGCGTGCTGCGTCACGGCATGCCGATCGAGAAGACCGTGTCGCTGATCGAGTCCCTGCATCTGGACAGCGAGTCGATCAACACGTGGAAGACCGGCGTGTGCCGTGCATTGAAACAGTATATCGTCGACGGCACGAAATCCAAGGGGAAATGCCCGAGCTGCGGACAGGAGAATATGGCCTATCAGAACGGCTGTCTGACCTGCATGTCGTGCGGCTATTCCAAGTGCGGTTGATGTTTTTTTCACCTGATTTGTGTTCTAAAAAGCCCCAATGCCCAGGCATTTGGGGCTTCTTTGTCTCCGAAACTCTCTTTTTTCTGTTTTTTTGACCGGATTTGAATGGTTTTTGTGAAAAAAATGCGTACTTTTACGACAAGTATGTGAGACGTATTAAAGATGAATATTATGAGAAAGATTTTCTTGACTGTTTTGCTCGTGGCTTTCGCCTCTGCCGCATTTGCCGAAGGAACGCCGAAGAAGCCGAGCGTTGCCGGATTCGTGTCGAACGGATTCTGGGATAATTGGGAGGTTTCGGCCGGGTTCGGAACCGGAACAGCTTTCTCCAACGGAGATAACTATGGTCCCCGCAGTGACCGTTTCGGTTTCGAGGGCAACCTGTCGGTGACGAAGTGGCTGCATCCGGTCTTCGGTATGCGCGCTCAATTGCAGGGCGGATGGTTCAACAATTTCGATTCCCAGATCGGCAAGATGACGTGGCCGTACATGTTCGGACACGTGGATTTCATGGTTAACGCCTCGAACTGGATCGGCGGTTACCGTGCCGACCGTGCGTGGTATGCCGTGCCGTTCGCCGGTTTCGGTTACATGGCTTCGAACTTCACGGACCGTAGCCAGCGTGAGAATGCATCCGGTTCGCGCCAGGAGTTCGCCTTCACGGCGGGTCTGCTCAGCAAGTTCCGCCTGTCGCCGGCATTCGATTTCAATATCGAACTCAAGGGACTGCTCGCCAAGTCGGATATTTGCCCTGCGGAGATGAACGGTTCTTATCTGGCCGGACTTTCCGCTACGGTGGGTATCACCTACCGCTTCAACCAGCGTGGCTGGGAGCGCGGCGTTCCGGGCTATACGGCCGACGACATCCGCGCTTTCCAGAATGCAGTGGCTGCGGGCAATTCCGCCCTCGAAGCTGCCCGGTCGGAGAATGCGGATCTGGCCAACAGACTGAAGGCTGCCGAGGCCGAGGCCGACGCCGCTAAAGCCGCTGCCGCCGCTGCTGCTGCCAAAGCCGCCGCCGAGGCCGCTGCCGCACAGAAGGTGCACACCCTCAGCCCGACTTCGATCATTTTCTACGATTACAGCATGTCGAAGCTGACGCCGAAGGAGAAGACCCGCCTCGAACTGATGGCCGACCTGATCAAGAGCGGTCCGAAAGACCGGGTCTACAAGATCGAGGGCCACGCCGACCAGCAGACGGGTACGGCGGCAGGCAACAAGCGCGTTGCCGAGAACCGCGCCAAGAGCGTTTACGACTTCCTCGTAAAATGCGGCGTGAACCCCAAACAGCTGACCTACGAAGGCAAGGGCAACGCAGCCAATGTTTACGAGAACAACCAGAAGGCCAACCGCGCCGTGATCATCAAATAAGGCCGGGCCGTATTGGGGAGGGCGAATGGAACCTTCCCGCCATAGAGAAAAAGATGCTCCTCGAAAAGGAGCATCTTTTTTCATATATATTATATAAGGTATGCTTTTTTGCCGAACCCGGACTTACCGGATGATGACGGCGTTGACGAGCCGTACGCCCGAACGGCGGTTTATCTCCTCCTTGAGCGCCTCGCGCTGGTAGAAAAGTTCCGAGCGCAGGACGCTCGACTGTATGCGTACGTACAGGATGTGCTTTTCGAGCCGCAATTCGGTGGTGACATCCGCGGCGCGGTCGCCGACAATCTCGCGCCATGTGTCCGGCAGTTTGCCTTCGGCGACTTTCGCGGCGATGTAGGGGCGTTTGAAAAACTCCTCCAGCAGGTCGCCCATCAGCATGGTTTTGGTTCGTCTCATGGCTGTTCGTCGGCTGATTCGGGTTGTACGGATCGCTCTTTTTCCGCGCCTTTCGCGGAATCTTCCGTTGCATTTTCCGCGGCGTTATCCGGGGTGTTTGCGGCGTTTTCAGCTGCATTCCCGGCCGGGCCTTCCGCCGGATCTTTCGCTGCGGCCCGCTCCTGCGTCACGGCGCCTTCGGCGACTGAAAAGAGCGTGTAGTCGCCGCCCGCCTTGTCGAGAATCCGTTTCAGGCGTGTCGGGTTGCAGTCGGTGATCAGGATTTGCCCGAAGGTGTCGTCCGAGACCAGCCGGATCAACTGTTCGACCCGCCCGGCGTCGAGCTTGTCGAACAGGTCGTCCAGCAGCAGGATCGGGCGTTCGCCCTTCGTCTGGGCGACGACGGCGTACTGCGCCAGTTTGAGGGCGATCAGGAAGGATTTCTGCTGTCCTTGCGACCCGTATTTGCGCAGGGGATAACCTCCGATTTTCAGCACCAGGTCGTCGCGGTGAATGCCTGCCGTCGTGAATTCGTTGACGATGTCCTTCTGCCGCGCATCGAGCAGTATCTCCTCGAACGGACGGTCGTTCAACTCCGATTTGTAGTGCAGTTCGACCTGCTCCCGGTCGCCCGAGAGGATGCTGTAATAGGCCGCGGTCACGGGTTGCAGCCGCTCGGCGAACTCCTGCCGCCGGGCGTGGATGGCCTTGCCGTGTTCGCACAGCTGCATGTCGTAGATTTGGAGCATGGTTTCGTCGGGCCGGGTTTTCAGCAGGCGGTTGCGTTCGGCCAGCACGGCGTTGTAACGCATCACCGAACCGAGATAGGCGCGGTCCAACTGCGAAATGAAGGCGTTGAGATAGCGTCGGCGCTCGTCGGCGGCGTCCGAGATCAGCGCGCTGTCGGCCGGCGACACGATCACTGCGGGAATCAGTCCCACGTGGTCCGAAAGCCGTTCGTACTCCTTGCCGTTGCGCTTGAGCACCTTGCCGCCCTTGCGCGAGAAGCTGCACACGATGGTTTCCCGCTTGCCGGCATCGCTCGCATAGGTCCCTTCGACGAGGAAGAAGTCGGCGCCGTGGCGGATGCTCTGCCCGTCGGTCATCGGCAGCGACGACTTGCACATCGAGAGGTAGTAAACGGCGTCCACGACGTTGGTTTTGCCCGCGCCGTTGTCGCCCACCAGGCAGTTGATGCCGGGGCACAGCGCGAGTTCCTCCTGGGAGATGTTTTTGAAATTCTGCAGCGCTATTTTCTTCAGATGCATAGGACAAAAATACAAAAAATCCGGACACGACATTGCACATTGTGAATAGTTTTGTATCTTTGCAAACTATCGTACGAATTATAAACTAATAACACAATAAGCAATATGGCAAAGCAGAACGTCGCCGAGCAGGAAACCCTCGGCGAAGCAATGAACAAAACGGAGTTGTTTTTCGAGAGGAACGGCCGGACGATGTCCTACGTTTTCCTCGGTCTGCTCGTCCTCGCAGCCCTCGTTTTCGGCTACCGCTCGCTGATCCTCCAGCCCCGCGCCACGAAGGCCGCCGAGATGATCGCCGAGGCGCAGAACCGTTTCGAAGGCGAGAACCCCGATTTCGAGACGGCGCTGCTGGGCGACGACAACGCGGCCGGTTTCCTCGACGTGATCGAGAAGTACGGCTCGACGCCTTCGGGCAACCTCGCCAAGCATTATGCGGGCATCTGCTACCTGCGTACGGGCGATCTGGAGAACGCCGCCAAATACCTGGCGAAGTTCTCGCAGCTGAAAGGTATCCCCGGGGAGCTGATCAACGCACAGAACTACGGTTTGCAGGGCGATATCGCCGTCGAGCAGCAGGATTACGCCAGGGCGGTGAAGTTCTACGAGAAGGCCGTGAAGGCCGCCGACAACAACCTGACGGCCCCGATGTACCTGCGCAAGGCAGGTCTTGCGGAGCAGGCGCAGGGCAATGAGCAGAAAGCCGCGGCTTTCTATGAAGAGATTTTGACTTCGTATCCCGCCTCGATGGAGGCCCGCGATGCGGAAAAGCTGCTCGGCAGCATCAAATAGCGAAAGACGATGGCGACCAAGAATCACAACCTTTCCAAATTCGACTCACCCCTGCCTTCGGCCGCTGACATGCGGTTCGGTATCGTCGTGGCCGAGTGGAACCGCGAGGTCACCGAGGCCCTGTTGGAGGGAGCCGTGCGCACGCTGCGTGCCGCCGGGTGCCCCGATATGAATATTCAGGTCAAATATGTCCCGGGCACGTTCGAGCTTTCGCTCGGCGCGCAGTTCTTCGCGGAGTATACCGACGTGGACGCCGTCATCGCTCTCGGATGCGTTATCCAGGGCGACACGCGCCACTTCGATTTCATCTGTCAGGGCGTGACGCAGGGCATTACGCAGCTGCAAATCCAGTGGAACATGCCCATCGCTTTCGGCGTGCTGACGGTGGGCGACATGCAGCAGGCCCTCGACCGCTGCGGCGGCCGTCACGGCAACAAGGGCGACGAGGCTGCGGCCACGGCCATCAACATGGTGAAGTTGCAGATCGACATGGAGGCGGCTTCGCCCGACCATGAACCCGACCGGCGCAATATCAACTGATTGCCGCTTTCTGGCGGCGATCTTTCGCACATCCTTTAAACGAGGCGGATGGAATGTACTTCGGTACTGTCCATCCGCCTCGTTCTTTTGCTGTCCGGCGTTCGTTCGTCTGATCCGTTCCCGCCGCTCGCCCGGACTTGTTCAGCTGTCGCCGCTTCGGCCGGTCATTGGGCCTTTTCGAGCGTGATGCGCTCCGAATAGCGGCGTCCGAAACGGTCCGTGGCGACTACCTCGATCGTCTGTGCCGAAGCCGAAGGACGCGCTTTGAAATAGAAGTCCGAGATGCGGGGATGCTGCGATTTGGCGAGTTTCCGCCCGGCGTTTTTCAGAGAGTCGAGATGCGCCGCATAGTCGGGGTCGACGATCTGGATGCGCTGCATTGCGCCGCGGTAGCGGCCGTCCTCGTACCAGACGACGGTCCAGCAGGGGTCCCAGTTCCAGATTTTGGCCACGACGCTTCCGGGAAACGCTTCCACCTGCCCGGGCTGCCATACCCGCAGTTGCCGTACGGCCGGAGACCCGAGGCTCCGGTACTCCCACGAGAACTCTCCGCCGCACTCGCGGAAGAGCTGGTAGCCTTTGGGCGTGCCGTCCTTGTTGATCGGGTCGTACCACAGATTTCCGCAGATCTGTGCCACGTTGTGCTCCACGACTCCTTCGCGGATGTCGTAGTTCGAGTTGACGTGCGTGTGTCCCGTGATGAAATGCAGTTCGTGGCCGGCAAAGGCGTCCATCAGCCTGGCGGCCGACTCCATGACCTGATTGCCTTTCCAGGCCTTCATGGCCGGGGCGTGCATGGCCACGCAGACGCGCGACCCGGCGGGCAGCCGCCGGGCGTATTCCGCGGCCCAGGCCAGTTGCAGCGAGTCGATCTGCTCGTCGTATTTCTTCGCTCCGTGGTAGACGATGTCGTCGAGGACGATGTAGTGGGTCCGTCCCATGTCGAAGGCGTAGTAGGTGGGGCCGAAATGGTTCCGGTAGTTCTCCGTGGCCTCCCGGTCGGTGTATTTGTTCCGGTCGTGGTCGTGGTTGCCGATCACGCCGTAGACCGGTATTCCGAGCGATGCGAACTGCTCGCGGACGCCGGCGAACAGCTCCGGAGAGTCCCAGACGATGTCGCCGAGCAGCAGCGCCGCCTGTGCCGTGCCCCGTTGCTTCCCGAGGGCGGTCGCGCGTTGCAGTTCGGGGATGATCTCGGTTCGGAGCCGGTCGAAATGCGCCGCGGTTTTGGGCTGCGGGTCGCCGATCGCCAGCAATTCGTAAACCTCGCCCGTGGCCGGCCACGGACGCAGCTCGAAATCGTAACGCTTCGTGGAAGCGGCGTAGGGCCGGAAGAATTGCGGGATGTCCTGCTCCATGGGGGCCAGGTAGCCGGAAGGGGTTACGATGCTGATGAACAGCGCGTCGTCGTCGGCGTCGAGGGTGAAAGTTCCGTCGGCGCCGCTTTCGGTGAAGGAGTGGCCGTCCGTGACGGTGACGCCGGAGACCGGCGTCCCGGCGCATTTGACCGTGCCCCGGATCGGGCGGGCCGTAACGGCTGCGCCGAGGCAGCAGACGAGCAGCAGGACAATGAATCGTTTCATGGTTTCGGTAGGTTTTGGGTTTCGTTCTGATCGGTGCGGGCCGCTAAAAGAGGCCCAGGTTATCCAGGAAGATCAGCAGCAGCACTGCCGGGCAGACGTAGCGCACGAGGAAGATGAACACCCCGTAGATACGGAATTTCAGCGTGCCGTTGTTGCTGATTTCGGCCTTGAGTATTTTCCGGTCGAGGCGCCAGCCGACGAATATGCAGGTGAAAAATCCGCCGGCGGGGAGCAGGATGTTGGCCGTAAGGTAGTCGAGCGAGTCGAAAATCGTGAGTCCGAAGATGTTCCATCCCTTCAGAACGCCCAGCGACAGCGATGCCACGGCGGCCAGCGCCATGCAGGCTCCGGTCGTGGACCATGCGGCGGCCCGCCGGCTCATGTGCCACTCCTCGTGCATGTAGGCCGTGATGACTTCGTGCAGGGAGATGGTCGAGGTGAGCGCCGCAACGACCAGCAGCAGAAAGAATACCGACGACCAGACCATGCTCAGCGGCATCGAGTTGAAGATGCCCGGCAGGGTGATGAATACGAGCGACGGTCCCGACGAGGGTTCGATGCCCACGCTGAACACCGCCGGGAAGATCACCACGCCGGCCAGCACGGCTACCAGTGTGTCGAGGATCGTGACGTTGAGCGCCGTGTGGCGCAGGTTGGTGTCGGGTTTGAAGTAGGAGGCGTAGGTGACCATCGTGCCGATGCCGATCGAGAGCGAGAAGAAGGCCTGCCCCAGCGCCACGAGCACCGTCGAGGGCGTCACCTTCGAGAAGTCGGGCCGGAACAGGAACCGAAGCCCTTCCTCGCCGCCGGGCATCAGCAGCGAGTGGATCGACAGTGCGATCAGGATGACGAACAGCAGGGGCATCAGCACCTTTGCCGAGCGTTCGATGCCTTTCTGCACGCCCGTCGCGATGACGAAGTGCGTGGCCAGCACGAACAGCGCGGTGTAGAGCACGGGCCGCCACGGGTTCTGGATGAAATTCTCGAAAACGCTCTTGTATTCGTCGGCGGTGGTGTACCGGGCGAGGCTTCCCGTCACGGAGTGAACCATGTATTCGGCGGTCCATCCCGACACCACGAAGTAGAAGCCCAGGATCAGGAACGCCGCCACGACGCCGTTGTAGCCCAGGAAACTCCACTTGGGGTCGAGCGCCCGGTAGGCTCCCACGGCATTGCGGTGCGAGGCGCGTCCGACCGAGAATTCGGCCACCATGATGGGCAGTCCCAGCAGCAGGACGCAGAGAATGTAAATTACCAGAAAAGCTCCGCCGCCGTTGTCTCCGGCGACATAGGGGAACCGCCAGATATTTCCCAGCCCCACGGAACTTCCGGCCGCGACGAGCACGGCGCTCAATTTGCCGCCCAGCGTTGCGCGGCCGTGTGAATGATGCATATATCGGTTCTATTTGAAAAACTGCGCGCACGCAGCCGCGTGCGCGCAGTTTTCTATTTCTCCAGTACGACGCTCACCTTCTCCAGTTTGCCGCCGAGCGGGGGCGCCAGTTTCGAGACGGTGCATTTTACGTGCCGGACCTGCCGGAACGAGGCGTAGACCGCCTCGATGATGTTCATCGCCACGCGCTCGATCGTGCGCTGGGTAATGCGCATCTGGAGCGAGACGACTTCGTAGACCGTGAGGTAGTTGACCGTCTGTTCGACGCTGTCCTCGGCGGCCGCGTCGCCCAGGCAGGCCGTGATCTCCAGGTCGACCGTGAAGCGGTTGCCGACCTTCCGTTCGAGTTCGTAGCAGCCGTGCAGCGCCCGGAACTCCATGCGCTGGAGAACGATCCGGTATTCCATCCTATTCGGCGATCACGAGGTAGTAGTTCTTCTTGCCGCGCTGCACGAGCAGGTATTTGCCCGCGATCAGGTCCGCGTCGGTCACCGGGCGCATCGCGTCGGCCAGCTTCTCCTTGTTGAGCGACACGCCGCCGCCCTGCACCAGTTTGCGGCACTCGCCTTTCGAGGCGAAGATGTCGCTTTTCTCGGCGCAGAGGTCCACGAACGGGATGCCGGCCGCGAGTTCCGTGCGGGCCACGCGGTACTGGGGCACGCCTTCGAACACTTGCAGCAAGGTCTGCTCGTCGAGACGGTGCAGAGCCTCCGACGTGGCGCCGCCGAAGAGGATGGCCGAGGCCTCGACGGCCTTTTCGTACTCTTCGCGCGAGTGGATCATGCAGGTGATCTCCTCGGCCAGCCGTTTCTGCAATACGCGCAGGTGGGGAGCCGCGTCGTGCTCGGCGATGAGTGCGTCGATGGTCTCACGGTCGAGCAGCGTGAAGATCTTGATGTAGCGTTTGGCGTCCTCGTCGCTGACGTTGAGCCAGAACTGGTAGAACTTGTAGGGCGATGTGTAGCGCGGGTCGAGCCATACGTTGCCGCTCTCGGTCTTGCCGAATTTCGTGCCGTCGGCCTTGGTGATCAGCGGGCAGGTGATGCCGAAGGCCTCGGCCTCGGCGCCCAGCTTGCGGCGGATCAGCTCCGTGCCGGTGGTGATGTTGCCCCACTGGTCGGCGCCGCCCAGCTGGATTTTGCAGTTCATCGTCTCGTAGAGGTGCAGGAAGTCGTAGCCCTGAACCAGCTGGTAGGTGAACTCGGTGAACGACATGCCGTCGCCCTCGCCGTTGAAGCGTTTCTTCACGGAGTCTTTGGCCATCATGTAGTTGACAGTGATGCACTTGCCGATGTCGCGGGTGAAATCGAGGAACGTGAATTCCTTCATCCAGTCGTAGTTGTTGACCAGCGCGGCGGCGTTCGGGGCGTCGGAGTCGAAGTCGAGCAGTTTGGCCAGCTGGCGTTTGATCGCCTCCTGATTGTGACGCAGGGTCTTTTCGTCGAGCAGGTTGCGCTCCTGCGATTTGCCCGAGGGGTCGCCGATCATGCCCGTCGCACCGCCCACGAGGGCCAGCGGACGGTGGCCGCACATCTGGAAGTGCTTGAGGATCATCACGCCCACCAGGTGGCCGATATGCAGCGAGTCGGCCGTGGGGTCGATGCCCAGGTAAGCCGTCGTCTGTTCTTTTTCGAGTTGTTCCTTTGCTCCGGGCATGATCGTGTGGATCATGCCGCGCCATTCGAGTTCTTCGATGAAATTCTTTGTTGCCATTATTGCGTTATTTAATTTTCATTTTGTTTTTCGGTGGAAGCGCAGTTCGGAATCTGCTTCCGCCTGACGCTCCATCGCCCGTAAATCCCGCTTTTTAAGCGGGCTATTCCACTTCCAAATCCAATGCTTTGCGGAGTTCCGCGATCAGCGGATTCTTTTCCGTCATGTATTTCACCCGGTCTTCGAGTTTGATCGGGCGTGCGGCCCGAATTTCCTCGTTGACGACCACTTCCAGTTCGATCGCTCCCGTGATGCCCGCCAGTTCGGCGATGCGCATCAGCATCCCTGTCTTGCTGCGGAGTATCTCTTCGCGCAGTTCGCTCGTCGGCACGCTCAGCGAGATCGTGTTGCCCTGCACCCTCATCAGTTCGAAGGCCGGGACGAACCGCGGACGTCGTTCCCGGATGAGGTTCAGGATCTTTTCCCGGGCGCGTTCCAGTTTCCGTTCGCACTCGGGGTCGATCGTCGCGACCTCCGGTTCGGCCGTTTCCTGTTCGGAAGGCTCCTCGTCCGGATTGCTGCCCGCCGAGGCGAGCAGTTCCGAGAGCGAAGCGCCCGATATGAGCGGACGCCGTGCCGGAGCCGGTGCGGTCTGCACTGCGGGCTTTGCCGGTGCGGGCTGCGGAGCCGTTTCAGCGGTTGTTCCGCCTGCGGTTTGCACCGCCGGGACGGCCGCTCCGCCTTGTGCCGTCGGATGCGGTGTTCCGCCCAGTACCGTCGGTCCCGCCGTTCCTCCCTGCGCCGCCGGATTTGCCGCTCCGCCCTGCGCGGTCGGGTTTGGTGTCCCGCTCTGCATCGCCGGATTCGCCATTCCTCCTTGCGCCGCGGGATTCGCCGCTCCGCCCGGTATCGTTTGTCCGGCTGCCGCAGCCTGCGGAGCGTTGTCCTGAGCGGAAACTTCCGCTGCCTGCGGACCCGGCATCTGCATCGCGGCTCCGCGTACGGAAAATCCGCTGCCGGCGGACTGGGCTTCACCGTGGCGTTGGAAAGACGCTTCAGGTAGGGAATTTTGGAAATATCATCATTCATCAGGGCAATGTCTGCCGCTTCCACGGCAATATCACTACCCATACTGCCCATGGCCACGCCGACGCTGGCGGTTTTCAGAGCCGGCGCGTCATTGACGCCGTCGCCAATCATGCATACGCTCTGCCCCGCTTCTTGTAGCTGTGTGATGCACGATACCTTTTCCCCTGGCAGGAGTTGAGCCCGGACCGTCGAAATACCGGTACGGCTGGCAAAGTAATGGGCAGCGGCTTGACTGTCTCCGGTTAGCAATACGGTGCTGACATGCATGGCGGCGAGCTGCTCTACCATGGCCTTGGCTTCCGGACGCAGGACGTCGGACATGGCCAGAATGCCGAGGCAGCGTGCTCCCTCAGCCAACAGGACGGATGCTTTGCCTTGGGTGCGCAGGTGCTCCAATTTAGCTAGAATGGCGGATCCGATCACGACGCCGTTTTCCGTCAGGTATTTCTCATGGCCGCAGAGCAGGTTTCGCCCGGCAACCTGGGCCCGGATTCCTTTCCCGGCCACCATTTGAAAGTCTGTGGATTCTGCAATGGGAAGGGCTTGCTCTTTTGCACAGGCCACAATGGATTTTCCCAGGGGGTGCTCGCTTTTGGCTTCAGCAGAGGCTGCAAGGGACAGGAGGGTCCTTTCGTCCAACCCCTCCTGGAGGGGTATAATGTCGCTGACCTCCAGGCGGCCATAGGTCAGAGTTCCGGTTTTGTCAAAGGCAATGGTATCTGTTTTGCCCATGTTTTCCAGCGCTTCACCGGATTTGATGATTACGCCGTACTTGGTGGCCTGTCCAATGGCTGCCATAATGGCGGTGGGGGTCGCCAATACCAGGGCGCAGGGACAGAACACCACCAGAACGGTCACCGCCGGAATCAGATCCTGCTTGATGAGTCCCGTGGCGATTGCAATCAACAGGGCGGCCGGTACCAGCCAGCTTGCACACCGGTCTGCAATGCGCTGCATGGGGGCCTGCTTCTTTTCGGCCTCCTGCACCATGCGAATCAGCTTTTGCAGGGAGCTGTCCTCGCCTACCTTGGTTGCCCGGATGTCAATGGACCCAAAGCGGTTGATGGTGCCGCAGAACACCTCCTCGCCAGGTCCCTTGTCCAGGGGAAGGGACTCGCCAGTGAGGATGGACTGATCCACGGAGGTCTCTCCCCGGATGATGACGCCGTCTACAGGGACGGTTTCGCCAGGCAGGATGCGCAGAATATCACCGGTTTGGATTTGCTCCGGCGAGACCAGCTCTTCCTCTCCGCCCCGGATTCTCCGGCCTTGGGTGGGGGTCAGATGGATCCACTTTTTGAGGCCTTTTCTGGCGCGGTTTGTGGTCATATCTTCCAAAATGGCGCCGATGGCCATAATCCACGCCACCTCTCCGGCTGCAAATAAATCTCCGATGGCGATTGCTGCAAACATGGCAATGGTGATGAGCAGGGCAGAGGAGATCTTGCTGATTCCGGGATTGTGAAGGATTCGCCAGACCGCAAGGTACAACAGGGGAATGCCGCTGACGATTACCGTGATCCACGCTGGGTCTATGGGAAGCGCAATGCCCACGCGCGGTAGCACAAAGCTGAGGAGCAGGAATACACCCCCCAGCATGGTCATAGGAAGCCCGGATAAAAAGTCCACTTGTTTTTTCATGCTGTTTCCTCCTAAACGCTTGACGATTCAAAGCATATCCTGTACACTATGTATGGTACAGAACGGTTTGTTTGGTTCTATTATAAGAGCGCTGCAAGCAGGGGACAACACGCAAAACAGCCGCTTTGTAAGATACCGGACATTGAGGAAAAAATGTATGGGAGAACGACGATGGACAGACGGCAACAAAAAACAAGAACTGCCATTTTTCAGGCCTTTCGCAAACTCCTGGAAATAAAGCGGTTTGATCATATTACGGTGCAGGAGATCATTGAGGAGGCCAATGTGGGCCGCAGCACCTTTTATGCCCACTTCCCCACAAAGGATGAGCTGCTGAAGGCAATGTGTACCGATCTATTCAGCCATGTGTTTTCCGAAGAGCTGATGCGGGAGCAGACCCATGACTTTTCAGCAGGCAGCGGCGAATTGCAGGACAAACTCACCCATCTCCTATACCATCTGCGGGATAACCGGGGTGACATCGTGGGGATTTTGTCCTGCGAAAGCGGAGAGCTGTTTATGCGCTATTTCAAAGAATATCTGGAGGAAATGTTTGCCCAGTACCTGGAGGAGATTCAAATTCACGCGCCGGAGGACTTTGTCCTGAACCACCTGTCCGTAGCCTTTCAAGGCATCTGCAAACACTGAACCACCTGGCAGGAAGCTTTGCCGAGGCCGTCCGCTGGTGGCTGAAAAATGCCATGCGGCCTGCCCCGGAAGTTTTCTCCGCTTACTTTATGGATACGATTAAAATGTAGGGACAGCGGGCAAGCTGTGCAAAAAAACGGCTTCTTCCGCCTATCAGGTGACGTTTGGATATCAAATGGGATTTGTACCTTTTTTTCAGATTCGCCAGCGTGGAAAATCCATACGGCCCCAAGTCTCGCCCTTTACATGGCTTTCAGGCTGCAGAAGCATGTAATCATACACAAAGGCGCGAAGGCTTGATATTCTATCCAGTGGCACCTTGCCCAAAAATTTCCTTGACATTCTCCTATGGGGACTCTATAATGAACAGCGGGGTGGCAATCTGCGCCCTGCAGTATAGCATGCCGCCAGGAATACAATTGAATCAGTCCATAGGCTTCTTCGTGCTGCATCTGCTTGCAGCAAAGGGGAATTGGGTGCAAAGCCCAGCGAGTCGGTCACTGTGAAGTCCCAATGGGGAATAAGTCAGGATACCTTGAAGAACCTAAGTTTCTGCCGGAACCGGAAACTGAGATCCCTGTATGCCATGCAAACAGTTTGTACCCATTACGGTTTCGTAATGGGTATTTTTTGTTCCTGGGAACATGAAGCCGGTTGTATTCCCACGGTATTGCGCTGACAAATGTGGGCAAATGCCCAAACATGATCAGGAGGCAGCTTTTATGATCGAACTGACCCAGCATGGCACATATTTGGTAAACGGAGTTCCCTGCGAGGGGGTTCCAATTCCGCCGGAGGAGGCCAAGCGGCAGACCATGGCCTACAAAATTCTGCAGGCCCATAACACCTCCGGCGATCCCAACCGACTGAAAATTCGTTTTGATGCCCTGGTTTCTCACGATATCACCTATGTCGGGATCATCCAGCAGGCCCGGGCCTCTGGGATGAAGGCTTTCCCCATGCCCTATGCCCTGACCAATTGCCACAACAGCCTCTGCGCCGTAGGCGGGACCATCAATGAGGACGATCATGTCTTTGGCCTTTCTGCTGCCAAAAAGTACGGCGGCATTTACGTCCCGGCCAATCAGTCGGTGATCCATTCCTACGCACGGGAGCAAATGGCCACCTGCGGCGGCATGATTCTGGGATCGGATTCCCACACCCGCTATGGCGCTTTGGGCACCATGGCTGTGGGCGAGGGCGGTCCGGAGCTGGCAAAGCAGCTGCTGAAGAATACCTGGGACGCTCCCATGCCAGAGGTGGTCCTGGTCTATTTGACCGGTGCGCCCCGCCATGGCATTGGTCCTCACGATGTGGCGTTGTCTCTGGTCAAGGCTACGTTTGACAGCGGCTTTGTCAACAACCGGGTGCTGGAATTTGTGGGGCCTGGTGTTGCCAGGCTGCCGATGGATTTCCGCAATGGCATTGACGTCATGACCACGGAAACCACCTGCCTGTCCTCCATCTGGGAAACCGATGAGAAAACCAGGGAGTTTTATGCCGCCCACAACCGGGAGGATGCTTATAGGCCCATGCATCCCGGCGCCGTAGCCTATTACGACCGGATGATCACCATAGATTTGAGCAAGCAGGAAGCTATGATTGCGCTGCCCTTCCATCCCTCCAATGCCTACACCATCCATGAGTTCCAGGAGCGGGCAGCGGAGCTTCTGACGCAGGTGGAGGCTGACGCAGCCCGCCGGTTCCCAAAAGCCCGGGTGAAGCTCACAGACAAGCTCCGGGATGGGGGCGTGTGGGCGGATCAAGGCGTGATTGCCGGGTGCTCCGGCGGCCTCTTTGACAACATCACAGAGGCGGCGGACATTCTCCGGGGTGGCAGCACCGGCAACGGCGCGTTCACCCTGGATGTGTACCCCACCTCGGTGCCGGTTTCCATGGAGCTGACCCGCCTTGGAGCAACCTCCGATCTGCTGGCAGCTGGCGCCATTATCAAACCCAGCTTCTGCGGCCCCTGCTTTGGCGCGGGGGATGTGCCGGCCAACAACGGCCTTTCTCTGCGTCACACCACCCGGAATTTCCCCAATCGGGAGGGCTCTAAGCCTGGGGAAGGGCAGTTTGCCGGGGTGTGCCTCA
>ERZ772875.2035-NODE-2035-length-16117-cov-16.109513_pt1 | contig 16117 bp, 20 predicted proteins | sample MGYA00580585_ERZ772875 | MGnify/ENA primary metagenome ERZ772875 (study PRJEB29015, sample SAMEA2737736) | human gut metagenome | biome: human gut; feature: human-associated habitat; material: faeces | place: China | collected 2012 ... | reverse complement strand
GGGTGAGCGTACCCAGCTTCTTTCTGAGATCTCCGTTGACGATCTGGTCATACAGCGCCGCTTCCGTGGCGGTCATGGCAAATTGTTGACCGTTATAGCAGAGATAGGCCAGCGGCTCTACTACGATTCTGTAATCTCCACTGATAAGCAAATCAAAGTCGATTCCCACATATCCGGCAATCGCTCGGATAACCTGTTCATCGGTGAAATAGCTGCGAATCGCGGAAATACTGGCCTTACTGCTGCCGGTGGAGATGATCTTGGGAAGTTTCTGCGTTGGCTGCACGCAGACATAGCCCCCCACCGCGGGAGACAAGGTTCTCCCAACATTATAGGAGAGCTTGGACACTTTTCCGAAATGAGCAATGTTTGCGTTGGGCTTCTGATTGCTCCAATCCACCACACTTCCAATAACTGCTCTGTTGTCAGCATGAACGACAGATAATCTCACGCCGTCCATGCCGGGATTCCAGTAGTTGGTCTTGGTACCGTCCCCCATACTGCCTCCACCGCCATCAAAGTTGCCATCTCCCGTGGCATAGGCGGAAACGGCGGCGGATATCGCTATCACCAACGCCAGCAGCAGGGATAAGCTCCTTTTCATACGCATTCCTCCAGTCGTGAAGATAAAAAGAGACACGGCCGTTTCTCAGCCGTGTCTCTCTTGGAAGGGCGAGGTCAGCCGCCCATGATACCGATCTTGTTGCCATTCTCATAGATGTCCTGCCCATCAATGACTGTGTTGGGACCGCTGGGTGTCACATAGCCAAAGCCTGGAACATATACCTGTCCGGCGTCATTGGTGCTGCCGCCCGCAGGCTCCGTGGGCTGGGGCTTCACCTCAGTCTGCTCCGGCTTGTAGGTGGGCGGTGCTTCCTTGTTGCGGTCCGCTTCCGGTACATCGTCCGCCGTATGGTCCTTCTCCGTCTTGCCGGGATGCTCCGGCGCGTCCGGCTTGGTGGGTGCTCCCTGAATGGCCTGCTCTGTACCGGAGCTGTCAGCATCCCTGCCGGGATCATGCCGTTCGCCATCCGTCTTGCTATCCACCGTTACCTTTGGATCGCTGATGTTCACCACCGGGTCTTTCGTGTTGGGTGTATCGTCCGAGATGGCGGGATCAATGGGCATGGGCACCGCCGCAAGGCGGCTGACGATCCCCACCACCAGCACTGCGCAGAGCAGGACGCCTGCCGCAATGAGGATGATGCGTTTTGTTTTGTCTGTCATAAGTCGAACTCCTCCTTTGTAGGGGTCAGTGATTTTTCTTCTTATCCCGAACATACCACAGCTTTCTTCGGAAGTCTACCGAAAGAAGCAAAAAGAACTAAAACTTCGGGATATACTTGGCCTGCACCTGCAGATTTAGGCTCACAGGCGGCAGCACACGTCCGGCAAAGCGGGTGGGGACCTCCAGATGGAGGGTGGCAGTTGCGAGATACCCCTCGCTCCGGCCTGAGGCGATGGCGTTGTTGGAGATATGAACGGACAGGTCGGAGAGCGTATACTCCAGCTCATTTCCGGCGTATTTCATGTAGCCCTCGCCATCTGTGGTAAGGCCGAGGATATAGGACAGGTTGCCGTAGATGTCACCGGCGTCGATGGACTCAAACCACTCGCCGTCCCCCTCCGGGAACCAGCCTGCGGCATAGCCCTCCCGCACGGAGTGATACACATCGTCATAGTTCTCGTTGACCGTGGCGATGACCGCCTGCTGTACCGCGTCCCGCACACCCTGCACGATGATGTTCACCCGGAAGTATTCCGCTATGACCATAAAGAGCATGAGCAGGCAGAGGGTCACAGCGATGACCATGGGATAGCCCTCACCGGAGCGGGAGCGAAAAAGCAGCTTTCTCATTTCCAATACACCTCCGATCTGCCGCTGGCCTGTGCCGTCAGCTCAATGGGAAAGCTGCCAAGCCCACCAAAGCCGATGTCCACCTCCATGGTCAGCGTCACCGTCACCCCCTCATTGAGCTGGATGCGGCCGATGCGGGACCAGCGGATGTCCGGGTCGATCTCCAACCGCTCAGACAGCACCTGCGCACGGGAGGTCGTTTCGCTCCCGACTCTGCCGGTGATCTCGGCTTCCCGCACCAGCTCGGCGGCGAAGGTGTCAAGCTGCTGCTTCGCCACATACACCGGCAGCACCTTCACCGCCAATGCGATCACCAGCATGGCGCAGAGGATGAGGACGCAGGTGTCGATGTAGCCCTCGCCGGAGCGTTTCTTCCATTTGTGCTTCATCATCCGAACAGCCCTCCCATCGAGGTGAGGATCTGCATGAGGATGACCACAATATAGATGAGCATGAAGCAGACCAGCATGACAAAGGAGTACACACGGATCTTGGGCGGGATCTTCGCTGCCTGCGCCTTGAGCCGCTGAAGCTCCAGCTGTTTCATGTCATGGGAGAGCATCTGGAAATAGATGCGCCCGTCATCGCCGCGCAGAACGCCGATAAGCCCGCGCACGATGTCCGAGAGCATGGGTGACGCCAGCCTGCCCTCGAAGCGAACCAGTGCCGCTTCGTAAGAGGACGAGCGCATATCCGCCGTCAGCACATCCAGCTCACGGGCAAAGTCGGGACCGGCGTGTCGCTTATAGTTTTCAAGGATCGTCAGCACATCGCGGCTGGCTCCCAATTCCTGCTCCACTGTGGCAACAAAGCGGGGCAGCTCCCCCTCGATCTTCTCGCGGCGTTCGGTGACCTTTTCCTCCGCCTTGCGGCTCTCCTTGAAGTAAAGCAATATCGACAGCAGTACCACGATGGGCGAGAGCAGAGGGAAGATCAGCAGACACGGAATGACCGCCAGCAGCGCGGCGGCAGGCTTGAGGATGGTATAGGCCAAGTAGACCTCCGGTGTCATGTCCATGCCGGCAGCACTCAGCGTGCGCTCCATGCGATGACGCTTGTACTCGTCCATTCGGATAAACTTGGAGATCTTGATGGCCCAGCCAAGGAAGATCGCGTCCAGCGACTTCATCCGCTTTTTCTCGGCTCGCCCTGCGGACAGAAGTGCCTTCTCCGTGGAGAGACGGGGCAGCTTCAGAATGTCTGCCAGAATGAAGAATAATCCCGCGGCAACGGCCACGCCGAAAAGGAATAGTAAGATCGTCATGTCCGTCACCTCCGATATTCAATGGGCTGGGTCAGCTTGACCACTCTGGCAAAGGAGAGAAAGATAGCGGCGGCACAGACCGCCAGCACCGCTTTGCCGGGTACGGTGGTCATCAAGGCTGCATACCAGTCCTTGTTGAGAAAGTACAGCAGCGGGATATTCAGCACCACCAGCGCCGCCATGGAGATGAATTCCTTGCGGGGCGCGAACACGAGATTTTCCAGCTCCCCATTGATGATGCGCATATCCGAGAGCTTTGCCACAATGGGATTAAGGGTGCTTTTCATGCTGTGGTCATACTGGCAGGCGGAGAGTGCCTCACACCACTCCCGCCACACCTCATTGTCAATGGCAGACTTCAGCTCCGCCAACGCCGCATTCATATCCGGGTCGATGTGCTTGATGCGGGTGAGGAAGCTGCGGAACACGCCTTGCACGGGCGGGTTCAGATAATTGATATTCTCCTCCACGGCGGTCTGCAGATCCTCACTGCGGAGGTAGGCCGTGGTGATGATAGAAAGCGCCGTTTCCAGCTCGGCGGTAACAGCTTTCCTGTAGTGTCCGGCCGTGAGCTTGATGTACCAAAAGGGCAGGAACATCATGCCGGCCGCCAGCACCGGCACCAGCAAGAGGTTATTCATGATGATGGCGATGCCCGCACCCACGGCAAAGAGCAGCAGGGATGCCGCACACAGCACGGGAAAGCGTTCCTCCTTGCCGGTGGCTTGCAGGACCGTCTGCGCTTCCGATATCTCACGGCGGAAGAGGCCGGGCTTTTTGCGACGGGTGGTCTCATTGATCTCATCCCGGATGCTTTTGGGCCCGGCGGTCAACCGGCGGAACACACCCAGCGTGAAGTCCATGGGCGAGACGCGGAAGATAAGAAATGCGCCGGTGATCATGCCGACGCATGCAGTCAGCAGCAGGGCTGTCAAGTGGCGTTCACCTCCTTCTCGGGTTTCAAAAGAGCCTGCAGCTCCTCATTAGGCATACCGTTTTCCAGCAGGCGTTTGCGCAGACTCACGGAGATCTCGTTCACCTGCGTGTGATGTCCTTCGATGACGAATTTTCCGTTCTCCATGTGGTTTTCCGTGATGACATAGCGGAACAGCGTGTTGTAGCGGCGATCCCCATCAGGCAGGATCTCACACTCCATGATCTCCATCATGCGGCGCTGCTTGTTCTCCAGCTGCTTGCAGAAGACCACGATGGGGTATGCCTCCGTCACATAGCTGAGAAGCGTTTCGTCCGACATATCCACGGCTCGTTTGCAAAGGGACACCATGCGGCGGTAGGTCGCCTCGCAGGAGTTTGAGTGGATGGTGGTCAGCACCGCCACGCCCACGCGGGCGGCCTCCTGCGCAGCATTGGCCTCGGCACCGCGCATCTCACCCACCACCAGGATGTCCGGGTTGAAGCGCAGGCAGATATCCACCAGCGCGATCTGATCGATCCGCTGTCGCTCATTCTCGCTGTCACGAGTCAGGGTGTGGACCACCGAGTTGACCACCTTTCCATTTTCCTCCCGCACCAGCTCCAGTTCACGGGAGCCGTTCTCAATGGTGAAGATGCGTTTGCTGTCGGGTATGGTGGTCAGCAGCCAGCCTGCCGCCGTGGTCTTGCCGGAGGAGGTGGCTCCCGCCACACAGATGGAGATCCCATAGCGCAAAAATACGGAAAGCCAGTCCAGCATTTCCTCTGTGGCCGTACCGCTGCGCAGCAGATCCTCACGGCTGAGATTGTGACGGTTGACGATTCGGATGGAGGCGGCAACGCCCACATCCTCATCCACCACAGGGGACTTCATAGCGGCAATACGGGTGTTGCGGGTCAGGTGTCCCGTGACCAGAGGGCTGGCGTTGTCCAGCACCATGCCGGAGGCGTGGAGCATTCGCCGGATGACGGCGAGGGCGTGTTCCGGCGAATCGAAGTGTTCCGTGAGCTTTTCGCTTCGACCGTCCGAATACTGCACCTCGATATCCCGCCACGAGTTGATGTTGATCTCCTCAATGCCGTCGGCGTAGATATAGCGGGTCAGGAAGCCGAACTCCGCCATCTCGGAATAGATGGCGTCCACCAGCTCCGTCTGCGTCATGCCTGCTACGGCGATACGCCGGTCCTGCAGGTACTTGGTGATATAGCGCATGAGCTGTTCCTTGGAGTCCTCGCCGCCTTCGGTGATGAGTGCGGCGTAGGCACCAGAGATGTACTCCTGCACCTCCTGCAGCACGGAATTGAAGTCCCTGCCCTCTGCCGACGGGGTAAAGAACAGGTTGTGTGCCTGCCTAAGCGCGCCAATATCGGTGTTCAGAGTCCGCTGCGGCGTGTCGTCCACCACGACGGGGACGACCTCCGGCTCCGAGGTGACCTGATATTCCGCCGCGTCCCGCCGCTGTGCAGCTGTGGCAAAGACCGAACCGTTTCGCTTTTCGCCAAGAGCCATATTAAAACACCTCCGCAATGATACGCTCTAACTCCTTGCGGAAGGGGCGGCTGTCCTTGAGGGTGAGGTCGGCAAGCAGATTGCCCGCCAGATACTGCTCCTCCAGCTCCTGCGAATAGGGCAGCACGAAGGCCGTGTCGCCCAGCACCCTGCCGATGTGATCCGCTGCTTGAAAAGACTTAACATTTGCCGCCACCTTATACTGCTTGTCCATGTCCCACTCAGGTCCGTCCAGCAGAGGGAGCTGACTTGCAAAGTAGTTGACGCTTTTGGGGTCGCAGTTGGCAAGGCGCAGGATACTGTCTGCCTCCATCAGTGCCACGGCGGAGAGGATGTCGTTGGCAATGTAGCTGCCGCAGTCCACGATGACATAGGGCGCGATCTGACGCAGGCCGTCCAGCAGTTCTACCACCTGCTTCTGCGTAAAGGGCGGAGTGCTGTACTCGTTCTGCCGTTCGAGCAGCCCCAATACCGCAAGGCAGCTGTTGCGCTTAAAGGTGACAAGGTTATGCTTGATGAGGTTCTCGCTGATACGGGCGGCTGCCAGGACGCCGGCAAGAGATCCTTTGCTCTCCAGAGCGTCCGCGGGACAGATGCACGGCAGCATGGGAGCGGCCATGTCACAGAGCAGAAGGATGACATTTTTCTTCCTGGCGGAGAGCATTTTTGCGATTTTCGCCGCCGTTACCGTCTTTCCGCTGCCGGGGCTGCCCCAGACCGCCAGCATACCGCCGCTGTCATTCTGCTCCTCCGGCTTCTCTGTGTCGCGCTGAAAGATGCTGGCCTTTCTGAAATTCATCCTGTCACCTCACTCTCCGGCATTTCTGCGGTAGGATCGGCAGCTTCGCCCTCCTCAAAGGGATCTTCCTCCGGCTCTGCGTACAACTCCTCAATGAGCGCGTCCTGCGCCTCAATGAACTGCCTTGCGCCATCTGTTGTGCCGCGGTAGACGAGCGCTAAATGGAGCTTGGCGACCTGTTCCAGCTCCGCCAGCACCTTGGCCTGCTCCGGCAGGACGAGGAAGGTCACGGTAGAGGGCAGCTCCTTCTCATCACCCTTTGCTTCACCGGTATTGGCATCATAGCCGGTGCTGGCGGTAACAGAGATGATCTCCACATACTGCAGCTCGGCGGGGATGGTGGTTTCACCGTCCTCCGGGTAGTCCGCCACGATGACCGATACGATGTCGCCGCTCTGGAGCTTACCGGACAGCCCGGTGGCGAAGCTCTTGATGGTGACGGAGATGGCCTGCTTCGTGCCGTCCAAATTATAGAGATACGCATTCTCGGCGGCAGGCGCGTCCGAGAGCTTGGCGGCGAGAATATAATCGCCAACGGCAAGATCCGCCTTGGCGTATTTACCCACTACATTTTCTTTCGCGGTCATAAGGCCGGAGGGGAGATTATAGGAGCCGACCTCGGCCGTGGTGACCATGTCCCTGGTGATGAGTTCGCCGGCGTGAATGTCCTTCGTCACACGGACGATCTCCGCCTTCTGGCTGATGCTCTGATTGAACAGCGGCGTGATGCCGAAGCAGATCACCAGCGCCAGCAGAATGCAGATAACGCCGATGACCGTGCGGTTTTTGAAAATACTCATGGAGCAAGTCCTCCTTTGTTTTAGATGATATATGCGGTAAAGAAGCCCACTGCAAGAAATGGCGCGAACGGATAGCTCTCCGGTGGGCGTTCTTGCCTGCGGATCTTGTGCAGGGCGGCTATTGCGAGGTAAAAAAGGCAGTACAGCACCAGCGCCAGCACCAGTCCGGCGACTCCGCGCAGAAAGCCCAGCAGAAAGCCGGAGGCGGCGATGAGGAACGCATCTCCCATGCCGCCGCGTCCTCTCCGGCTTGCCAGCCAAAATGGGACGGCCAGCGCCAGGCCGAGAAGACGGGCGGGGCTGAAGGAAATCAGCCCCGCCGCTGCGATGACGATGCCGGAAAGGTCATAGATCTGCCTGCGCCGGAGATCCGTCCATGCCGCGCTCATAAGTCCGATGAGGAACAGCGTCCCCTGCAGGACGGATGCCACGGATCAGCCGCCCAGCGCGCCGGCGTAGTTGAACATATCCTTGATACGCTGGTTCAACGTGGGCATGACCACATCGCCGAACAAAGCGTAGAGGCCCGCCAGCAGCAGCGCGCCCAGCACCACAGCGATTAGGATCTTGACGGCGGTGTCGATGTAGCCCTCACCGGAGCGGCGGGTGGCGGCAAGGCGGATGGCCTTGGTGCGGATGGAATTGGCGGTGTTCTTGATAAACTTCTTCATGTGATAATTTCCTCCTACAAGTTATATGTTTCGTATTGTGGGTGACTTACATGACCTGCTCCGCGGCGGGAGCATTGTCCGGCTGCTGGGCCTGCCGGAGCGACTGCTCGTAGGCGTTCAGCACCGCATCGTTGAACTGCTGCCGGGCCTCCTTCGTGCAGGGGAAGCAGATGTCGCGGTAGTCCCCATGGCTGTCCTTGTACTGCGGCATGGCGACAAAGGGGCCTTTCTCTCCGCGGATGACCTTCACGCCGCGAATGGCGAATACGCCGTTGATGTCCACATTAGCGTTGGCGAGGGTGTACTTGCTGTCCTTCACGGGATAGATGCGCACGGCGTACTCCACGGGGAGCGGGGTATCCGGTGCAGGGGTGGGAGTTGTTGCCTTGGTTTGGGCTTTGGGCATTGGGATTCCTCCTTTTCTGATTTGGATATGAAAAAAGCACCCGGCCGGGTGCTCAGTTCACGGACACAGATCCATTTCCTGCTGGGGTGCGAACTCGATCTGCCGGAAGCCGACACGGTCGCAGTAGTAGAACTCGCTGCCGTCGGCGTCGTACAGCTCCAGCACATCCGAGATGCCGATGGGTCTGCCGTCGTAGCCGGGAACCGGGTCGCGGAAGAGCGTGTAGATCTCCTCCGGGTCATTGGTCCCGACCAGACCGTCATAGACGGTTTCGTAGTGCTTACGGTCGGGCTGTCCGAAACGCTCCAGCAGGGCTTCATACGGGATGAAGCGCATATTGATGGGACTGTCCCGCGTGAGCTGCCACACACGGCAGCTTTTCAGAGGCGGAGCCTCCGGGTCGAAGCGGCCGCCCCTCTGCCCCAGCAGGAGGCGGTCATAGACACCGTCCTCCCAGCGGATGGTGAGCGACTGCTTTTGCAGAAAACGCTCCAGCTCCTGCGTTTGGAACATGGTATCCACCACCGCCTCCTTTTCCGCGATGTATCCGGCAGGATTGCTGTAATAGAGGATGCGGTCATGGTTATCAATGAAGATGCGCTGCACTTATTTCACCTCCGATCATTCCAGCTTCATCTCACCTGCTGCCGGTTCCTCCTGCCGTGGTGCGGTCAGCTCCATGAGCTTCTCCCGCGCCCAGTCGGGCAGGTATTTTTCGTCCAGCACACCGATGAAATCCTCCCGATTCCATCTGGCTGTTTCTCCGTCCGAGAGGCAGGTGGCAAAGACTGCTCGACCACTGGAATGCGGCTCGCATCCAAAGCCGCTCCGAGCATACCAGAGTTGATCCGCCTGACCCCAGCAGGATTCCTTCAGCGTATCCGGCGACAGCACCAGCACCTTGCCGGTGAAGTCCTGCTCGGCGCGGTCACCGACGCAATGCTCCGCACCGAAGAGATTTAACGCCTGCACCGCCTTGCGGTAGAGACTGACGAAGCCATCCAGCACGGCGGGGTGGCTCCGAACAGTGATCTCGGCATTGTGACGCTCATCCTGCGGAATGTAGCGCCGCTCAGCCCACTGCTTATTGGCGGGGCTGAAGCGACCATCCCACTTGAGTTCATGCAAGGTATTGGCAAGTACCCACGCGGTGCGTTTATAGCCGTATTCCTCCAGCACCGGCGTGATACAGTCCTTGTCCAGATGCATTCCGTCGAAGCTCCGGCGGATGGTGTCCTCGATGGCTTCCCGGCAAGCGATGTTGGCGCGATGGCTTTCCCTCCAGAGCGAAAGCTCATTTCGTTCTCTGGCCTCCTTCGCCGAGTAGGGATAGAGATAGGTTTCATTCATTTGGATCTCTCGCCTCGTTTCTTCTTTGAATGCCTACGGTATCACTTATCGTAGATGACATCGTCGTCCATCAGCATATCCTCCAGTACGGACAGGCAGCAGCCGGACTTGCGCAGGGCCTCCAGCAGCTCGGCGGGAATATCGGAGAGGTCGTGGTCGTAAAATGTCTCGCACACGGTGATCACACCGGAGCCCTCGTCCACATGGCAGTCCAGCTTGGCGTCGGGCGCGATGTCCGCTTCCTCTCTGGCCCAATCGGGAACGGTGACGGCGGGGCGGATCAGCTCCTCGATGTCCGCGTCGCGGAAGGTGCAGTGCCCCTCGGTGCAGCCCTCGCAGCTGCCGCAGAGGTCTGTCAGCTCCCGCATCAGCTGACCGGCGCGGTCCGTCAGGGCGAGGATCGTGCGCACCATCTCCATGGCGGTCATCTCACTTTTTGACAAAATGACCGCGCCCTTGGCGCCGGCCATTTCCAGCTTCCCCTCATCGTCCAGCCCGCAGACGGTCAGAACGGCGGGCGGGATGGTGACGCTCTTGTTGTCGTTGTATTTTACAAATTTCATGCTGCTTCTCCTTTTGTTGTTCAGATTTTTAAGGGATGCTCCGGCTCATGGATCAGCTCGTAGCGGGTGTCGCCATCGCCGCCCAGCAGACTATCCATAGAGAGCTGCCAGCAGGCTTTGCGGGGGTCATAATTGGTGATGACGATCTCCTCATATTCGCTGCCTGCCGTCTGGGACATGCTGTTGGGACGGGAGGTGCGGAAGATATAGCAATCCTGATAGATCTCGCAGATGTAGTCCTGGTAGTTGTAGGAGACGATGAAGTATCCTTCACAGGTGACCAGTACATCATGGAGCCGCTGATGATCCTCCGGGGGAAACTCCACCTCGTAGCAGCTCTCCGCCTTGTAGTAAGGCGGGTCACAGTAGATCACGGCGCCTGCCCGGTCATACTGACGGATGACCTCCTCGAAGTCCTTGTTCTCCACGATGACATTCGCCAGCCTGCGGGAGCATTCCCAGATCAGGTGAAAGAAACGGCGGATGTCGCAGGGCTTGCCGCCGAAGGACTTGGCGCCGCCGCTGAAGCTGTAGCGGATAAGCTTGAAGAAGTCCGCCGCGCGGCGGATGCTCCCGCGGGGCGCACGCTCCAGCATGAGGGCGCGGATGGCCTCGGCGTCGGGCGGCTTGAGGTAGACCTCCGTTAGATCCATCTCCTCCTGCAGGTAGTCGTCCGTGAACTCGCCCTTGGAGAAGAACTTGTAAAGGACGTTGAAGTCATCCCGCGTGTTCAGCGGCAGGAAGCCAAGCTCCGCCAGCAGTGCCATGGGGCGGTTCTTCACGCAGCAGAACAGGTTGGTGAGGTTGCCGTTGAAGTCGTTGTAGACCTCCATGCAGCCGCGCTGGATGGGGCGGCACATGGTCACCGTGCCACTGCCGCCAAACACATCGATGAAGCGGGTGTAGCGGTCCGGCATCAGCTTATTGATGATCCACAGCAGCTTGCCCTTGCCGCCTACCCAGGGAATAAAGCTGTTCAAGAAGTGTCACCTCCCTCCAGCGGGAGGGAGAGCTGACCGGTGTCCTCATAGTCAGGCAGGGTGCGGGACAGGCCGCGCTCCGCAAATGCGATTTTCTTGATCCGGCTGCGGAGCTGCCGGATGGTGCGCCGCAGCTCCTCCTCGGTGGCGGCATAGTAGTAGCCGCCGTCAAAGCTGCAGATGGGGATGCCGTCGCCCCGCAGGGCGTTGATCTCCCGGCGCAGCTCGGAGCCGCGCATTCGGAAGGCACACTCCAGCTCCCGGCTGGTGACGGCGTTCGCTTCACCCTTGTGGTAGAGTTCAAGATACTCTGCAAGGGCTTTGTTGATCGGCACAGTTCCTCCTTTCCGGGTCCGTTATCCCGGAGCAGGAGGTCAAATCAGCGCAAAAAAGAAGGGGCCGCTTTTCCCCGTCCGGGAATACGGCCCCTTGGTGTAGTTCTTATCCGCGCAGCTGGCGTGGTAAGATATGGTCAGCTACTGCATTTCCATGGTAAGATTCTGTTCCTCCGCAGAGTAGCACACATAATCACTGCCGATGAACACGCCTGGATGCTCGTCCTCATAGCGGCAGCCCAGCGCATCCAGATCCATGTATTCGTATAGCTCCTCCGGGACGGTAGTCTCATTGGCGAGGTAGTACCTGCCCAGCGCGGCGTAGCTGTTGACGCCCTTGAGGATCGTGTAATCACGCAGCTGCTCCGGTGACTCCCTGAAAATCTCCGCAGCCTCCGCCTCACCTTTTTGCAAAACGATGGCGGAGAGGATCGTCTTTTCGTCATCGCTCAGAGCATCCGGTCTGCATCGGAATGCCTCCTGTGCTGCACAAGGCAGCGGCCGGTCACCTTCGTGTTGGATCTGTTCCCTGGTCACTGCATCGTCATCTCCTTTTCCTGTTTTTGCTGTATGGGTGAGAGCATTGGTTCATAGTCCTCCCGGTGCAGCAGGCCGTAGGATGTGAGGGCGGCGTTGTCCGCATGGATGACTGTCTCGCCGTAGTTGAAGAGGTTCACATACGGGATCAGACGAACGGCTTCTTCACGGTCCATGATGAAACAGAGCTGATCCAGCGCCGCCTCCTGCGGTGAGCTGATCCCCGGCGTGAGGATGTAATCGGCCAGATGCTCCGTTAGGAGCATCGCCGTTTCGATGTCCTGCACCTCGAACTGCTCCAGCAGAGCCTTCAGCTTTGGCACCTCGAATCTCGGAATGTCCCGCACGGCCTTGGTGAAGGCGTTAAATTCCTCCAGCTCCATGGGCAGGTCGGTGAATTCCGCCGCATAGGGGATGATCCCGTCATAATCAATGACTGTGACGCCCTCCCAGCCCTCCACGCCGAGCTGCGCCTGTGCGTCCAGCAGCTCCGCCTCTGCCGCGGGAAGATCCAGCGTCACCGTGCGCTCATCGCCAATGTCGGGATGCAGTCCAAGCGTGAGCCGAAAGAGGTATCCCGGCTTTTCCGTCAGCGTCCTTTGGACGGGCGGCGCGGTTGTCAGCTCGCCGTCCTGCAGTACATACAGGCTGCCCACAAAAACGCCGTTTTCGCCGCACCGCATCATTCTTCCGATGCCGGCGAAGTCCAGCATTTCGAACACCCCGTCGGATATGCCGTCCAGCTCGGGGACAAAGTCGTTTTCCGCATAGAAGCGGCCAAGCTGGGCGTCATCCGCGGCATCCACTACATGGTAACAGTCGGCTTTTGCGCTGACCGCCAGATCCCGCAGATCCTGCAGCGTGATGATGCCGCCACTGGCGTTTACTTTTCTCTGTACCTCTATGGAGAACATCCCCTCAAAGGCGATCCCTTGCACCTCGTCCAACGCCGCAAGCTGTGCGGCAAGGTTGTTGAGCTCGTTGAGGCTGATTTCTAACCCGTCCAAATGGGGCGCAAGATACGCAAAGGCATAGTAGTCTTCAATCTCCATGTACAGGATGTCATCTGTCTGAAGGCGTACCTTTTCCATGGCGTCCCACACCTCCCACGGGGAGGCGGGCAGCTCCAGCTTGGCATAGGCTGCGCTATACGGCGTATCGTTTTTAGCGAGATACACACGCAGTATTTTCTTACCCAAGGGTCATCCCTCCCATCTGCGGAGCATCCTGCTTATAGTAACCGGGGTCTGCGCCGGGGACACCCCAGCCGAACATGGAACCCGTTTTCATGGCTTTCTCCTGTGCGGGGGTAACGCCAAGCCGCTCGTTGTTATAGTCCGCTATCTCACGGTTATGTGCGGGATCGTCTGTGTTCCAATCGCTGGGGTAGTAGCCGCTCACGCCGCGCTTGATGCAGATGAGCTCGCCGGTGCCGGGGAGGGTGGAGAAGCACAGCTCCGGCAGACCCTCCGCCAGCTTGGGGGCGAACAATTCCTGCTCCGTTTGGATGTTCCACTCGTCCGAGTTCCAAAGGTGGACATACAGCTCACTTCCGCCATCCACAAGGATATCCCGCTGCTCAAAGCCCTCGCCCCAGCCGTCAGATGCCTGTCCGGTGAGGTATTCCTTCAAAGTATCCAGCTCTGTGTCCGACAATTCCCCGGCGACACGGCATTCCGCCACGCCCCAGAGCTGCCGGTCACGCTTCTCCACGGTGAAGACGGCAGAGTGGACCTTGCGATTGACACTGTCGGCCTCATCATACCAATGCATGAGACCCCGCTCCGTCTCCTCCGGCATCCGGTTCTTCACCAGCGCCGCCGTAATCTGATCCTGATAGCCCCGCAGCTCACTGCCCTCCAACAGCGTACTGCTGTCATCGAATTCGCCGTACTCGTTCCGCTCGTAGAGATCGGCGGTCAGGGGCATATACAGCTTGAGGGTGGTCAGCTTGGGCGGCAGCACGGAGAAGCTGTCCTCACCGGGAACAAGCGCCAGCGACCTGCCGTTATCCCATTTCATGTGGAGCTGCCCCGCATCGTCCACGAAGTCCACCTCACCCTCCGTACCGGGAAGAATGGGCGCATAGGGATCGTCCATAGCGTTCAGTCGAATGCGGGTGCCGGGGGGATACTGCTCCCGAATGAAATTCACCATTTTTCTGTCTATCATCGTTTCCTCCATGTTTTGCTCTCTGTCGTAAAACTCCAGCTCGTAGATCACGCCGCGATCTTGTTTTCGGGAATCCTTCACCTTGACCGTCGTACCATCAAAGATGTAATTGCCGGCTTTCCCAAAATCGGTGTAGAAGCCCTTGCCGTGGTTGCAGGTGGAGAAGGGATGCTCCGGCTGGTCCTTGATCTTGGAATAGAAGCCCACCGGCTGCACCGTGGTCACCACACGGGTCAGCCCCACCATATCCGCGTGATTGGCGTGGCTGACGGTCTTAAACTCCACACCGGGCCGTATGAACCGCTTCAGCTCGGCAAGGCTCTTGAAAGCGACCGGCTCTCGCTGCTTTTTTGAAGCGTCCATTACATTCCTCCGAAGGTCATGCCCTGCTCGGGCCGAGGCTCGTGATCCTCCTGCCGGCAAGGAGCTTCCTCGCCGTAGAAGTCGAAGATCATGTCATCCACCTGCTTGCGGACGGCGGGATCGTCGGTCAGCACCTCGTAACGGAATCCTGTGGTCGGGCGATACGGAAGTTCCTCCCGCACGCACTCGAGAAAGGCTTCAGCATCGGTAAACTCCTGTGTATCGCCATTGGCACAGGTGACGCGGCCCACCAGAGGCTTGTCCCGCGCCATGTTCTGCCGCTGGACGGCCAAATCGTATACCGCAAGGTAGCCGTTATAATCTCCGGGGGACGGGTTGCAGCGCAGGCAGTAGCGGTAATGCTCGGTTTCCACGATGTAGCCGTAGTTCTGTACATAGCCGCCGTCGATTTTCCCGCCGTGGTCATAGCAAAAACGCTCCATAGCGAAGCGGCTTTTCAGCACATCTTCACGGAGCTTACCAACGATCTGCTGCAACTCCGCTTTGAACGCGGGGCTGTTCAGCTCCTCCGGGCCACGGGGCCACCATGTATGCCAGAACTCGTTGCCGCTGCGCCCGAAGTCCATGCGGACACAGCCGACAGCGCCAAGGCGCTTATTTTCTTCGGGGTGCTGGGCATAAAATAAGCCCGCCTCCTCCGGGCGGGCAGGTCGGATATGAAATTGCGTTGCATCTTTCAAGGTTAAGATCTCCTTTCGGTGTAGAATTTGGCTTTACACATTTTGGGGGGTGTGCTATGATGTGGCAAACAAATCAGAGTTTATAGGACGGAGAAACTTATGGAAGAATTGATACAAAGATGTTCATGGGCAACTACCGACTTATATAAAGAGTATCATGATAATGAATGGGGAAAGCCCGTTCATGATGAGAATAAACTATTTGAGATGTTAATACTTGAAGGTATGCAGGCAGGACTATCGTGGCTGACAATACTAAACAAAAGAGAGGCATTTAGAATTGCTTTTGATAACTTTGACTGCAAAAAAGTAGCGCTGTACGATGATGCAAAAATAGAAGAGCTAATGCAAAATAGCAGCATTGTTCGTAATCGGTTAAAAATCAAATCAGCAATAACAAATGCTCAACAGTTTATAAAAATCCAAGAATCGTATGGCAGTTTTGATTCGTTTATATGGTCTTATGTTGATGGTAAGCCAATTCTCAATCAGTTCCAAACTGAAACTGATATACCCGCAAGGACTGCACTCTCAGATCAAATTAGTAAAGACTTAAAAGAGCTTGGCTTTAAGTTTGTTGGTAGTACAATTATATATGCCTATATGCAGGCAATAGGGATTGTCAATGACCATGTAAAAGGTTGCCATTTGTATGCAAACAAATAGCATTTCACTTTCGATTGATAGAACAGCAGCTCAACAGGGTTGTTAAAGACTTTCTGTATCACAATTTCTAGTTTGGAGAATTGAAATAAATGGAATTTACCTATTAAGACATACAAACTCTTGACAGTAAAGCTCCTATATAGTATTATTTAAAAAACTACTATATAGGAGCTTTTGCATGAAAACAAATGGCGGATTTCTTGTCACCA
>ERZ772875.2026-NODE-2026-length-16168-cov-7.837522_pt1 | contig 16168 bp, 11 predicted proteins | sample MGYA00580585_ERZ772875 | MGnify/ENA primary metagenome ERZ772875 (study PRJEB29015, sample SAMEA2737736) | human gut metagenome | biome: human gut; feature: human-associated habitat; material: faeces | place: China | collected 2012 ... | reverse complement strand
ATCTGGTCAATCTGGCGCAGGTTTCCGGCGTGCAGCAGGATATGGTGCAGGTTGGTCCGTATACGCTGCAGATCAGCCGCCCGCGGCGCAAGGCCTTTATGGCGGGGCTGGCGGATTATATTGGGGGTGCGGGACAGTGACGACATTGCCGGATATTCCCCGCCTGTACACCGCTTTGGCGGAAGTGCTGGCGGCGCTGTTGTATGCGCACAAACTGCCGCCGCGGATGAACCAGCGCGTGATCTGGGGCGTAGAAGCCGGTTGGGCGGTGCTGCTGGGGGCGTTTTTGCAGGCCACGGGGGAAGTTCCGCTGGCGTGGTGGATCCCCTGCATGGCAATGGCAATTCTTTCCATGCTGCTGTTTTTGTGGGTCACACGCAGTATTACGCTGCTGGAAGCGGGTTATGTGTGCGCGCGGGCCTTTATTTTGGCGGAGCTGGCGGCCAGTGTGGAATGGCAGCTGCACTGCGTGCTGTGGCCGCAGCGCGGCGGGGCGGAGCCGCTTTCGCTGCTGCTGTTGGCGGTGGTGTACGGCGGCATTTTTACCGCCATGCTTTTTGTGGAGAACCGCCGCCCCGGCCCGGCCGGGAAGCTGAAAATAACGCCCGCAGGAACTTTTGTGGCGGTGGTCATGGCGCTGACCGCATTTGCCGTGAGCAATTTGAGCTTTGCCAACGGCAGCGAAGCCAACATGAACATGTTTTACATCCGCACGCTGGTGGACCTGGCCGGGGTACTGATTTTGACGGTGCAGCACGAGCAGCTGCGCGAAGCCGCCCTGCACAGCGAGCTGGCGGAGCTGGACGGCGTTTTGCACCGCCAGTACGAGCAGTACAAGCAGAGCAAGGAGAACATCCGCCTGATCAACCGGCGCTACCACGAGCTGAAAATGCAGATTGCGGCCATCCGGGCGGAGCGGGACCACGCCAAGCAGGATGTGGCGCTGGCGGCCATGGAAAGCGGCATCCGCCAGTACGAGGCGGAGAACAAGACCGGCAACCCGGTGCTGGACACCCTGCTGACGGCCAAAAGCCTGTACTGCCAGCAGCACCACATCACGATGACCTGCGTGGCGGACGGGCATTTGCTGGATTTTTTGGAAACAGGGGAAATCTGCACGATTGTGGGCACGGCGCTGGACAACGCAACGGAGAGCATGGAGACCGAGTCCGACCACGAAAAGCGGCTGATCCGGGTGGCGGTGTACGCCCAGAACGGCTTTGTGATGCTGCGGTTTGAAAACTACTGCGCGCAGGAAGTGGAGCTGGGCGCGGACGGCCTGCCGCGCCGCAACACCCATGGCGGCAGCGACCTGCGCGGTGTGCGCGCCGCCGCCGAAAAGCGCGGCGGCACCATGACCCTGCACTGGGAAAATGAGTGGTTTACGTTAAGGGTATTGCTGCCGCAGAAAAGCTGAATGGATGGCTGGGGGTCTAGGATAAGGCACCCGGCCATTTTTGGTGTTTGGGCGGGGTGCACAAAACAGGGTCGAGATGCTTTGTGAGAGATGCACAACAAAAAATGAAATGTTTTTGAAACTTTTGCAAAACATGCAACGGAAACAACAGTTTGTGCAAAAAATGAGCCGAAAGAAAATTGTTTTGGTACAATATCATCAATGAAAGCGGAAATCCCGTCAGCTGTCATCCGGAGGGCGGCACAATAAAAGGAGGAAAACAATGAACACCCTGCTTCTTACCCTGGCAAACATGGGCGTCAGCCTGGACGACGTTGCCGACGTGGTCAATAACTGCATCCCGCAGCTTATCTTCTTTGGCGTTGTGGTTGCCGCCGCCATTATCGTACTGATCGCTATGGCGGTCAACAAGAAACTGGCCAAGCCCACCAAATTCATGGTGCGCGCCCAGTCCGGCCTGGCCGTGCTGCTGGCTTTCGGCATCATGCTCAACCTGGTTGCCTTTGGCCCCATGAGCACCATGCTCGATCTGGTCACCGGCAACGGCACTATCACCGAAGAATCTGGTGCAGAGGCCAACGCCCTGTGCACCGAGATTGCCGAGGAAGGCATCGTCCTGCTGCAGAACGATGACAACGAACTGCCCCTCGCGTCCGGCAGCAACCTGAACGTCTTTGGCTGGGCTTCTGTCGGCCCTGTCTACGGCGGCACCGGCGCCGGCGCGATCTCTGCCGACCGTCCCACCGTCAGCCTGCTGGATGGCCTGCACAACGCGGGCATCAACACCAACACCGAGCTGAGCGATTTCTACACCGCTTACTGCGCCGAGCGCCCGGCGCTGGGTTACAGCAACCATAACTGGACCCTGCCCGAGCCCACCGCCGCCAGCTACACCCAGGAGCTGATCGACAACGCCAAGTCTTTCTCTGACACTGCGATGGTCGTCATCAGCCGCGTTGGTGGCGAAATGGCTGACCTGCCCACTAACATGGATGGACTCAACTACACTGAAAACTCTACCGAGTATAATGATTTCGAACCCGGCCAGCATTATCTTTCTCTGACCAAAACAGAAAAGAACATGATTGATATGGTCACCAAAAACTTTGCTAATGTTGTGCTGGTTTACAATGGTGCCAATACTTTGGAAATGGGCTTCGTGAATGATTACCCCCAGATCAAGAGCGTCATTTGGTGCCCCGGCACCGGTCAGACTGGCTTCAACGCTCTGGGCGAGATTGTTGCCGGTGAGGTCAACCCCTCCGGCCACTCTGCTGACACCTTTGTCTATGACCTGACCGCAGCTCCTTACTTCAACAACATCGGCGACTTTGCTTACACCAATGCGGATTCCGTTGGTTACACCGTTGCCAGCCAGGCTGGCGGTGATGCAAAGCTGGTTCCCCCGCACTTCGTCAACTATGTTGAGGGCATCTACGTCGGCTACAAGTTCTACGAGACTGCAGCTGCCGAGGGCCTGATCGACTATGACAAAACCGTTCAGTACCCCTTCGGCCACGGCCTGTCCTACACCACCTTTACCCAGAAAATCGACTCCATGACCGAGGCTGACGGCACCATCACTCTGGATGTCACCGTCACCAACACCGGCAGTGTGGCCGGTAAGGACGCCGTGCAGGTCTACTTCAACCCGCCGTACACCGATGGCGGCATTGAGAAGGCTTCCGCCAACCTCGTCACCTTCGGCAAGACCGACTCCATTGAGCCGGGCGCTTCCCAGACCTTGACCCTGACCTTCAACACCGAGGACATGGCCAGCTTTGACAGCAAGGACAAGGGCTGCTACGTGCTGGAAGAGGGCGACTATATCATCAGCATCAACGAGGATTCCCACACGGTGCTGGATTCCAAGACCTACAATGTCGCTTCCACCATCGTCTATGACGAGTCCAACCCCCGCAGCACCGATGCCGAGGCTGCTACCACCAAGTTCGACTTCGCTGACGACAAGCTCGTCACCCTGTCCCGTGCTGATCACTTCGCCAACTATGCCGAAGCTGTTGCTGCTCCCTCTGACTATACCATGTCTGAGGAAAGCATGAGCACCCTGTACAACGACCACAACTGGACCCCTGAGGACTTCAACGACCCCAACGATGAGATGCCCGTTACCGGTGCCAACAACGGCCTGAAGCTGGCTGACCTGCGCGGTGCTGACTACGACGACGAGCGTTGGGATACCCTGCTCGACCAGATGACCGTCACCGAGATGGACGACCTGATCGCACTGGGCGGCTACCAGACCAAGGCCGAGGCCAGCGTTGACAAGTACGCGACCATCGACTGCGACGGCCCCGCTGCCATCAACAACAACTTTACCGGCGTTTCTTCCATTGGCTTCCCGTCCGAGATCATCATCGCTTCCACCTTCAACACCGACCTGGCCCGCCGCTACGGCGAGAGCATCGGCCGCATGGCCAGCGAGATGAACGTCACCGGCTGGTACGCCCCCGCCATGAACGGCCACCGTTCCGCCTTTGACGGCCGTAACTTCGAATATTACTCTGAGGACAGCGTCCTCGCCGGTTACATCGGTGCCAGCTCCATTGCCGGTGCCCAGAGCTACGGCGTCTACGCTTACATGAAGCACTTTGCCCTGAACGACCAGCAGATCAACCAGAGCAAGCTGCTCTGCACCTGGGCTGACGAGCAGGCTATCCGCGAGATCTACCTGCGTCCCTTCGAGATCAGCGCCAAGGTGGGCGGCTGCAAGGCCGTCATGTCCAGCTGGAACTATATTGGCAACCAGTGGGCCGGTGCCTGCAATGCACTGCTGAACGGCGTGCTGCGCGGCGAGTGGGGCTTCCGCGGTATGGTCATCACCGACGGCTTCCACTTCACTGACTACATGGATTCAGATATTGCCATCCGCAACGGCTGCGACCTGATGCTGAAGAACTACGACGTTGCCACCAACCACCTGACCGATACCACCAGTGCTACCAGTGTTAAGGCTATGCGTCAGGCTTGCAAGAACATCATGTACACCGTGGTCAACTCCCGCGTTTACGACCCCGCCAACACTGTTTCCACCCCCATCTGGCGTACCGCTATGATCGTGGTCAACGTGCTGCTGGCTGTACTACTGGTTGTGCTGGAAGTTCTCACCTTCAAAAGCTACAAGAAGAAAAAGGCACAGTAAAGTGTAATTTGTAAGCTGTGCAGCTGCCCTGCGGTCCATCGCCGCCGACTTTGCGCGGTTGTGCGGTGGGCCGCAAGGCTGTTTTTAAGAAAAGGAACCACCTTATGCAAAAGAAACAACTGCAAGCTTTGACGCTTGAACAAAAATGTGCGCTGCTTTCGGGCGCTACTACCTTTGGGACCCGTGCACTGCCGAAAAATAATATCCCGTCCATCACCCTATCCGATGGCCCGAACGGTGTGCGCAAGCAGGCAGGCGCGGCGGACCACCTGGGGCTGAACCCCAGTGTTCCGGCCACCTGCTTCCCCACGGCAGCCACTGTGGCGTGCAGCTGGGACCCCGCCCTGGGCGAGCAGATCGGCCAGGCCATGGGCGAAGAAGCCGCCGCGCAGGAAGTTGCCGTGCTGCTGGGGCCGGGCCTGAACACCAAGCGCAGCCCCTTGTGCGGCCGCAACTTTGAGTATTTCTCCGAGGATCCGTATCTTTCCGGCAAAATGGCCGCGAGCTATGTGCGGGGCATCCAGTCCAACGGTATTTCGGCCTGCCCCAAGCACTTTGCCGTCAACAGCCAGGAACTGCGCCGCATGGCGTCGGATTCTGTGGTGGATGAACGCACGCTGCGGGAGCTGTACCTGACCGGATTCGAGATCGTGGTCAAGGAAGCAAAGCCCAAGACCATCATGAGCAGCTATAACCTCATCAACGGAACTTACGCCAACGAGAACCGCCACCTGTTAATGGACATCCTGCGGGGGGAGTGGGGCTTTGACGGCGCTGTGGTAACGGACTGGGGCGGCAGCAATGACCATGCCCTGGGCGTGCAGAACGGCTCCACGCTGGAAATGCCCGCCCCCGGCGGGGACGCGGTGCGCGAGCTGATGCAGGCTGTGCAGAGCGGCAAAATTACCGAAGCGGATGTGGACGCCCGGCTGGACGAGCTGCTGACGCTGGTGTTTGATACCCATGCCGCCGTGCAGTCCCACAGCCGCACCTTTGATGCGGACGCTCACCACGCCCTGGCCCGCCGCGCCGCAGCCGAAAGCATTGTGCTGCTGAAAAACGAGAACGACCTGCTGCCGCTGGCCGAGGGAGCAAAAGTTGCCGTGATCGGCGACTTTGCCCAGACACCGCGGTACCAGGGCGCTGGCTCCAGCGCGGTCAACTCCATCAAGGTGGATACCTTTTTGGACTGCCTGAAAGAGAGCGGCCTGGCCAGCGTGGGCTTTGCCCCCGGCTTTGACCGCCAAGGCAAACCGGATGCCGCCAAACAGGCCGAGGCTGTAGCCCTGGCCCAAAAGGCCGAAGTGGTGCTGCTCTGCCTGGGGCTGGATGAAATCAAGGAAAGTGAGGGTATGGACCGCGGCGATATGCGCCTTGCGGACAACCAGATCGAACTGTTAAAGGCCGTGCAGCAGGCCAACCCCAACACCGTTGTGGTGCTCAGCGCAGGGGCTTCGCTGGAAACCCCGTGGCTCAAACACTGCCGTACCCTGGTGTATGGTGCGCTGGGCGGCCAGGCGGGGGCGGGCGCCATGCTGGATGTGCTGACCGGCAAAGTGAACCCCAGCGGCAAGCTGGCCGAAACCTGGGTCAACGCCTATGCGGATACCCCCGCCAAGGATAACTTTGCCGGGCCGGGCCGCATGGTGCAGTACCGCGAGGGGCTGTATGTCGGCTACCGCTATTACCAGACCGCCGGTGTGCCGGTGGCATTCCCCTTTGGCTATGGGTTAAGCTACACCAGCTTTGCCTACAGCAATTTGCAGGCCGCGTCCAATGGCGTGACCCTGACCGTAACCAACACCGGCAAGCGCGCCGGAGCAGAGATCGTGCAGCTGTATGTGGCAAAACCCGGGGCAGAAGTGTTCCGCCCCGCACAGGAGCTGAAAGGCTTTGCCAAGGTGCAGCTGCAGCCCGGCGAAAGCAAGACCGTGACCATCCCGCTGGACGACAAGGCATTCCGCTACTGGAACACCAAGACCGACAGCTGGGAAGTGGAAGGCGGCAGCTATGAGCTGCGGGTCGGCACGTCCAGTGCGGACATCCGTCTGACCGCCGTGGTGGAAGTGGCCGGTACCAGCGCACCCAACCCCTATGCGGGCAAGCATCTGCCGCACTATACCAGCGGCAAGGTGCAGAGCGTGCCGGATGACGAATGGGCCACCCTGCTGGGCCGCCCGGTGCAGCAGGGAAAAGTTAAAATTGACCGCAACATGACCCTGGGCGAGCTGAACCACAGCCGCAGCCCGCTGGGCTGGCTGATCTGGCTGGTGCTTACCGCACTGCTGAACGCCAGCTACAAGCGCGGCAAGCCGGACCTGAATGTGCTGTTCCAGTACAACATGCCGCTGCGTGCCCTGGCCAAAATGACCAGCGGTGCCATCAGCATGGGCATGGTGGATGGCATTGTGATGGAATTACAGGGATTCTGGATCATCGGCCTTGTGCGGGTGATCATAGAAGCCGTGAAAAACCTGGTACTGAACGCACAGCTGGAACAGCGCCTGCGCAACAGCTGAGGAAAGAGAGGGGCTATTTATGCAGCTATGGAATAATTTTGCGGCAAAACCCCCCGCCGCAGCCAAGTGGGTGCGCGAAGGCGGACTGTTTGTGATCGTATCCAACCTGGTTACGGTGTTCAAATACCTGCTGCTGCAATTTTTGCCGGCGGCGTTCAGCAGCCTGCCGGTGGTGGATTTTGGCTGGCCGGGCATCCCGGTCACGCTGTTTGGCGAAACCTTCCAGTGGAACATCCTGGGGTATGATTCCGCCCATGGCGGTCTGCCGTACTTTTGCGCCTACATGGTTGCCATGGTGGTGGGAGAATGCATAAACTTTCCCATCCAGCGCAACTTTGTGTTCCGCAGCAAGGGCAACCTGGCCAAGCAGATCGCCTGGTATGTGGTGGCGTTCTGCTTGATCACCTGCATCGTCAACTCCATCAACTGCGTGTGGGTGGCGGTTGCGGGCCTGCTGGTGCCGGATTTCATCTACAACATTGGCACCACCGTGCTCAATGGCGGCATTTCCATGGTGATCTTCTTCTTTGTGAACAAGATCATCTTCCCAGAGGGTGCACAGGCAAAATAAAGCCCGGCAGGATCACTGGTGCTTTTCCCGGTACTCGAACAGGGCGGCGGCACGGCACAGGAAAAAGTCCTTTGGATGGTATAAAAATGTGATTGCCAGCAACGGCGAAGATCTGAACGGATAAATAAGAATGCTGCCTTTCCCTGATGTGGAGAAAGACAGCATTTTTATTGCGTTTTTCGGAAAGAGGTGAGCAGCGGCCCCTACAAATGGGTAACGGCTGGTCATAAAATGGCGCTATTACATGGTGTGCTTTGTGAGAAAGCGCTGTAGTGTGATGATATAAAACGGATGGGTGCATGGTGTGCGCCCCTACGGAATTACAACAAAACACCCCCGCCCGTGCGGTAAATGAACCGCATAGGCGGGGGCACCGTTATTTTACAAAGAAAACGCGCAGAGCGGAGATTTTAGGCAATACCGCACAATTCTAAGTGCCGCAGCCACCGGAGCGGTGCTTAAGCCGTCAGGCGGGAATTGTGCGGTGTTGCCTTTACTGTTCCACGGCACCGGTGGGCAGCTGGGGAACAGCGGTCAGGATGCGCATGAACTCTTCGCCGGTGATGGTTTCTTTCTCGTACAGGTACTTGGCGATCTCGTCCAGCTTGCCGCGGTTTTCAATCAGCATCTGTTTGGCTTTTTCATGCTGCTGCTTGACGACTTCCACGACCTTATCGTCCACTGTGGCGGCTGTGCGCTCACTGCAGGCCAGGCTGGCATCGCCGCCCAGGTAGGCGTTGTTCACGGTTTCCAGGGCAACCATGTCAAAGTCGTCGGTCATGCCGTAGCGGGTAATCATGGCGCGGGCCATCTTGGTGGCCTGCTCGATATCGTTGGATGCGCCGGTGGTGATGGAGTTGAACACCACTTCTTCGGCGGCACGGCCACCGGTCATGGTGGCAATTTTGGCCAGGATCTCTTCCTTGGTCATCAGGGTGTGGTCGCCGTCCTCTACCTGCATGGTGAAACCCAGCGCGCCGGAAGTGCGCGGCACAATGGTGATTTTCTGCACGGGGGCGGAATGGCTCTGCAGGGCGGCAACCATGGCATGGCCGACTTCGTGGTAGGCCACGATGCACTTTTCTTTGTCGCTCAGGATCTTATTCTTTTTCTGGGCACCGGCCAGGATAGTATCCACGGCTTCCTGCAGGTCGTACTGGGTAACGGCCATGCGGTGGTGGCGCACAGCGCCCAGGGCGGCTTCGTTGATGATATTGGCCAGCTCGGCACCGGAAGCACCGGGAGTCATGCGGGCAACCACGGCAAAGTCACAGTCGGGGCCGATTTTGACCTTTTGAGCGTGCAGGCGCAGGATACTTTCGCGGCCTTTCAGGTCGGGCAGCTCCACGGGCACACGACGGTCAAAACGGCCGGGGCGGGTCAAAGCGGGGTCAAGGGATTCAGGACGGTTGGTGGCGGCCAGAATGATAACACCCTTGGCGGCGTCAAACCCGTCCATTTCGGTCAGCAGCTGGTTCAGGGTCTGCTCGCGTTCATCGTTGCCGCCCATACCGGAAGCACCATCACGCTTTTTGCCGATGGTATCGATCTCATCAATAAAGACAATGCAGGGGGCTTTTTCGTTGGCCTGTTTGAAGAGGTCACGCACCTTGGAAGCGCCCATGCCGACGAACATCTCGACAAATTCAGAACCCGCAATGGAGAAGAAGGGAACACCGGCTTCGCCGGCAACAGCGCGGGCCAGCAGGGTTTTACCGGTGCCCGGGGGGCCGACAAGCAGAACGCCCTTGGGCATTTTGGCACCGATATCCTCGTAACGCTTGGGGTTATGCAGGAAGTCAACGATTTCCTGCAGGCTCTCTTTGGCTTCGTCCTCACCGGCAACATCGGCAAATTTGATGGACTTGCCATCCTCAACGACATACTGTTTGGCACCGGATTTGCCGCCGCCAAAAATCATGCTGTTGGCGCCGCCGGTCATTTCACCGACCCGCTTGCGCATCATGCGGTTGAACCAGACGATCAGGATGATCATGGGCAGCAGCGAGATGACCCAGCCCAGCAGGGTATCCACCCAGGTGGTCTGGTTGTACACCTTGCCAAAGGAAACGCCGGCGCTTTCCAACCGGTTGACCAGCTGCAGGTCCTGCGCAATGGAGTTGGTGCAGTAGGTGGTATCGTTTTTGTCCACAAAATAGATCTGCTGATCCTGAATTTCAACGGTGCTCAGTTCGCCGCCTTCGAGCATGTTCAGGAAGGTGCCGTAATCGACCTGTTTGACCTGGCCTTTCATCATGGCGGGGAAGGCCCAGAAATTGAGCAGCAGCAACACCACAAGGATCACGGCATATACAATGCCGGTCGTCTTTTTGGGGTCGCGCGGCTGTTGGGTTTCGTGCATAACAATTCCTCCAGTTGGGGGCGGTAATAGGGGCCCCGATAGATTCTATCATGAAGAATAAAAATGAACTGCGGATGAACAAGGCATGAAATAGCTGGAAATTCCGGTAAACTTTGCGTGAACAAGGGCAGTTTGTGGGCAAAAACAGGAATGCAGACCGCGTAACGACAGGGAAAAGTGAAAAGAATCTGAACGGTTTTCCACAAACAGAGGGGCTTCTTGTGGAAAACAAAAACGCGCGGCGGGGAGATAGGATGTTGATGACAGTATACCATGGTTGCAGCTCAGTATGCGGGACGATGCAGGCATCGTCCTCTACAAATCGTTTACAGGTTTGCGGTGGATGGATTTACGTTTCTCCGCGGCGCGATGAGGGCATCACGCCCTACAAATCTTTAGGCAATACCGCACAATTCCCGCCTAACGGCTCAAGCACCGCTCCGGCGGCTGCGGCACGGCATCTGCGTTGCCAAAATGCTCGATAATGTCGGGTTGCGGTACCCGCATCGTGCTTCGGGGGCAAAAGCCCCTCGCACTCTGCGACCGCTGCCCCTGCTTCGGTTCGCTGTTTCCGCCACTGGCGGCGCTCACCTTTGCAGCATCCAGTATTATCTGCGCTTTTGGCTTAGCAGCTGCCGCACCTCGCTCGCCGTATCGGCACTTAGAATTATGCGGTATTGCCTTTATTCTTTTTTAATTTAGTTTAATTCAGCCTTATCGCTTTTCTCTGAACAGCTTCCGCTCTGGGTTCATCCAGCGCCCCTTTTCCGGCACGGGGTCATAGCCGTACTTGCCAAAGGGGTTGCAGCGCAGAATGCGCCACAGGCCCAGCAGCAGGCCTTTGGCCGGGCCATGCACCTGGATAGCCTGGATCATATACTGGCTGCAGGTTGGGGTAAACCGGCAGTTATGCCCCAGCAGCGGACTAATGACCTTCTGGTAGCCGCGCACCAGGGCAATCAGCACCCGGCTGATCACTCCGGTGCACCGTTCGGCTGCGGTTTGGCCGCGGGCTGCTGCGGCACCGCGGCAGCTTTATCCGGCAGGCCGGCTTTGCGCATCAGGCCCGCCAGTGTTTTGCTCAGTTGGGTGCTTTTCAGGTAGGGCGTGCGGGCACGCGCTACTAAGATTATATCATATCCGCCGATATTTTGCGAGAGGTGTTCCGAAAGTGCTGCGCGCATAATGCGCCGCGCACGGTTGCGCTGCACGGCATGGCCCACCTTTTTAGTGGCGGTCAGTCCGATGCGGGTATAGCCCAGCCGGTTTTTGGCCACATACAGCACCAGATTGGGGTGAACATAGCTTTTGCCGCGGGCATAAATGCGGGAAAATTCCTTATTTTTGGTCAGGGTTCGATAGCGCATGGCGGGGTTCCTCCGGCATGGTAGGATTGTATGGCCTGCACGGCTTAATACGTGCAGGGAGTGGGAATGGATGGTGCACCGGAACTGTTATAGACCAAGGCAAAACGCCGAAAAAACGGGTTTGCCTTTGTGAAAATGCTCCAAATTTTGGCTTTTTTCCAGTACATCCTAGCAAAAAAGGCCGCTGACAAGAAATCAGCAGCCTTTGTTTGCATGTGTTTGCGAAACCTGTGCCTGAAAAATCAGACGGTCAGGTTCTTGCGGCCCTTAGCACGGCGGCGGGCCAGCACCTTACGGCCGTTCTTAGAAGCCATGCGCTTCAAAAAGCCATGAACGCGGCTGCGCTGACGCTTCTTCGGCTGGAAAGTCTGCTTCATTTCGTATTCCCTCCTTCAAAGTTTCCCCAATACTGGGCATTTTTTGGCGATTTACGCTTGGCAAATGCCCGTAGATACAGGGGCAGCCTTGCAGACTTTAATTATAGCGCAAGGACGGCAAGTTTGTCAATAGCAAACCGCGAAAAAATCCACGCGGCGATCCAATGCCAGGCGCAAAGGATTGGATTTTGCGCTCTGCGCGGGCGGGCCCAGCGGACAAATAGATGCAAACGAGCCCGCTGTGAGGTGTGGATTTGGTGGAATGTTGGTTCAAAACCTGCATTTTTTGCCATATTTTCAACTTTTATTGCCCATATCGTGGAAAATTGTACCCTATTATAATTGTATTGGGGGTAAATTTATGCTATACTATATCTGTATCTCTGTGTCTAAAAATCGGCAGAGCGGGCTTTCGGGCCTGCTTTCCGCGGGTTGACACAGCGGTTTTGGCGGACCGGGAAAGGCAACATCTTCCCCGCAGCCGTCGGCTGCTGCATGCTCCGCCCGCCTGCCCAAGAATTTTAGGCCGTGCAGCAATACCCTGCCGGATGCAGCCGGAATTTTGTGGAACGATACGGCGCTCTTACTTTATTATAATGGGGGGCGGCTTGTGTTTTGTTTGCAAAAATTGGGCGGCAGCCTGCGGGGCGGCAGTGCATTGCCTTGACTAACACAAAAGTGGGGAGTATCCATGGATTCATTCAACGACGTACTGGACGCGGCCAAAGCCTATTGCCGCGAACATACTGCCGACGCGACGTACCAGTATTACATCAGCGGGCTGAAAGCGGTCAGCTTTGAAAATTCCAACTGCATCACGCTGGAAGTCCGCAATGATTTTATCTGTAAGATCGTGTCTGACCGTTATACGGGTCTGCTGAAGGATGCGTTTAAGGCTGTACTTGGCTTTGATGTTGAGGTCAAGTTCACTGTGCCGCAGCCTGAACCAGAGGCTGCCAAAGAAAAACGCCCAATGGATGAAGCCAGCCTGCCCTCGGGCCGGTATGATTTCACCTTTGAAAACTTCATCCGCGGACCGTCCAACCAATTTGCCTTTGCGGCGGCGCAGGCGGTTGCGGCAAACCCGTCCGGCGCTTACAATCCGCTGTTCATTTACGGACCGTCCGGTCTGGGCAAAACGCATCTGCTGAACGCGATTCAGATCGAGATCCACAAAAACCATCCGGACTACAATATCGTCTATGTGGACTGCGAAAAGTTTACCAACGAGATCATCACCGCGGTCAAAATGGCAACGACCGAACAGTTCCGCCAGAAATACCGCGAAGCCGATGTGTTGCTGATCGACGATATCCAGTTTTTGGCGGGCAAGGAATCAACGCAGGAAGAGTTTTTCCATACTTTTAATACGCTGCATAATGCCGGCAAGCAGATCGTGCTGGCATCCGACCGGCCGGCCAAGGAGATCAAAAGCCTGGAAGAGCGTCTGCGCACCCGGTTCGAGTGGGGCCTGACGGCGGATATCCAGCCGCCTGATTTCGAAACCCGTGTGGCGATCGTCAAGCGCAAGGCCGAATTGCTGAATCTGGATCTGCCTGATGACGTTGCGGAATACATCGCCAACCATCTGAAGCAGAACATCCGCCAGCTGGAGGGCGCAGTGAAAAAGCTGAACGCCTACTATATGTTGGAGGGTATTGCCCCCTGCATCGGCGTGACGACGACCGCCATCAAGGATACACTGAATGATACCCAGCCCATCCCCGTTACGATTGAAAAGATCATCAACGAAGTGGCGCGCACCTATAATGTGATGCCCTCCGACATCCGCGGGAAAAAGCGCAGCGCCAATGTGAGTGCCGCCCGCCAGATGTCGATGTATATCATCCGCGAGATCACCGGTATGAGCATGGAAGCCATCGGTTCCGAATTCCAGCGTGACCATTCCACCGTTGTGTACTCCATCAATACGATGGAGAAGAACATCGGCAAGGACCGCCACCTGAAGGAGACCGTGGACGACATCATGAAGAACATCCGTACCTGATGCATGCTGCAGGTTGACAATGAAACGCCCGACGTTCTGCATATTTATACACGAATATGCAGAACATGTCATGCCTTTTCCGGGTTTTCAAAACGGATATTCCGTGTTCCGACAGTAGTTTTAGACTTTCAACATTTTCAACTGATTTTTCAACAATTAACACAGATTTTCCACAGAGCAGGTTGAAAGGTCAGGTTTTCCACATTTGAGATTTTTCTTTCCACGAGGTTTTGCGGAAAGCCAGGTCCTCAAAAATTGCTTCGGAATCGGAGGTTTCAGGCTTTTCCACAGATTCAACGTAGCCTACTACTATGACTATCAAAGTATCTAGTTTACCCTGACATTTACGTGTTCTGCACCGTCAGGCCCATCAGCAAATAAGGATTATACAAAACGGATACTTCAGATTTCTGAACTGTATGCCAGGCTGCAACACTTCACGGTTTTCTGTAAGTTTAGTGATTATATACGAGGTGACAACATTGAAGTTTGAATGTGACAAGTCGCTGCTGTCTGCTGCGATCGACGGCGTTTCCCGCGCCATCACCAACCGCGCGGCGATCCCCGTGCTGGAGGGCATTTACCTGAAAGCCGAAGGGTTCCAGCTGACGCTGACCGGCTACGATATGGAAATGGGCATCACCACCAACATTGAGTGCAATGTTCAGGTACCCGGCGAGACGGTTTTGGAAGCAAAGCTGTTTGGCTCCATGGTCAGCCGCATGCCGTCCGGCACCGTATCGGTGGAGCTGAATAACGAAGGTATGGCAATTATTTCTGGCGGCGTGGCAGAGTTTGAGATCCCCGCCATGAACGCGAGCGATTACCCCAGCCTGCCCAACACGGCAGCCGAAAATACCATGACCATTCCGACTTCGATGATGCGCGAGCTGATCGAAAAAACCATCTATGCGGTCGCTGTGGAAGATAAGAAGCCCGCACACACCGGTGAATTGTTCGTGATCGAGCCGGGCCGCCTGACGGTTGTGGCTCTGGACGGTTACCGCCTGGCCATCATTAAGCGGAATGTGGAATGCACCCGCGATATCCGCATTATCATTCCGGCAAAAACGCTGCAGGAGCTGCTGAAAATCACCGGCGGGCCGGACGAACCGGTCAAAATTGATGCAAACCGCCGCTATGTGGTGTTCACTACCAACGGCTACACCATCATGAGCCGGTTGATCGAGGGCGAGTTCCTGAATTATGAGAGCGTGATTCCCAAAGAAAGCCGCACCAAGGTCGTGATCGACTGCAAGAGCTTTATTGATACGCTGGAACGTGCTTCTTTGATTATTACCGATCGTTTGAAGAACCCGCTGCGCATCAATTTTGCACCGGATAAAGTAACTGTGCGCTGCCAGACCCCGCTGGGCAAGGTGGTGGATGAGTTTACGCCGGAAAGCATGGAAGGCGATTCCATGGAAATCGGGTTCAACAACCGCTACCTACTGGATGCGCTGCGCTATTCCAAGTGCGAAAAGCTGCGTCTGGAGATCAACGGCCCCTTGAGCCCGGTAAAGGTCCTGCCGGTGGAGGGCGAAGACTTTATTTACCTGGTGCTGCCGGTACGCTTTAAGAATGAAGGCTGATACGATGGAAAAAGTACGAATCCACACGGAATTTATCAAATTAGATGCTCTGCTGAAATTTGCCGGCCTGTGTGAAACGGGCGGCGAAGCCAAGGAGCTGATCCAGGGCGGAGAAGTGAAGCTGAACGGGGAACCCTGCACCATGCGCGGTAAAAAATGCGTGCCGGGCGATGTGGTGGAGCTGGAAGGCCGCCAGGTTCAGATCGCGGAGGGCTGCTGATGCGGTTGAACCGCCTTGCGGTGACGGATTATCGCAATTTATCCGCCGCTGTTTTGGAACCCGCCCCGCAGTTGACGGTTCTGTGCGGGGCAAACGGGCAGGGCAAAACCAACCTGTTGGAAGCCGTCTGGCTGCTGACCGGGGGCAAAAGCTTCCGTGGGGCAAAGGACGCCGAGCTGATCCGGCGCGGCGCTGACTTTGCCGTGCTGGAGGCCGCATTTGAAGCGGGAGACCGCCCCCAGGAAATACGGTTGACCGTTGGCGCCAAAGGAACCCAGCGCCCCGGCCGGACGGTACGTCTGAACGGAGCCGACCGCGGAAGAGCTGCTTCGATCGCAGGAACTTTTACGGCGGTGGCGTTTGACCCCAACCATCTGAGCCTGGTCAAAGGCGGGCCGGAAGGGCGGCGGCATTTCCTGGATGCCGCGCTCTGCCAGCTGTACCCCGGCTACCTGGCGGCGGAACGGCGGTATTTACGCGTGGTAGCGCAGAAAAATGCGTTGCTGAAAGCGTATGACATCACCCCCGGCGGGGGTGTTCTGCTGGAAACCTACAACAAAGCGCTTGTGACC
>ERZ772875.2022-NODE-2022-length-16183-cov-4.910652_pt1 | contig 16183 bp, 9 predicted proteins | sample MGYA00580585_ERZ772875 | MGnify/ENA primary metagenome ERZ772875 (study PRJEB29015, sample SAMEA2737736) | human gut metagenome | biome: human gut; feature: human-associated habitat; material: faeces | place: China | collected 2012 ... | reverse complement strand
GGACATATTGGAAGCCGTCAGGATCGAGCCGCTGACGCTCCATTTTTTCTCCGACACCTGCTCAAAGCACTTTTTCGCTTCGTTGTACTTCGCAAGCGCCAGTTTTCCTGTTTGACCCGAGCAGTCGAACGTTAGCGTCAAACCACCCGAGACGCTGTCGCAGGTGATCTTCCACACGCCGACCACACCGGACTTGTTTTTCCACGCCGTCTGCGCCGCGCTCGGCACCGGGCAGAGAGACAGGTCTAAGCCGCGCGCCGTGTCCATCTTCTCGGTGATGCCGATCATCAGCTTGCCGGCCTGAATGCCGAAGCCGTTATAGCCGTTGGCGACGATATTCTTGAGCGCGCCCTTTTCCGCCCGGAAGCGGTAGGTGCTGGCAGAAGAATAGCTGTCCGGCGTCATCAGGAGCCAGTTGGAAGAACCAGCCGCCTGATAGGTCACGTCCTTGCCGTTCACCTGCACCTTCATGCCGGAGAGAATCTGGCTGGTGGACGGGATGTAGGTCGGCTCGGGCTCTTTCTTCCCGAGGTCGGGGCTGGTCTGGTACGAAGACGGGTTCAGCTTGACCGCCGCCTTGTCCCAGATGAGCTGCGACGCGGATTTTTGCAGCGTGACGATCACCGTGTAGGTGCGCTTTTCATCGCCGCGCGTCAGCGTGTAGGTTGCCGGCACGGAGAGGTTCACGACCTGCCCCGAGCGAGGGCTGACCACGCAGCCGCTGCCGGTTTCGATCTTCGGCGCAACCTGATAGAGATTCGTGCCGTAGGGGAGCGTGATTTTGATGATGCCGTTCGTGTTGTCAATTTCAGCTGCCTTGTCTCCAATTTTGAAGGAGGTGATGGCAAAGCTGTTGTTGACCGGCTTACTGTCATCATCGTCTCCGCCGCCGCCCTTGCTGCTGGTCACGACGCTGTAGGTTCTGGTCCGCAAGCCCGGACCTTTGACCGTGTACTCCGCGCCCTCTGCAAAGTTCTGCGGTGCGGACGCGGAAGGGAGAACCTCCGTCGTTCCCTCGCCGAGGGTAATTTTCGTCGGCGTGACGCGCGTGAGGTCTGCCGTGTCGGGGATACCGACGAAGCGGATCGTGCCGGTCGCGCCGGTCGCCGTAATCACCGCGCCGTATTCCACGCCGTCGACCTTGATCGCAAATTCCGTGATGGACGCGAACGTCTGGCTTACGACCTTGATGCGGTAGGTCTGCTTCGTGACGCCGTCCTCGGCAGTCACGACAACCTCCGTCCAGTCGTGCAGGTCAACGTTGCTCTTGCCCGTCACATCGATGCTTGCCGTCGCCTTGTACGAAATGTCCGCCTTGAAGCGGAGCTTCGTCGTGTCAACGCCGGGGACGATGGTAATCAGAATGTCGGTCGTGCCATCCTCGTTCTTCGTGATCTGCATGTCCTCCATGTCCTTGTCGGCCATGTCCTCATTCTGAATCTGGATGGTGTCGGTGAAGAGCGTCGTGCCCTTGCCCTTGACATTTTTGTCATAAACAAGCTTTACACTGTAGGTCTTTTTTGTCGTTCCGTTTTCTGCCTGCACCGTAAATGCAACCGGCGCATCCTCTACAAACGGAACCGGCATTTTGGGTGAAAGCAGTTTCGCGCCATCGGAGAGCTTTATTTCAGGCGTTAAATTATCTGTCGGCATCCCATCGGGGATATAAACTGTAATATTGTTGCCGTTGATAATGCCTTCCTGCCCTTCCAACGTAAACTTTTCGATATCTGCTTTATCGCTGAGCTGGCGAGAGAAATCGAAACGCTTATAGTAGAGGGAATACGGCTTTGCGGACTGCTCGTTATAGAAATTCAGATACCATTGCACCGCATAAGCGGACTGGTACGTTGCCATTTCATTATGGCTGTTATCCGTATGACCGAAGCCCGCCTTGCTGGGCATCAGATATCGGTTTAGCCATGTGGGAATGACGCCCTTATCCTGCGTATAATCACCCGTGCTGTAAGCGCTGAAATTCGGGTCTGTGCCGACGTCCACGCCCATTGCACACATTGCGCAGATTACCTGTGCGCAGGATTCGCTGTTCGTCGTTCCCCAAGAGAAGAACGTATAATCACTTCCCATCGGATCGACACCAGATGCAGTCTGATAGCCAAGAATGATGTCATAGCCTTCCTGCATCTTTGCCTTGACGCGCTCGCCGTAGGTCGGATCGTTGATGTACGGATACAGACTCTGCATCAGCATCGCCACCATATCGATCCCAAATCCGTCTGAGCCGTACTGATGGGAAAGAATTTCTTCCAGCAGCTTCTCGCGCGTCCATTTCGCATCCTTCGGCACGGTGTAGTTACCCATATCCAGTGCAATCAGCGCATAGATCGGACCGTTGATCGTATAGCTGCCGCTGTAGCTATAAAGTTCCTTTACAAGACTGCTGACCGCTTTTCCGCTGCCATCTGTAAACGGCGTATTATTGCTGTCTCTGTAGATATCCAGATTACTGGCGTTGATGCCAAGCGCAGTCAGCATCATAATTACGCGAGCGTAATCCGTCATCTTGTTTGGTGCAATAGCCTTTATGTGTCCGTAGATATTAAGACCATACGGAAGATCCTCACCCGATGCGACCTCCTGATTACAGGTTGCAAAGCCAAGGTTCATCAAGATCCAGTCATCCGTAAGTAATGTACCATCGCGGCGGGACTTGTAGTCCGCAATGATATTGCTTTTTACCTCTTCCAGAATGTCGCCATATGGGACGGAATCCGGCTGCGCGGCTTTTTTGACCACTACATTGTATTTCTTTTCCGTGCCATCCTGCGCCCGAACCGTATAAATAACAGGTGTTTTCTCTGAATTGGTAAAATCTACGGCTTCGTTGCTTGCCGGGCTTACCGTCGCAAAATCGGAAACAACAATCGTCGGCGCAAGTGTCTTCAGATCGACAGAGAACGGTACTTCCAGAAGAATATCCTTTTCACCAATTCTGGCAGAGATACTGCCGTAACTGAAACCCAGAATATTCTTTCCGGTCGCCGGTGCGGTTTGTGTGATTCTGACCTTATATGGCTGCTCTGTTCCGTCTTCTGCCTTGATCACATACGTGAGATCCATGTTATAGACAAGCAAGCTCGGCTTTACAGTATTCTCTGCAAACTCAGAACAGGTGACCTCTGCGGTCTGCTTTGTCAGATCCGTTCCATACGGGACTTCAATGGTTACGGTATGATTCTGCTCGTCGATCACGCCCTCGGCATAGCCGATTTTGTAGCCAAGGATCTTGCATTCCTTGGACTGTTCTGCCGTAATGGTTACGGTATACTCGGTCGTAACGCCGCCAAAGCTGTCATTTTTGACGCGGATTTTCCGAACGGTGCTGAAATCATACGCCTTACCAGATTCAATGGTCTTCCATTCGCCGTTTTCTTCGATCTGGACATATTGCCCCAAATGCGTGATCGTCGGCACCAGCGACTTCCGATCCGTACCAACCGGCATATTCAGCGTGATAGAGCCAAGCTCTCCAGCTTTTTCCGGATTTGCGATTGTAGCCTCGCGCTGCTTCTGGTACTTTGCATCGTAGATGCTGAAAGACGTTACATCGTTGAACGGCTGCTCGCCAAACTTGAGTTCAACCGTCCACTCCTGGCTGAGATCCGTATAGATATTGCCAGATGAGTCGCGCTGTCCGTTATAGAGAAGACCAGTTATCGGGCAATACGGCGTCACCTTGTACTTCATAACGGAGCTGCTGGTGCTGCCGCTGACCAGCTGTGCGTAGGTATAACCGCTTGTCGTAATTGCCGGGGTCATGCCGGATGTATCGTAGCCAAGCGGGATATTGACCGTTACTTTTCGGTTTTTTGCATCGATTCTCGCCTTGGATCCGCCAAGCTCAAAGGATGTGATCTCAGGCGCATCGATTCTGCTGGACTCCACATAGTCGTAGATTCCATCCATAACGGTGCTGAGGAACTCCTGTGTCTGCGCCAGATCATAGCCTTCGCCATGCACAGCGTTCAAAAAGGCGTCCTCCGTGACCTGACCGTACAAATTCACAGCCTGTGAACCGATCAAACGATATGCCATCTGCGGATGGTAGCCGCCCACATGAAGCTCCGTTTGGGACAAAATATAATTCTTTAATGCGTTGTGCGCGTCTACCCGGCTCTTGTATTGCGGAAACAGCGCACGTATCGCAGCGTCTTCTTCTGTTGTATAATAGGGGTTTGTATAGCTCCCGTCTGGGTTCCGCGTCGGTTTTACACCCGCAAACTCTACATACTTCTGCGGAACGATATAATAATTTGTTTCGGAAAGCAGACTTCCGGACGGCACATACATCTTGCTGTCCATCGCGCTTCCCGTGGTATAGCGGCGCTCCAGCTTCTGGAAATGGTGATAGTTCAGAACTGTATCGCTCGGATAGATATTGAGAAATTGATAATCTGAAGCTTCGGTTTCTACCTTCTGCCCATAAAGCTTCAGCTTGTAGTTGTTTTCGTTCTTCCAGTCGCGTCCCTCTGGCAGCACGATCGCCGCAGTTGCTCCTCCGAAGCCCATCTGTCCTGCGAGTGAAATATTTTCTGGAAATGAGAGATTATCGCCGGAGCTGCGGTCAAACAGCATGTAATATGGCTGCCTTTTTGCCGCGTCGTCGTTCGAGAGTGGTCTAGCCCACAAGAGAGCCGATCTTTTTACCCAACGACCGTCCGGGTCCAGCCCCGCTGCGCCGACGCCCAGCGTAAAAAGCGATAGGATCTGTATAAGCGCCAACAGCAGCGCAAGAGAGCGCAAGCTCTTTTTCCTGTTTGTTCTCATAACACGCTCTTTCCTGCCCCTGGCAGGAAGCGCCTTGCGGCGCTCCCTGCTGGGGCATATCAGGTAGTGATTAGCCGAACATCGAATAGCCGAAGTCCATGCCGTATGCTGCGGTATAATACCAGTCGATATACATGCCGTTCGAAACCGGCCATGTATTCGCGCCAGCGTTGGGCAGAGCAGACGTTACATCTGTCCGGCTGGTTCTTGCCGTGTACATCCAGCCGCTGGCAGAGCCGCAATCGAACTCGCCCATGACATTGCTTGACGTCTGACCCATGGCTTCAATATAGCTGTCGCTACCGGTGATCGCAAAACCGTTGGGGAAGTATGTCGTATTGCTGGTGAAGCTGTTCAGGGCATCTCTCACCGTGTAAGAAGCCGGAACATTCAGCGTGACATAGGACTCCTCGCTGAAGATCATTCTCCCCGAAGCTTCTTGACTAAGCGGACCATTTCCATTGTAGTTCTTTGTTTCGGTGCTTGTCGTCGGGCTGTTTGCACTGCGCAGATACGATGCAACGCCTAAGAGTCTCGTCTTTTCGGTACTAGAAACAGAGCTTGTGCCATAACCGGAATACCAGTTCGTGCGGTTCTCAAGATATTCATCGGCGAGGAAGGAGCGGATTGCGATGTGAACAGTCACCGTTCCATCCTTGATATGTGCGGAAACCTGATAGGTTCTGGAATAAGTAGTATTTGTAATCTCCAGATTTTTGGACGTGGTCAGGTCGACATCGGAGAAAGTGACAAGCGTATCGTCATTTTCGTCCTTAACGCCGCCAATACCGCCAAGTGTAGCTTCTGCGTTACCGCTGCCAAGCTCCGCGACAACTTCCAAACCGGTCAAAGAAGTTACGTCTTCAAGTTCTGCCACGCAAACATAACGAGTAACGCCACCAACGGTAGAACTGGAAATATCAGCATCCGTTCCTTCGATTGTCAGGCTGCTAAGGCTAACATCAGTTGTATTAACAGGAACGTATGCAGTAAGCTGGCAGCTTCTATTCTTTGCCGTCGTGCTGCCATCGCTGTTCAGCGCTGTCCAAGTAGCGGTAAGCGGGGTAGAAACATTCGGCGTCAGCGTCATGGTGATGCTGATAGAGCCGCCTGCTGTAGCGGAATAGGTCGTTCCGTTATAAGTGAGGTTAATCGTGCTGCCCGTCGGCGTTGTGGAAGTGCCGCCGAGTACAAAGGTAACAACCTTGTTAGTAAGCTGGGTTGCTTTTGTGCCAGACGGCATCGTCAGCGTGTAGATTGCATTTCCCTGCATGATACCAACATTGCTGCTGATATCGCTTTCATTAAAGCCCTGAATCAGGATCTTCTTAATCGGCGGCAAGTTAGCGTTTACATCCAAGTCGCTGTAGGTGGCTGTTGCAGCAAACGTCTCAACCGGTACGATTTCTTCTTCTGCAGAAAGACCGAAAGAAGCGAGATCAACCTTCGATGCGTCAACCATCATGTTGTTGATCTGCACCTTGTCATTAGGCGCAGCTGCGGATGCCATTGAGCACAGTCCAAGAACCATAACCATGGCAAGCAAGAGTGCAAGAATCTTCCGCGTTTTCATTTTGTATTCCTCCTAGTATTTTTTATTTATTCGACTCGGATTTCTCCGAGCAGAATACAAAGATGTGTTCCCTCTACAGATTTGCCAACTACCGCGATGGATGTGGCATGGATTCCGCAAAGGTTGTTCGAAATAATGATCTTAAATTGTACAAGTCTTAGATTTGTTTCTGTTGCAAAGCAACTTACTGATCGGATCGCTTGCTGCATCTTCAGCTCTTGTTTTGCACATTTTTGCGTCTGCGCATGATTTCAACTGTCAGATAGAACAGATAACTTGCCAAGCTGTGCGCTGCAGGAAATCGAGGCAGCTTTGTAAGGAACCTATTTGCGCATCTGTGGCTCGGCGTTGCTTATAAGTGTCGCGTTTTTGCCTTATCTGCATATTGCCAGCAAGGAATTATTTAGCGCCACTCCATCGTTTTCTATTTCAAGCATTACGCGTTTACTCTGCCCGAATAGCTTCCAACGGCGAAATGCGCATTGCGCCGATTGCGGGAGCGAGCGCGGACAGCAGCGCCACGATACCGGAAAAACCCAGGCCTACCACGACCAGCCAGACCGGAATGATGCTGCGCACGTCCATGTCGGAGAACAGTACCGGTATTAACTCCCGCATTCCGAAACTCAGCCCCATGCCGAAAAGTCCGCCCGCAATGCCGACCAGAAGCGCCTCGACCATGAACATGAACATGATGTCGGTCATTTCACTGCCCAGCACCTTGAGAACGCCGATTTCCTTGCGGCGCTCGTTGATGGACATCATCATCGTGTTTGCGATGCAGATCGCGGACACGAGCATCGACACCGCGCCGATTGCCGCGAGCATGCCCTGAATCTGGTTGGACTGCTTCTTGACGCTCTCTAACATATCGTTCAGGCTGTAGGTGTTGAAGCCCGCGTCGCGGATGACCTTCGCAATCGCCTGCACGTCGTCGCCCTCCGCCGCCTTTACCCACACCAGATCGTAGGTTTTCTGCCCGCCGGTGTCTTCTAAGGACCGCTGCGGGATGAACGCGCTGTTCGCGCTGATCCACTCTTCAAGCCGCGTCTTATCGAGAAAGCCGCTCGTCGCATAGGTGTAGTTCTGTGCGGTGCAAAGTCCGGAAATGTTCAGCCGGTACATATTGCCCGCCGACACCGCACGCCCGTCCTCCCCCTCCTGATACTCGCCCGAGAGGTTCGAGTAATCAAAAGTCAGCTTGACGGTCGAGTGCAGGATATCCACCTTCGGTGTGCCGTCGGCGTTCAGCGCAAACTCCCAGTCCTTATCAGGGTCTGCGAACGACGCCGCCATATCGTCGGTGAACATGATCTCGGGTCTAAGATGCGTACCCGCGCCGGGCATTTCGCCCTCTACGGGGTAGATGAGAAAGCTGCTCGCCGTGGAAAGATCAATGCCATATAGTTTAGCAGAGCCGATATAAGACCCGGATTGCAGCCACGCCGTCGCCTGCACGACCGGCGTCACCGCTTCCACCCCGCGCAGCTTCTTAAAAGCGTCCACCGCCTTGTCATTGAGCAGCGCGGTCCTGCCGCCCGTGGAATCGCTCGGCGGGGTCACATCGATCTTCGTCAGGCTGCCCATCGCCTCGATGTTTTCCCGGTAAGCCGCCTCGTAGCCGAGACCGACCGAGATGAGAACGACGATGCACATCACGCCGATCGCCATCGACAGGGCCGTGAGAATCGTCCGCGCCTTTCGGCGGGAGAGATTGACAAGGCCCATGCGGAAGAAATCAAGAAACTTCATACTTGCCGCGCCTCTTTTTGAGTGCAATGCCAAGTCCCGCGCCGCCAAGCGCCAGAACGCCTGCCGCGCCGCCGATGACCGCGCCGGTGGAGAGCTTCTTCTTCGGCTGCTCGATCGGCTCGCTTTCAATCTGATCGTTCTGCTCCGGCTGCTGGACGACCGGCTGCTCCGCAACCGTAAAGCTGACCGGCACGGTTTCGGTGTACGCCTCGCCCTCGCTGTCTTCGTAGTGAACCAGCAGATTGCCGCTGCACTTGCCGGCGGTGGTGCTCGAAACGAGAATGTCGGGGTTCAGCTTTGCCGCCGGAAGAACGTCGCCGCCGTAGTAGTCCTCGTACATCGAAAGCCCCTTGCCCTCGACGTCAATCGAGACGTTATAGATCTTGCTGCGTCCCTTGTTGACGATGTTCAGGCTCATGGCAATCGGCTCTTCCGGCTTCGCGTCGGAGTCGTAGATGGTCGGCTCGCCGACCTCCACGCGCACCGGCTGCTTGACGATGAGCGGCAGCGTCTGCGAGGCGGACGCCTGCGTGACCTCCCAGTTCTCATAGTTCAGCGTGACGGAGAAGTTCGTCGGTCCTTCGGCGGCTTCGTTCGCGACGGTAATTTTATAGCTGATGTCGGCAGACTTGCCGGACTCGATCACATCGACGTATTTGGTGTCCGTTTCGCCCATCGTAAAGAGCAGCACCTTCGTATCAATAGACGCGCCGATGCGCACCTTGCGGGCGTTGACGTTCTGGTCGTTGTTGCGGATGGTCATGCTCAGGACCGCCTCGTCGCCCGCGAAAAGCTGGCTGACGGGCTCTCCGTCCACGGTCAGGCTGTAGCTTTCAATGTGGACAGGAGGCGCGGACGCGGTATTCGGCTCTTCGTAGCCATAGACGACGTAGACAAAGCTCGTCACCTCGCAGGTCTTCTGTGTGCCGTTTTCCTTGTATGTACACTCGAATGTGACCGGCTTGTTGCCCTGCGTCGCGTAGGGCGAGAGCTGGAAGTCGAACTCGACCATGACCGTGTCGCCCGGCGCCATGTCGGGGATGGTCTGACCGTAGTTGGTCTGCTCGACCACGAATGGGCATTCGTTGAGGTTCGAGGAAACCTTCGGGGCAATCGTAATTTCCGTCAGGTTCTTGCCGCGGTTGACGAGCGGCAGCGTGAAGGTGATGCGCTGACCGGCGTTTCCGCGCGGCGCTGCGATGTGCTGCCCGTCTTCGTCAACGGAGACCGTCGTCAGCGCGCCAAGGTCGCTCGTCACGCCGGAGTCCGCGCCGTCCTCGGTGACATTGACGTAAATCGTCACGGTGAACTTCACGTCTTCCTGAATGTCCGTGCCGTTCATCTCGTCGTAGCGCCAGACGGTCGCCCAGATCGTAAAGTCGATGGGATAGACGCCTTTCTTTGCCGTCTGCGAGACGGGGATGGAGTATTCCACGTCCGCGCGGCTGTTGTAGGTCATATCGTCCAGGTGGCGGACGTAGCTGATGGAGGTAATATCGAACGGCCAGTTGCCGATGTCCTTGATGGTCGTCGGGATGGACGGCTCGATGGTGATGTTGCGCAGGAAATAGAGGTCGCTCGGCAAATACTCGCGGTTGACAACCAGCGGCATTAAAATCTCGGCGTTCTCGCCGGGCTTTGCCGTAGGCGCGGACACGCCTGCGTCCGCAATCAGGAGCGCGTGAACGTTGCTGGAGACGACCTTGTCATTGTCGTTCGGCTTTACCCCGGCGAACGCAGTTCCCGCCGAGCCGGAAGAAGCGGAACCGGAGCCGGTGCCTTCCAGCACCTCCACCTCTGCCGTGATGAGAACTTCCCGGTCATGCCGGTTATCGTTTGCGTCGTAGTAGTCCGCCGTCACCTTGAAATAGAGATAGTAGGTGCCAGCCGAAGCGCCGGAGGGAACCGGAATCTGAAAGGTCATGTCCAGCTCTTCATCGTCCCAGATTGCGGCGACATACCAGTCATAGGAAGAAGCGAACATCTTGCAGCTGGCAGAAAAGTCTGACGTGGTAAACGGCCACCTGCGCGCCTCGGATAAAGACTCCGGCTCGCAGGCTTCTACGCGAAGATCCTGCAAAACGCCCTTTCCAATGCTGGTGCGCATCGGAAGGTTTACCTTCATCCAGTCTCCGGCGTATGCCGTGGGATGATCGCGGTCTGTCTCGTCGCCGTCGAGCAGCAGGAAGTCGTCTCCGTCCATCTCGACCCAGCTCACGTTCTTGCTTCCGTACCGGAACGCCGGGTCGACTGCCAGCGCCATCTGGCACAGGCACGCCGCGGCAAGCAGCAGCAAAACCAGTCTTCTGCAAATTCTCTGAACTCTCATACTTTCTATCTCCTCACGCTTTGGTTTGTTTCTTCGCTGATAATTTTTCCGTCCAGCAGATGAATCGTCCGGTCGGTATACTGCGACATATCGGGGTCATGCGAAACCAGCATAAAAGTCGTGCCGCTTTCGCGGAACAGGCCGGTGAGCAGATCCATGATCTCCGCGCTTGTTTTCGTATCGAGGTTGCCGGTCAGCTCATCGGCAAAGACGATGGGCGGCTTTGTAATGAGCGCCCGCGCAATGCCGACTCTCTGCTGCTGGCCGCCGGACAGTTCCGACGGCTTATGCTCCGCGTGGGAGACAATGCCGACCTGCTCCATGACGGCAAGCGCCTGTTTTCGGCGCTCTCGTTTTCCGATGCCGCGCAGCATGAGCGGCAGCTCCACGTTCTCGACCGCCGTATACTGCGGCATCAGATTGTAGCTCTGGAACACGAAGCCGATGTACTGCCGCCGGAATCGGATGCGCGCACTCTCGCTCATGTTCTCAATGTGCTTGTCCAGAATGACGATCTCGCCCGAGGTCGGCTTTTCAAGACCAGCCAGCATATTGAGCATCGTCGATTTACCGGAGCCGCTTCGTCCGGAGATGCAGACGAACTCGCCGGGGCTGACTGTCAGGCTCACGCCGTCCAATGCGTGGATGTGCGAGTCTCCAACGACGTATTCCTTGCGCACGTCTTGCAGCCGGATAACCGGCGCGGCTTTGTTTTTCGTTTCTTCCATCTCTCATCCTCGTCTCAGCTTGCCTGCGGCATGGTGTAATTTTTCTGCTCTGCCACAAGCCCAAATTTCTCTTTCACGCGCTCGAGTTTCCGGCTCCACGGCGAGGCAAGCGCCCATAAAACCAAAAACGTGCAAACCCCGTGGCTCAGGTCAAAGAAGAAGCTCGAAACATACGCCGCCGCGACCGTCTGCCATGTGATAGGGCGGATATAGCCCAGAATATAATAGAGGTTCATGATCCAGCCGTAGAGGAAGCCGGATATAAGTCCCCAGAAGCAAAGCCCCAGCGGCGCGCGCTCGGTCGTCCTGCGAAGAAGCGCCAGCACATCGCCGCGCCCGGTATCGGGCGGCAGGAGTTTATCCCATCTGGGACTCGTGAAGCGCGGCTTCGGGTGGCGAATGATATGCCCCACGGTTGGAAACAGCCCCGCGTTTTTCATAAGCCCGGTTAAAAAGCCCAGAAGCCCCCAGGTAAACATCTGCCACGGCGTCCACGGTCCCTGCCCGAAGATGAAGTTACTTACAAACGCGGTCAATGCGCCGGTCAAAAAGCCCGTCTCGGGACCAAACACGATGGCCGTGATCATAATGATCGCGCTGCACGGCTTGAAGTTCGGCAGCGGCACAATGGAAAATACCGTTCTTCCCACGACCGCGAGGGCGGACATGACTGCGATCGGCACCAGCTCGCGTGCCTGCGGGCGTCTGCGCTCGAAGACCAGAAGGAACGGAACCGCCGAAATTGCCAGAAACAGCAGCCCCAGAATCCAGTCTGAATTGTTGGCGAAGAAATTGAGAAAGCCGTGGTCTTCACCGAAGCTGTTGGGTCTTCGAAATTCAAAAACGGAATACGCGGCGAGCATTGCCGGTAAGACAATCAAAATGACGATAGCCGCCCATCTGGTGCGGCGGCTGGCAAAAATTCGCTTCATCTGCCCGCCTCCCGGCAGTTCTGCACGACTTCCTCGCAGGTGATGGCGCTCGGGAACCAGCTGCCCGCAATGCGGTTTGCATCCGTTGTGTAGTAGCGGTTTCCGGAGAAGAACCGGTGCGGCTCGTCGGCAGAAATCACGCGCCCGTCGAACATCATCGCGCAGCGATCGGCAAAACTTGCGGCAAAGTCCAGATCGTGCGTTACGGTTAAAATAGACACGCCGTCTGCGTTCAGCTTTTTTAAGATCGCGCCCAGCTCTGCCTTTGCATAGGCGTCCAGACCCTTCGTCGGCTCGTCGAGCAGAAGAACGTCGGCATTCCGAAGCAATAATTTACAGAGTGCCGCCCGCTGCAATTCGCCGCCCGAGAGGTCGAACGGATGCCGGTCCAGCAGCCCGGTCAGCTCCAGCTTTTCCGCCCACGCGCGCGCATCCGTCTCGTTTCCAACCTCCAGGAGGTCAGACAGCACGTCGTCCTGCGTGAAAAGCGCCTGCGGCCGCTGCGGGAGCATCGCAAGGCGGCAGTTTTTCTGGAGCCCCACTTTCCCGCGCTGCGGCTTTGCCGTTCCGATCAGGCAGGATAGCAGCGTCGTTTTGCCCGCGCCGTTGCCGCCGAGCAGGCACAGATGCTCCTTTTTATATAGCTGCAATTCCGCGCCGCGCAAAACGTCCGGCTCTGTGGAGGCGTAGCGCATCCAGACCTCCTTGCAGGAAAGCACCGGCTTGTCCTCGCGTTCCGGCTCCTGCTTGACAGGTTCTTCTGCCTGCGGCTTTGCATCCTTGAGAATCGTTTTGAGGTATCCGCGTGCCTGCCGCACGCTCAAAGGGATCGGGTCCGCGCCAAGCTCGCCGCAGATGCGCACCGGGGCGGGAAGTCCATAATACAGGCGTTCTTTTTCCGTTTCCTGCGCCAATTGCGAGGCAATTTTTGCGGGCGCGCCGTCGATGCGGAGCTTTCCGCCGTCCATGACCAGCACCCGGTCGCAGACAGGAAAGACCGCGTCCAGCCGGTGTTCAGTCAGCAGCACCGCAACGCCCAGCTCCCGGTTAATGCGCTCGACGGTGTCCAGTAAACTTCTTGCCGCGAGTGGGTCCAGCATACTCGTCGGCTCATCTAAAATGAGGAGCTTCGGGCTCATTGCCATCACGGACGCAAGGTTCAGCATCTGCTTCTGCCCGCCGGACAGTTCGCTCGTCTTCTTCCGGAACCACGTTTCCATTCCGAAAAACGCCGCCATCTCGGCAACCCTTCTTCGGATGACCTTCGTCGGAAGGGCGAGGTTTTCCAGTCCGAACGCCAGCTCGTGCCATACGAAATCCGTCACGATCTGATCCTCCGGATTCTGCTGGACGTAGCCGATTTCGGTAAACGCCGATTCGGCGCTTAATTCGTCAATGGGTGTATTTTGATAGAGAACCTGCCCCTCGCGGCTGCCCGCCGGGCGCAGTTCCCGTTTTGCCTGTTTTAATAAGGTGGTCTTGCCGCAGCCCGAAGGACCGCAAAGCACCAGATATTCTCCCTCTGCCATTTCGAAGCTCACATCCTGCAAGGTGCGGCGGGAGGCGTAGGGATACGCGAAGCTCAATCCGTCAAACCGCAGCAGCGCCATGTCAACTTCTCCTTCATTTCCAGAATTGAGGGGAATAACGCAAGAACTGCGAACGCGATGTACAGCACCGTGCCGCTTATGCCGGTAAAGACCGCGTCCATGCGGGGATAGAACTCCATCGTGCCGTGCCCAAAGACGCGCCCCAGCACGCAGATGCCGGCAAGCGCCAGGATAAGCCCCAGCACGGCAGCGTCCCGGCTGTCAAAGACGAATAAGTGAAACGTGGTGCGGCGGCGCACGCCGTAGCCGCGCGCTTTCATGGAGTCCGCGGTCTGTACGGCGTTTTCCATGCTCCACGTTAAAAGCGCCGATAAATTCCGGTTCGCCGCGTGGAGCCTTGGAAGAAGGCGCTTGTTTTCCGGCAGCAGCATTTTCTGCGCCGTGCGGATCTGCGCGCTGCGCTCCTGTAATCTCGGAATAAGCCCCAGCGTCATGGTGATGAGCAGCGCGGTATTGGGGGCAATCTGCCCGAACAGGAACAGGAATTTATCCGAGGTCATGACCGCCTGATAGCAGGTGAACCAGAAGATCACGGCGCTAAGCGACGCAGCGGAGACCAGACCGTAACAGACGGCTTCCAAGGTAAACCACTGGTCAAAGAGCATGCACAGCATCGTCACGCCCCGGTGGTTGAACAGCGGGTTTGCGATGGCAATGAGCAGAAACATGGGCAGAACGAAGCGGCTGGTCAAGCCAACGCTTCGCCAGCCGTTTAATTGCGCGGAGAAACATACCGCACCAATCAGAGAAAGCGCCGCCATCACAGGGTGGAAACAGACCAGCGTCAGCGCAAGCACGGCTGCGAAATATAAAAAGCTGACTGCCGGGTGCAATCCACCAAAAAAGCGCATTCTCATTCGTTTTCCTTCATCCATTCGTCCGACGCCATCCAGTTCTGTCCGAGATCGCGTCCGAGGTTACAGGTGTAGTTCCATTCGATCACGTCGCCGTTTTTGACCGCATACTGTCCGCAGCCGTAGTTGGGGTACCAGTCGTTGACGCAGTACATCCAGCCCGACCACCTGCCGCCGTCAAATTCATAGAGGTTGTTGATGCCGTCCACATACTGCGCGCCGTTTGTGCCGCGGTAGGAGACGTGGATTTTATAGGTATCGCGGATGCGGCACAGCACGTCGAAGACTGTGTCGCCCTCCTGAAATTCCACCTTCGTTTTCGCCAGAATCGTGCCGCTCGACGGGACGATGCCCGCCCACTGCGAGTCCAGGTTCATGCCCTTGTCCACGGCAGTATCGCAGCGGATCGAAATAAAGACCTTGTGTTCGCCTTCCTGCGGCGGCTCGTCCTCGGGATTCTTTTTGGTGTCCTCCTGCGCCGGCTGCTCCGGCTGGGTGTTTTGATCTTCTTCGGGTGTATCGTCCGTCTGATCGTCCTTTTTCTTGCCGGTATTCGTCTGCTGCGCGTCCTTGACCGCCTGCTGAACGGGGTTCAGGTCGGTTTCTTCCTCGTCCTCCGACTGGCGGATGCTCTGGCTCATGCCGCTCTGCGTGTTGGAAGGACCGCTCGTCTCGGTTTGCAGCGTCACTTCCTCCTGCGCCTTGTCCGCGGAGAGCCGTTCTTTGAGCCACTGGAAAATGTTTTTGCTGCTGTCTGACTGCGTGTCTTCCTCCACGACGTCCTTTTCTGAGACGAGATAGTCGATGGACAGCTCGCCGCCCGCGTTGGAGCTTCTTGCGCTTGAACTGAAATAGCTCAAAGCCAGATAACCGAGGGCGCCGATGGAGGCAACAATTGCGATTACGATCAGCGCAAGCAGTACCTTTTTCTTTTTCATATCACCAATTCCTATTCACGCGCGAAATAGCTTCGCGTCGGTATATTCTTCCCCCGAACGCCGCGTTCCCAGGACAGCGTTCGGAGTCTTTCATGCGCGCCAGGGGATGGACGCGCTGGCAGGTGGCTCACAGGGGGATGGAGGCAGGGTCTTATTTATACAAATCTGTTCCCAAGCAGATCGTATACCCATTTATAACGGAGCAGTTTCTTCAGCTGCGGGCTGCTGGGCTGCTGCCTGCGCTGCCTTTGCGGCTTCTTTTTTTGCCGCGATCTTCGCGGCGTGCTCTTGCCTGAACTTGTTCAACTGGCGCTTAAACTCGTCCTTAAACTCTCGGGTGCCGCGAACATTCGTACCCGGTGGGAATTTGACGCCGCGCTCTTGCAGCGCGTGCATAGTTCTGCCGCTTACTTTTTCATCCAACCAGACATCGCCGCGGAACCGGCGACCTGCACCCTGAAACTGCTTTTTACCTTTACCTTTTGACATCCGTCACATCTCCTTTCGTTCGCAATTCTCTGAAAGGAGAGTTTCGGATTTATTTGTTGTCTGCGCTTTGGCAGCGTTTTTAGTTCTTGCTTCGGCTCGACGCTGGTTCCGCTGTTCGTTGCGTTCTTTTCGGACACGATCTCTTTCGGCGCGTTCCTGCTTATATAGCTCTTCCTGCCGCTTGTATTCC
>ERZ772875.2005-NODE-2005-length-16307-cov-4.855402_pt1 | contig 16307 bp, 13 predicted proteins | sample MGYA00580585_ERZ772875 | MGnify/ENA primary metagenome ERZ772875 (study PRJEB29015, sample SAMEA2737736) | human gut metagenome | biome: human gut; feature: human-associated habitat; material: faeces | place: China | collected 2012 ... | reverse complement strand
TTCCGGGGCGCGTTTTTTTCCGGTTCGATTTGCATTATCTGTGAAAATCTGATATAATAATTTGGATTTTGACCAGAAAGGAGCGTATGCTTTGCATCTTTCAAAAAAACAGCTGATTATCCTCGGCGCGATTGCCGTTTTATTTCTCGGATTCTTGATTTTCCTCGGCAGCTGCAACAAGCGCCTTGCCGTGCCGGAGCAGCCGCAGCAGACAGAAGCCCAGACCGCGCAGGAAGAAACGCCCGCGCAGGACGATACGCCGTCCATCCCAGAGCCGGTCGTCACAACCAGAAGCATCTCGACCTCCATGGGCGATATCTCCGTCACGGAAACGACCGAGTATGACGAAGCTCTTACCTATTCCCGCCGGGAATACCTGAGCTTCGACAAAAGCCGCATTCAGGCCTGCCGCGTGGAAGGCGAAACCCGTCAGGCAACGCTCTTTTCTTTTCAATACCAGCCCATCGATGCAACAGTTCACTATTTTGACACTGACACGAACGCGTGGGTTTCCGAGCCTCTCGCCCCCGGCGCGTACCGGGCGAATCTGGTCGCGATTGAGTTTTCCTCCGGCGCAAGTCTGTTTTCGTATCTGCCAAAGACCTACAACCAGAAGGAAAACGGCGTTCTTGAGCACTTGCCGGATTTAGACGGCTATCTTCTCGTCACGCGCACCGAGGCCGGCTGGCAGCTAAAGCTCGTCAGCAGCGAGCTGCGCGAAGGGCAGGTCTGCGACGGCTTCGTCATGAGCGCGGCGTGGCCGCTTCTCGACTGGTCGGAAAACCAGAACTGCGCCACAGTCTGGAACGCGTACACTGCGAACAGCGTCGCCAAATGGTGCTTTGATGGCTATTACCGCTTCACGCCGTCGAACTATGTCCCCACTGGAGAGAACTATTATTACCGCTGCGTCGCGTCCTATCTCATCCGCCTCATGGCAGGGCAGATTGGCCTTAGCGATGCTGCACCGAGCTTAACGGTCTGCATGCTGGACGTTCTTGTTCAGGAGCAGAATGCCTACGGCTTCTGGCCCACGCAGCCCGAGAGCGAGTGGCTCTCCGGCGATTTCCAGATCGCCGACGGCTTTTACGACACGCGCTTTAATACCGACCTCATCGAAATTTTCGTCCGCGCGAATAATGATCTTGGCGGCGGGCTGTATCTTGATACCGTAAAGCGCTACGCCGCGTTCTATCAGGCGCTGGCTGAAGAGAACCACGCCGAGACAGAAAACGGCGGCTGGCTCGTCGCCGATTACTGGCACCCGCAGCTGCATGATCTGACGCACACGTCGCTCAATCATCTTGCCGCCGAATGTCTGGCTGCCTACCATCTGGCAGACCTTTTGCGAGATGAGAGCCTGCGCGAAACGGCGGACAAGTTGCTGCTCGCCATCGAAGACACGGGTTCCGACTGGATCAAGCCCACGTGGGATCTATATTACAGCATCCAGCCCGACGGCACATATGACGGTACGGACTATCCGAGTCTGACGTATAACGATCTGTTTAACCTTCAGGCATATATTACAGAAAAGACCGGCGAGCAGAACCAGACCATTTATAACCTTATGTACCACAAGCTCTACTGGATGTGGGCCAACAACGTCACCGATTACAAGCGCTGAGCTTTTTTCCCTTGTACTTTGGTGAAAAATCGGTTAGAATAGTCTGTAGTTATCGCTGTATTGCAAATTCGCTCCATCCGGAGCTTCCATAACGCTCAGAATCAAGGAGGTTTTTCTATGATCCGGCTGAAAACGGAGGAAGGTACCATTGCCGTTGACAATGCGGTCTATACGAATATTGCGGGCTACGCTGCGACAAACTGCTTCGGCGTGAAGGGCATGGCCGTGCGCTCGATGACGGACGGTCTTGTCCATCTGCTGCGCAAGGAGGCCATGGGCAAGGGCGTGCGCGTCACGTTCCAGAGTGACAACTCTATCGCCATCGACCTGCATATTATGGTGGACAAGGGCGTAAACATCCGCGCCATTTCTGCGTCCATCATCAAAGAAGTCCGCTATTTCGTCACAAAGTCCACCGGCACGGAGGTCAGTGCCGTCAACGTCTTTGTTGACTCGATCACGATTGACTAAGCGCGCGTGCGCAACCGGAGGTGTAATTGACTTTGAGACATTCCATGGACGGCGCGGCCTTTGGCCGGATGATCGTATCTGCAAGCGCCGCAATTGAGCTGAAAAAGCAGAAAATCAACGAGCTGAACGTTTTCCCTGTGCCGGACGGCGACACAGGAACGAATATGAGCATGACGCTGGCGGCCGCTGCGCAAGATTTAAAAAAGCGCAGCCCGGATTCTTTGACGAAGGCCGCCGATATGACTGCATCGGCGCTTTTGCGTGGCGCGCGCGGAAACTCGGGTGTCATTTTATCGCTTCTGTTCCGGGGCTTTTCCAAGTCCCTCAAGGGGAAGCTGGAAGCAAGCGGCAAGGACTTTGCGGATGCTTTGACCGCAGGCGTGGAGGCCGCCTATAAGGCCGTCATGAAGCCCGCAGAGGGTACGATTCTGACCGTCTCGCGCCTGACCGCAGACGCTGCCAGAGAGCTCGCCGCGCAGGACGAGAATCTTGAGAGCGTACTGGCAGGCTCCATTGAGACCGCGAAGGTCGCGTTAGAGAATACCGTCAACCAGAACCCGGTCCTCAAAAAGGCCGGCGTGGTGGACGCGGGCGGCATGGGCTTTGTTGTGATTCTGGAGGGCATGTTATCGAGCCTTCAGGGAAACGACATTGCCGCGCAGGATGCATCCGGCGAGACCAAGGAGCAGGCAGACTTCACAGACTTTGCGACCGAGGACATTACCTTCGCCTACGATACTGTTTACATCGTCCGCAAGAAAGACGAGAACATTTCTCTTGAGCCGCTTCGCGTGTATCTTGACTCCATCGGAGACAGCCTTGTTATCGGCGAAGACGACGAGGCGTTCAAGGTACACGTCCACACGAATATTCCGTGGGACGCCTTGGCAGAATCCCAGAAATACGGCACGCTGGAGCTTGCCAAGATCGAGAACATGCGCATGCAGCACGACGATCTGGCCGAAGGCCGCAAGGCCCGTTCGACGGACGACTTGGAAGCCATTGAGCAGGAGCTCGAGTCCGGGGAAGCTGCCGCTGCGCAGCCTGCCGCGCCCGAAAAGCCGTTTGGCTTTGTCGCCGTGTGCGCGGGTGCGGGTCTGGCGGGCGTGTTCCGCGATCTGGGGGCCGACGGCATCATCGAAGGCGGACAGACCATGAACCCCTCGACCGAGGATATTTTAAAGGCCATCGAGCAGACCCCCGCCGAGGTCGTGTTCGTCCTTCCCAACAACAAGAACATCATCATGGCCGCGCAGGCAGCAAGTGAGCTTGCTACGCGCGAGGTCGTCGTCGTTCCCACCAAGACCGTCCCGCAGGGCATCACGGCGATGCTGAGCTTCGACGAGACGCAAAGCGCCAGCGAAAACGCCGAGCTCATGACCGATAGTCTTTCCGGCGTGACCACGATGCAGATTACATACGCCGCGCGCAACTCCGACTTTGAAGGGCGCGATATCCACGAGGGCGAATACCTCGCGCTCTACAACGGCGCGCTTCTCGGAAACAGCCCCGACCTCGATTCCCTTCTCGCCGCGATGGCCGAAAAGGCGGCGGGCGAAGGAAAGGAATTCGTCAACATCTTCTACGGCGCGGATACCACTGCCGAGCAGGCCGCGCACGCGTCCGAAATCTTCACCAAAGCCCTTCCCTCTGCGGAAGTCAATGTCCTCTCCGGCGGCCAGCCCATCTACTATTACCTGATCTCCGCCGAATAACCGACCAAGTACAAAACCGTTGCGCCGTTTTCCGCGCGTTTCCGATTTTTCGTACGTCCCCGGTATTTTCGTACATTTTCCGGTAATGCGTAGGGGCGGGCGACTCTGTCCGCCCAAGGGAAGTTACGAATTCGCCGCAGATTTTCGCATTTCGGTTGTGTATTTCGCAGGGCGGAAAGCCGCGTCCGCCCCTACGGTTCTTTGGACATCCCCTGGGAAGTTTGTAGGGGTCGATGCCCACATCGACCCGGCGGTAAAAACCGTTTTCACGAAAATCCAATGCGAATTCGATGGTGCCCCACGGGGCGATGTGGGCATCGCCCCCTACGCGTTCCTTGGTAAATCAAACAAGCATAAAAATCCCGATGCAGTTCATCTTCGCTGCATCGGGATTTTCTTTCAAGACCGGGGGATTTCAATCTATGCAAGCCGCCTCTCGACGGGAATTGGCTTTAGTTGCCGAAGCCGGGGATCTGGAAGTATTCGAACGGGTTGACGTTGCCATAGCCGTAGCTGTAACCGCCGGAGCCATTCGAGCCGCTCGAACCGTTGGAGCCGCTGCCGGAGCCGGACTGGCCGTTCTGCGATTGCTGCTGGTCCTGCGCAGCCTGCTGCTGCGAGGCGACCTCTTCGTCGGTCGGGCGTTCGTCAAGCGTGATCGTCGCGTCTACCTCAGCACCACCGCGGAAGACCTTGATCGTCGCCGTGTCGCCCGAATGGCACTTGTTGAGCGCCGCGACAAGGTCGGTGTACGAGGAAATTTCCGCGCCGTTGAAGCCGATGATGATATCGCCCTGCTGCAGGCCCGCCTTTTCCGCGCAGCCGCCCGCTTCCACGCTCTGGATCATCGGGCCGGTCGGAAGGCCGTAGGTCGCAGCTGTCGTGCCGTCCAAGTCCTTGACCGTCACACCGAGATATGCTCTGCCGGTCACATGGCCGTACTGCTGCAAATCGTAAACCACGCGCAGCGCGTCGTTGATCGGAATGGCAAAGCTGATGCCCTCGATGCTCGCGCCGGAGGAGGTGGAGCCGGAATATTTCGCGCTCGTGATGCCGATGACGTTGCCGTTCATGTCAAACAGCGCGCCGCCGGAGTTGCCGGAGTTGATAGCCACATCCGTCTGGAGCATGTTGATGGGCTTGCCGTCAGTGTTGATCTCGCGGTCAAGCGCGCTCACAACACCAGCTGTCATCGTAAATGTCAGTTCGCCAAGCGGGTTGCCGATGGCGATGACCTCTTCGCCGACCTCAATCTGGTCGGAGTCGCCGATGGTCACAGCCTGAAGGCCGGTTGCGTCGATTTTCAGAAGCGCCACATCGTTCATTTCGTCCGTACCGATGACTTCTGCGTCGTATTCGTCGCCGTTATAGAGCTTGACGGTGACGCTCGTCGCGCCTTCGACAACGTGGTTATTTGTCACGACGTAGCCGTCGCTCGTCAGGATGAAGCCGCTGCCGCTGGCGGAGGCCGATGCGACCTGACCCCAGACGTTGGTGGTGATCTGCGTCGCAATGCCGACCGTGGCGTTTACGTTCATCGCGTAAACCTCTTTCGGCGTCAGGCTCTTGCCGGTATCGTTGCTCGAAAGGCTCTTCGGGAGCGCCGACTTTTCAAGGCTGTAGCTGCTGTTTTCCGTCGCGGTGTCCTGCGAGTCATCCTGCGCGGGCTCGACGGTCTGCGCACTCATCGTTTCCTTCGCCTTGGCGTTTGCCTCTTCGTTTTTGCGGCTGATGTTATTGATGACGGTGGTCAGCGCCGAGCCGCCGATCGAAGCTACCAGCGCAACCGCAACAAGAAGCGCGACCATGCGCCCGCCGACGCCGTTCTTCTTTTTTGGATTTTTGTGTTCGTTCTGATTGTAGTTCGGGTCGTAGGATGTCTGATGGTATCCCTGCGCGCCGCTCGACTCGTCCGAGGGCTCAAAAGAATAGCTCATTCTTTCGTTTTCATGTTCCATCATAATGATCTGCTCCTTTATCCCAAATCGCATTGGTTTGACCTCTGCGGTTTGTTTATCTTTTGTATGCTGTTATCCTACTTTGGAATTATGACCAGATTATGACGATTCAAAAAACGATGTTTAAACATTCTCCGTCCAGATCATGAACATAGCGTCCCCAAACGTTTTCCGGTTTATTCCGCCGCCCGCTTCTTGTAAGGATCCAGGAACGGCGCGGGATTCTTTTTGTATGTCGCAAGGCTCACGAGTACCAGAGCAAGCAGGCACGCGATCGCGCCCGGCACCGTCGCGCCGATGCCGAACGGCAGCCCGATGAGCTTCCACAGAATCGTCACCGAGAAGCCCGCCGCCATGCCGGAGAGAATACCGGCCTTCGTCGCCTTCTTCCAGTAAAGCGCCGCAAACGCCGGAAGTCCGGCCGCCGCCGCGTAGAAGCTCCAGGCAAACATTAAAATATTATACGCGTTTTTGATATAGAGCGCAATGATCAGCGCCCCCAGCGGCAGCACGACCGCGAACACACGCGTGAGCAGAAGCTCTTTTTTCTCCGAAATGCCAGGCTTGAAGGTCTTGTAGATATCGTGGACGCAGGTCTGCACGGAGACGATCAGATAACTGTCTGCTGTGGACATGATAACAGACAAAATGCCGGCCAATGCTAACCCCGTAAGCCCCACCGGGAGAATTTCGATCGCCAATGCCGGGACGACCGCATCCGTCGAGCCGTAAGCGATGATCTTTTCCGCCGGAACGAGCTGGTGCGCGACCACGCCCATGAACCAGACGAGGGGAATCGTGAGCCCATAGACGAGCGTTCCGAGGAAGAGGCCCTCCTTCGCCGCCTTCTGGCTCTTGGCCGCAAACGCGCGCTGCCACATCTCAGCGCCCGCGAGCGTGAAAACAAAGTATGTAATGATATCGCCCACGATGCTGCCGTCCAAGTACGGTGTCGAGAGCTCGGGTGCTAAATTTTGCAGGAAAGTTCCCACGCCGCCGAGCTTTGCAAGCGACGACGCGGGGATGAGGATGTAGACAAAGAGAATGAGCATCACGAACTGGAACACATCCGTGTAGATGACGCCGAAAAGGCCGGATGTCGCCGTATAGATGATGAACACCAGACACGCGATGATCGCGCCCGCTTCATAGGAAATGCCGATCTCGTTTCCGAGCATGTTGATGATGGTCGCCGTTGCCGTGACCTGAGACGCAACCGTTCCCATCATCGTAAAGGCGATGAGCGCGCCGAGCATGACCTTGGCGCTTTTTCCGAAGCGCTGCTCAAAAAGGTCGGGAATGGACGTGACATTGAACGTCGTACCGACAGCGGAAATTCTTCCCGCAAAGCCAGAGAAGATAAACATGCCAAGAAGATACGGCAGCGCCGTCATGATGGCCTTGAAGCCACTCGAGTACGCGACGCCCGCGCGCCCCATGAGGCCGCTTCCGCCGATGATCGTCGCGCAGACCGTCGCCATCAGGACAAGCGGCCCGAACGAGCGCCCGCCGAGATAATAGTCGTCCATGTTCCGCACCTTGCGGACGACGACAAGGCCAATGAGCACCATCGCGATGAGGTAAGCCGCGATGATGAGAAGGTCGATGGTGTGAATCTGATTATGTACCATGTAAAATCCCCTTTCTTTGCGTGTCGGATGGTATCGGTAAACACGCATCCTTCGTTCCGGCGCTGTCCGCCGGATGCTGCGTTAGCCTTCGGAGAGAAACTGCACAACGCGCCTGCGCGCGGCCAGATCTCCCACGAAGATCACAAGGTCTCCGCGCCGCAGAGCCGTATCCGGCCCCGGAGATACGATCTCCTCTCCGCTTCTGCGGATGGCGACAACGGTCGCGCCCGTCGCGCGCCAGAATTTGAGCTCGCCAAGGCTCCTTCCCGCGCCGTCCCAGTCCTCCGGAATGCGGACACAGTAATTGGGAAGGCTCTGCGCCGCCTGCGCGGGGAGGATCATCTCATCCAGAATGCTCCCGCAGAGCTCCTGCAATTCCCGGCCCAGGGCCTGCTGCTGCTCAAGAAGCTGCCGGAGACGGTGCTTTTTCCCGATGAGACCGCCGCCGTCTTTAAATCCCGCGAGGCACTGCCGCGCCAGCTCGGCCGACAGCACATATACCCCGCTCTGCTCGCGGACGATGACCACCGCCCGGTCCTGCAACACCTGCACGGCCTTGCGGATGGTCTCCGGCGAGACGTTATACTCGCTTGATAGCTTCGACCGGCCGGAAAGCTTCTCGCCTTCCATCAGCTCCCCGTCCGCGATGCGCTGAGCGATGGAGCGCGCGATGCGCATATATTGCGGGAGTGCCTCGTTTTCCATGGTAACCCCTCCTATTGTCCGGTTTCGGAAGAACCGGCCCTCCGAACCGCTGTATTCATTCGTATACTGCATATTATATCAACTGACAACTTATTTTTCAAGCTAAGTTTGCAGTTAAAAAACCGTAAAATTTTAAACAAGAATTGCGTTTTCAGATGTAAAAAAGGACTTCCCGTCTCGAGAAGTCCCATTTTTCGCGGTATTCGGTTGTCACGCCTCCACGGCTTCCTCAGGAAGCTCCACCAAGATGGCCTCGTGGTGGACGGCAGGGAGAATTTTTTCCATCAGGTCTTTCGTCGAAATGGCCAGCGTCGAGGAGTTGATGACGGGGTGGCATCCAAATTTTTTGTCCTCCAGAACCGGCTTGTCGATCACAAGCTGCACGGCGTTTTCCTTGTCGTTCATCAGTCCCAGCACACTCACGGAACCCGGCGTGATGTTCAGCAGCCGCAGCATATCCTCCGGCGAGGCAAACGACAGCCGCGCCACACCGAGCTGCTTCGATAAATCCTTCGTCTTGAAGACCTTCTCGCCCGGCATCATGAGAAGATAATAATTCGTCTTCTGCCGGTTGCAGAGAAAGAGGTTCTTGCAGATTTTCTCACCCAGCACCTGCTCCACCGCCTCACAGGCTTCAATGGTGTCCGCAAAGTCGTGGTCGACTCTCGTGTAGGAAACGCCGAGGCCGTCTAATAAATCATAGCATGCGACTTCTTTAGAGAGCCGCCCTTCAACGTCCTCCGGTCGGCCGGTATATAATACGTTTTTCATGTTCTTACCCCACTCGGATATAAAGATTCGATACGGCCACGGCCTGCTGATACGGATTGCAGCAGGCATTGACCGTCTCGCAGACCCCTGCCGCGTCCAGCACGTAGTAAGACCCGCCCGCGATGTAGCTGGCCTCGCCCGGAAGCGTCCGGGTATCTATTTCGCCCCGGCTGCAAAGAACCGCGCTCTCGCACAGCCACACGAGCTCCCGCGCCGTCAGATCCGTCTTCGACGCATCCAGCACAAGCTGAAATGCCGACGGCAGGTGGATCAGCCCCTTGAAGCTTGTCCACTGCTGTAAAGCCGCCGACAAAAACGCCCGCTGCGTCTCGACTCTTCCCAAGTCCTGCGTCGCGTAGCCCGAGCGGAAGCGCACGACCTGCATGGCCTGCGCGCCATCCAGGTGCTGCTCGCCTGCGGTAAGACTAATGCTGAGGCCCTGGCTCGGGTCTTCATAGTGCATGTCGACCGGGACGTTAAACGTAACGCCGCCCATCGTGTCGACAAGCTTTTCAAAAACGGACAGATCGACCAGCACGTACCCGTCCGGCCGGAAGCCAATAATTTCCTCGACGCGCATGAGAAGCTGCTCCATGCCTGCCTCGCCGCCGGAGGCCCAGCCGTAGGCCGAGTTGATCTTCGGCACGGAATATTCGCAGTAGATGAGCGTGTCGCGCGGAATGGAGACAAGACTCATCTTGCCCGTCGCGCGGTTCACGGAAAAGAGCATCATCGTATCCGTCCGATACCCGCCCTCGTCGGTGCCCGCAATTAAAATCGTCGCGCACCCGGCCTTGCGCTCTCCGAGGCCCGTCTCGGCTTCGGGCTGCTTTGCCACAAAGAAGTGCACGCTTCCAAGCGCGATGGCCAGAACCAGGACCAGCGCCAGAACAACTTTCAAAAAACCATGGCCGCGCCGCTTTTTGGGAGGCTTGGCTTCCGTCTGCTGCTCACGCTGCCGGAGATACTCCCGGTGATCCTCTGTCTCGGGCTCCACGCCCTGCTCATAGAGCCACTTGGCGTATTCCTCGTCGGATTTGGGGGGATTTTTGACCTTTTCCGCCGTCTTGCGGCCGCGGCCCTCGAGTTTTCTCATCATGCGCTCTTCTTCCCGGTCGCGCGCAACGCGCTGGCGGTCCCTTGCCTCGCGCTCTGCCTCGCGCACCCGGTCATACTCCGCCCGACGCGCAACCTGATAGGCGCTTTTGGACTGCTCGTAGGCCGTCGGCGGGGTGTAAATCCCCTCGTCCGGGAAGCCCGCCGCGTCGTCGTAGAACTTCTCAAAGTCGATGTTCACATCGTCCGCCGTCATGGGCGCGCCCGGTTCCTCCGCCTTTTGCGGCGCATCGAGCGTATCCCGGCTATCCTCTTCCGGCTGCTCCGGCTCCTCTCCCAGAAGCCCCTTTACCTCGCTGAGCAGGTCGTCGAGCTCGCGGTCGTGATGTTTCACGTCAAAGTCATCCATGCAGGTTTCTCCTTTCTCAGAAGCAGCCAAGCGCCGCCTTCTGCGAAATTCATACAAAATGACACTTTATTATATCAGATCTTTACCGTTTTGTAAACATCTGCTTTTATGGCGCGTATTTGGTTTGAATTTTCCCAGCAGGTATGGTATCATAGACGTACTTTTGAGCCTTGGAGGATCAGATATGGCTGTCGATGTTTCGATTGTTCCCTGCAAAAGCTATGACGCGGAAGAATGCCGAACTGCGCTCACGCAGGCGCTCGCCCCGTTTGGTGGGCTCGACTGGGTCAAAGAGGGCATGCACATTGTCATCAAGGTCAACCTTGTCTCGGCCATGAAGCCTGAGCAGGCGGCCACGACGCACCCAATGCTTCTTTGCGAGCTGACGAAAATGCTGCGGGAACGCGGCGCAAGCGTCCTTCTCGGAGACAGCCCCGGCGGACTCTATACGGCCGCGCACCTGAACCACGTATATGACGTCAGCGGCATGCATGACTGCGAAGCCGCCGGCGCGGAGCTCAATCAGGACTTCTCGCAGAGCGACGCTTCGTTCCCGGAGGCCGTTTGCGCGAAAAAATTCACCTATACCGCCTATCTCGACAGAGCCGACGCGATCATCGACTTCTGCAAGCTCAAGACGCACGGCATGATGGGCATGACAAACGCCGTCAAAAATTACTTTGGCGTGATTCCCGGCACGATGAAGCCGGAGTACCACTATAAATACCCGCAGATCTCCGACTTTTCGAACATGCTCATTGACCTCTCGACGTATTTTAAACCCCGCCTCTGCATCTGCGACGCGATTGTCGGCATGGAGGGAAACGGCCCCACGCAGGGCTCGCCGCGCGAAATCGGCGCGATTCTGGCCGCCGAGTCTCCCTCGAAGCTCGACCTTCTCGCCGCGAAGCTCATCGGCCTTACGGCAGATGATGTTCCGACCCTGCAGGCCGCGCGCGTGCGCGGACTGATCCCGCAGACAGCGGAGGAACTGGAGATTGCGGGAGAACCCGAACGGTTTATCGTTCCGGATTTTAAGACGATGCCCGCCCAGTCGAGCGTCTTTTTCCACAAGGCCGGAACCGGCGCCATCGGAAAACTCGTCGACAAGATCATGTTTCAGGCGCTCACGCCCTGTCCGAAGGTGAAGAAAAACGAATGTATCGGCTGCGGAAAGTGCGCGAAGATTTGTCCTGCCAAGGCCATCCGGATGGAACATAAGCTTCCCACGATCGACCGCAAGACCTGCATCCACTGCTTCTGCTGTCAGGAGTTCTGCCCCAAGGGCGCAATGGGCGTTTCCCGGCCGTTTATCGCGCGGCTTCTCAATCAATAAAACCTCGTAGCGTTTCGCCCCGCAGGGCGAAATAAATTAGAAATCCATGTTATCCGGCGGCTCTGCCGACCGGACAGGACAGCCGTTAGCGGTTTTACCGCTTACGGATGTCGCGTGCCCCTTGCGGGTAAACATACCGATCACCTCGCAAGTGTGAGCTTTTCACGCGGAGCGTGAAAAGCTTGCGCGCAGTCGAGGTGCAGTCCCACTGTCGAAAAAGCGTCAGCTTTTTTGACAGGTTAGATTGCCTTTTCAGGTCTTTTCCTGTATAATGGTGGCGCGTTAAACGCGCAGGTGTGATTTCAATACGAAAGGATGAACAAACCAATGAGCATTTCCTCTTCCGCTCCCTGGCTCAAATACTACGGTGACACGCCGCAGCACCTCAAATATCCGCAGAAAACCATCTATGAGATGGTAAAGTCCGCCGCCGACAAATACCCCAAGAACTACGCCTACGAGTTCATGGGCAAAAAGACGACGTACGCCGAATTCATGCAGAAGATCGACGCCGCCGCAAAGGCCTATATGGCGCTTGGCATCCAAAAGGGCGACCGCGTCACGATCTGCATGCCGAACTGCCCGCAGGCCGTCGACAGCTTCTACGCGCTCAACCGCATCGGCGCAGTGTCCAACATGATTCACCCCCTGTCCGCAGCAGGCGAAATCAAGTTCTATCTGAACTTCTCAAAGTCCAAAGCAATTCTGACCCTCGACCAGTTCTACGGTAAAATTGCTCCGATCATGCCGGAGCTCGACAATCCCGACACCAAGCTCGTCATCGCGAAAATTGAAGACGAACTTTTCCCGCATCTGGCGCTTGGCTATGCGCTCACGGCCGGCCGGAAATATCCGCACCCCGAGCGCAAGGGCAACTACATCTGGTGGAAGGAGTTCCTCCGCAAAGGAAAGAAGCTGAACGCCTTCCTCCCCAAAAACGCACAGAAGCCCGAAGACGGCGCTTCGATTCTCTATTCTGGTGGCACGACCGGCACGACAAAGGGCATTCTCCTTTCCAACATGAACTTCAACGCCCTTGGTTTGCAGACCATTGCGGCCTCCGGTTTTGCCCCCATCAACGGGCTCAAGATGCTCTCGGTCATGCCCGTGTTCCACGGCTTCGGTCTTGGCATCGGCATCCATACCGCGCTGATTGGAGGCGCCTGCTGCATCCTCGTTCCGAAGTTCAATGTCGCAACATACGCCGATCTGCTTATCAAAAAGCAGCCCAACATCATCCCCGGCGTTCCGACGCTCTTTGAGGCGCTGCTGCGCGCGGATAAGCTGGAAAATGCGGACCTCAGCTGCCTCAAGGGCGTGTTCTGCGGCGGCGACAGTTTGTCCATTGAGCTCAAAAAGAAGGTCGACGAGTTCCTCAAGGCGCACAACGCGTCCGTGCAGATCCGGCAGGGCTACGGCCTCACCGAGTGCGTTACAGCCAGCTGCCTGACCCCGAAAAACTATAACCGCGTGGGCTCCATCGGCGTTCCCTTCCCCGATACGTATTACAAGATTGTCAAGCCCGGCACGACCGAAGAGTTAGATGCAAACTTCGAGGGCGAAATCTGCATCTCGGGCCCGTCCGTCATGCTGCGCTACGTCGATAACCCCGAGGAAACGGCCAACACGCTCCGCCGCCACGAAGACGGCCGCATCTGGCTCCACACGGGCGATCTCGGCAAGATGGACGAGGACGGCTTCGTCTTCTTCTCGCAGCGCATGAAGCGCATGATCATCACCTCCGGCTACAACGTCTATCCCGGCCAGCTGGAAAACATCATCGACGGCTATGAGAAGGTGCTTCTGTCCTGCGTCATCGGCGTCAAAGATCCGTATAAGGTGCAGAAGGTCAAGGCCTTCGTCGTGCTCCGTCCGGGCTTTGAGGCAAACGACGAGACCAAGAAAGAGCTTCTCGACTACTGCCGCCAGCACATCGCGAAATACGCCATGCCGTATGACATTGAGTTCCGCGACGAGCTTCCCAAGACGCTCGTTGGCAAGGTCGCCTACCGTATCCTCGAGGAAGAAGAGGCCGACCGCCAGGCTACGCAGGAAGCTGTGCAGGCCGCGCAGGAAGCGTCTGAAAACAAGTAACGCAGCATCCAACAACGTGCGAGCCTTCGGGCTCGCACCTGTTCTATGGGAGGAATCTTCATGGCCAATTTTAAATCGCGCATATGGGAGCTGGACGCGCTGCGCGGCGTGTGCATTGCGTGCGTGATCGTCGTGCATTTTCTCTTTGACCTGTCGTTTTTCGGTGGGCTCGATCTGACGCTCCCGGCGTGGTACGTCTTCCTTCAGGAATACGGCGGAGCGATTTTCGTGGTCCTTTCGGGTGTCTGTGTAACGCTGGGCTCCAAAAGCGTCCGGCGGGGTCTGATCGTCTTCACGTGCGGCATGCTCATTACCGCCGTGACCTACGGCATGTATCGGCTCGGGATGTCCGGCGCGGACGTGGTCGTGAAATTTGGCGTTCTGCATCTTCTTGGCGTGTGTATGCTCGTCTATCCCGCGTTCAAAAAGCTCCCGCCAGCCGCGCTCGCGGTTCTGGGTCTTCTCATCGCCGTCACGGGCTACGCCATCCGGGGCGTAGTCGTCCCGCAGCACTGGCTCTTCCCGCTGGGGCTCACCTACGAAGGCTTCACATCGAGCGACTACTTTCCCCTCTTCCCACAGCTGGGCTACTTTTTAATTGGCGCGGCCATCGGCAAAACGGCCTACCGCGAAAAGCGGACGCTTCTTCCCGGCTCGTTTCAGAAAACCGGCATTGCCCGCTTTTTCTGCTGGTGCGGGCGGCAGTCGCTGTTCATTTACCTCCTGCATCAGCCGATCGTCTACGGCCTTCTCGAGTTTGTCCTGCTTCTGCGCGGATAATCCAACATAAAAAGAGCTTCCCGCACCGTACCACAAATGCGTGGTTTTGCGTGCGAGAAGCTTTTTTATTTTCCAGGTTTCTGAATATCGGTTTATTCCGCCCAGTGCTGCGCACCGGTCAAGCAATCCAGAATCAGTGAGCCCACAGTCACTGCATCCTCAATCGTCAGATAGTTCGGCGCGCTCTCATCAACCAGAAGCCTTCCGGATGTGGGGAATTCCTCGTCCGCAAACCAGACCTTGAGCCACACGGGATACTGTGGTGCAAAATCAAACCGCGCGCAGAAGTCCGCGTTGGACGGCAAAAGCTCCGCGCCCAATGTTTCGCACCGCCGCGCCAGCTCCTCCCGCGGCAGCACGCCTAAATCCCGCCTGACGATCAGTTCCGCGTTCCGGTCCAGTCCGCCGCCGCGAACAAGGCCGTCCTTGTATTGGGAAAATGTGATCGTTTTGCCGGTCAGAGGCGTTCCGTCTGCGAGGTCGAGATAATGCAGCAGCGTCAGCGTGTGCCACTTGGATACAGGCGGCGTGATTTTGCCGGCCGGCCATTGAACCTCGACACACCTTCCAAACGTCCGCACCCAAAACGCGCCGTTTTCATACCGCACACCGGCCTTCTCAGAAATCTCTTCCGGCACATGCCGCAAAAGCCGCGACCGTGCGGCCTCCTGCATAAGTTCAAACTGCCGGTTTTCCATTATTTGCTCTTCTTGCTTTCCGCCAGAACCTTCCAGTAGTCCTCATAGTTCGCCTGCAGCAGCTCTGGCGTGTTGAGCCCATAGGGACATTTGGACATACACTGCCCGCAGTGCAGGCAGTTTTCGATCTGGTGCATCTTCTGCTGCCACTCTTCGGTCAGCCATTCAGCCGCGGGCGCTCTTCGAACCATAAGGGAAATGCGCGCACACTGGTTGATCTCAATTCCGGCCGGACACGGCATGCAGTATCCGCAGCCCCGGCAGAACCCGCCGCGCAGCTCCTTGCGGTCCTGTTCAATTCTCGCCCTGCGCTCGTCCGTAAGCTCCGCGCCCTCGCGGATGCCCTGCAAAAACTGGTCGAGCTCGCATTCGCGCTGTACGCCCCAGATGGGAACCACGCCCTCCTGCGTCTGCATCCATGCCGAAGCCGTCAGACCGTCGCGGATAAGGCCGCCAGCCATGCCCTTCATGGCGATGAAGCCCATATGGTTCTCGCGGCATTTTTGCACAAGCTCCAGCTCCTGCGCGCCCGCCAGATAGCTGAACGGAAACTGTAGCGTTGCGTAGAGCCCGGAGTCGATCGCCTCGTGCGCAACCAGAAGACGGTGGTTTGAGAGTGAAATGTGGCGGATCTTGCCCTGCTTCTTTGCCTCGAGCGCCGCGTCATACAGCCCGTCCTCTCCGCCGGGTCTTGGACAGAAGGATGGGTTGTGGAACTGGTAGATATCAATGTAATCGGTTTTCAGCATGCGAAGGCTTGTCTCCAGATCCTTCCACATTTCACTTGATGTCTGCGCGGCCGTCTTTGTCGCAAGAACGACCTTATCGCGCATCCCGGAGAACGCCGCGCCGATCTTCTGCTCGCTGTCAGAATATGCGCGCGCCGTGTCGTAAAAATTGATGCCGCCGTCATACGCCTTGTGCAGCAGATATACAGCCTCCTGCTCGCTGATGCGCTGGATGGGCAGGCAGCCAAGGCCGTTTTTCTCAATGACAAGTCCCGTCTTGCCAAGCGTGATCTTGTTCATGGAAATTCTCCCTCCTATCTTGGATATC
>ERZ772875.1984-NODE-1984-length-16466-cov-6.678021_pt1 | contig 16466 bp, 15 predicted proteins | sample MGYA00580585_ERZ772875 | MGnify/ENA primary metagenome ERZ772875 (study PRJEB29015, sample SAMEA2737736) | human gut metagenome | biome: human gut; feature: human-associated habitat; material: faeces | place: China | collected 2012 ... | reverse complement strand
GCTTTTCGATGGTCTCCGGCTGCATTTCAAAATTATGCTCCAGATCCGTGGGAACTCGGACAGCCGTGCCGTCGCAGTACGCGACCTGCGCCACGTAGTTCAGCCACTGTGGGTCCTGGATCAGGATCTCGTCGCCCTTGTTCAGCAGGACAAGGAACAGCAGGCTCAGCGCGCCCATGCCGCCGTTGGTGATGATGATCTCCGTTTTCGGGTCATAGTGCAGGTCCTTCAGATAGGACTTTTCGGCGATGGCCTGACGGAACGAGAGCGTACCGGCGTTCGGCGTATAATGCGTGATGCCCTTGTCGAGCGCTTCCTTGCAGGCCTCACAGACCAGCTTCGGCGTCGGCATATCCGGCTCACCAATGCCGAGACTGATGACGCCGGTCATGGTGTTCGCGCGGTCGAACATGGCGCGGATGGCGCCCTGCTTCAGAGTTTTGGCTTTTTCATTGATCCATTCCATGATGCTGATGCTCTCCTTTTTATCTCTGCACTCTGCCGGTGCCGTCGCCGCCCATGAGCTTTTCTACATCAGAAACGCCGACACGGTTAAAGTCGCCGATCACGCTATGCTTCAGGCAGCTTGCCGCCACCGCGAATTCCAGTGCGGACTGCTTGTCCTCATAGTTGTTCAAGCCATAGATCAAGCCGCCCGCAAAGCTGTCGCCGCCGCCCACGCGGTCAATAATGTCGCGGATCTCATATTTCTTTGAGACATAGAAGTCCTTGCCGTCATTCAGGCACGCCGCCCAGCCGTTCCAGTCCGCGCTGTGGCTCTCGCGGAGCGTGATGGCGATGCACTTCATGTTCGGATAGGCTTTCAGGACCTTATTGCCGAGCGCACGATACTTTTCGCGGTCCAGCTCGCCGGATTCAACATTGACATCGACCGTAATTTCCAGCGACTTCTGCACGTCTTCTTCGTTGGCGATCGCCACATCGACGTACTTGGCAAGCTCCCGCATAACCTCAGACGCCTTCTTGCCGTATTTCCAGAGGTTCTTGCGGTAGTTGAGGTCGCAGGAGACCGTGATGTTGCGTTTCTTGGCTTCCTTCACAGATTCCAGGCTGAGTTCCATCGCGGATTCAGAAATTGCGGGCGTAATACCCGTGATATGGAACCAATCCACACCCTCGAACGCTTTGTCCCAGTCGATATCGCCGGGCTTTGCCAGCGCGATTGAGGAATACGCGCGGTCATAGACGACCTTGCTCGGCAGCTGATTCGCGCCGCCCTCTAAGTAATAGATGCCCATACGGCCCTCGCCGCGGACGATCTTCTTTGTGTCCACGCCGAAATAGCGCAGCTCGCGGATGCAGGCTTCTGCAATGTCGTTTTTCGGCAGAACGGTCAGGAATTCTGCGTCCATTCCATAATTTGCAAGGCTCACTGCCACGTTGGCTTCGCCGCCGCCGAAGGTAGCCTCAAGCATCGGGCTCTGGAAGAAGCGCTCGTGTCCCGGCGCTTTCAGGCGGAGCATAATTTCACCAAATGTCAGAACTTTCATCTTCGCCCCTCCTTACTTTTGCAGCAGATGCACGGCAAAGCCGCCGAACTCATCTTTGAGGTATGCAACTGTCATACGGCCGTTTTTGTACTTTGCCGAGCTTTCGTCATATGCAAAGCCCTTCTTGGCAAGCTCTGCCACCGCCAGCTCCACAGAGTTGGTGCGGATCGCAATATGACCGTTTTTGCCCTTGAACATCGACTTCATGACCTCGATGCCGCTCGAGGCAAACATCGAAGAGCTGCCGTCTTTGACCGGCAGATCAAACGCTTCGTTCAGCTTCTCGCAGACCGCGGATGCCGCGTCGGCATCTTCACAGTTGACGCCGATGTGCGCCACCTCAAAGCCGAGCGCGGCAGATCTTGCCTGTTTGCAAAGCTCGGTGATCTTCTCAAAATTGCCGGCTGCAATGTCCGCCTTCGGGCAGACCCAGCTGCCGCCGACCGCGTGGATGAACGGCGCGGCGATGAACTCGCCGATGTTCTGACCATTGACGCTGCCGGTCGGGATAAACTTGATCCCACCGAACGGGCCGGACAGCGCCTTCATCGCGGACAGACCGCCGTAAACGCCAGCCGGGAAGAACTTCACAACGTTCAAGCCAAGCTTCATCGCCGCCATGATTTCCGTCGGCGTCACGCAGCCGGGCGTCACAGCAACGCCGTTCTCCACACACCAGCGGACGACTTCCTCGTCAAAGCCGGGGGCAACGATGAACTTCGCGCCGCACTCGACAGCCTTTTTGCACTGCTCGAGCGTGATGACCGTGCCTGCGCCAACTAACATGTCGGGGCAGTTTTCCGCGACTGCCTTGATCGAGTCCGCAGCCGCCGCCGTGCGGAACGTGATTTCCATCACATCCACACCGCCGGCCAGCAGAGCCTTCGCCGTCGCGACCGCATCTTTTGCGTCGTCCAATACGACAACCGGCACAACAGCCGATGTGGCCAGCTTTTCTAAAATCTCATTCATATTCGACACCTGTTTCTATGTAAAAATGAAAATGGTTTAAACTGCGTTTTTCCTGTTGCTTTTGCAGGAAACAGCAACGCATTTATTTTGAACTATTCAACATCAGGCTGTCCAAGTGCCTTGTTAACCAAAACACGCAGCTTGCTTTCTGGATTTGAAAGCTTGCCGTTGAGAATTTCCTCTTCCGTAAACCGAGCCATCAATATCTCGCGCTCTGTGACGCGAGCATGGTCGTAGCAGACATAGATAAAACCATCATCGGCCTCTTTCGCATCCGGATAAGAAACCTCATCTCGTTCGTCAAGAAGCAGCGTATACGGCCAGGTTTCACCATCATCTTCGCTGAGCATGGCTGTTAAATGGCTGCGACCTTTCCAACGCTTCACGTTTCCCTGATGCATGATATCATCCAGGTCAATGCGCTGGTCGAAATTATAGTGGTTGATCATGAGCAAACGGCCAGATTTAAGCCGGCGAATGAAAAAACGTGAGCAGGGATTGTCAATATGGCTTTTGTGACCCGGCGTCCAGGTAAAGCCGCCATCGCTGGAAAAGCTCTCACCCAAGCCGTCAAAGGTTCTTACAAGCATCCACAATGTGCCATCCTTTTTCTGAACGATCATGTGCTCATCAAAGCTGCGCATGGGAACGTCGGCGTGTCCGCGCAGCACGATAGTTTTGCCTTCGTCTGTGGATGCATATACGTTGGAGAACTGCTCATTCTCCAAGCCGTGTCGCTCAGCTGGAACGCTGCCGCTCTCATCACGCCAGATCGCGCAGGGGAAAAGCCATGTATTGTCCTGCGTAACAATCGGCTTATTCATCATAATTCCATTTGCGATTCTGCGCGGCGCAGACCAAACCAGAGGGTCTGCGTCTGCATCTTTGCAAGTGACAATCCAAACACCGCTGCGCCCATCGTTAAAACCGCGGGCTTGCGTGTAACTCATCCATAGCGTCCCATGCGGGTCAAACCACAAACAGGGGTCATAAATTCGGCAGCTTTTATCTGGGTGTTCAACGACGGTTGCGCAGGAACGGAAGCTCTTGCCATTGTCATCGCTGACACACAATACCATAATATTGCCGCCAACTTCAGCACCTTGACCGGTGTAGAAATTTACAAAAATTCGTCCCTTTTTGCTGACCTCAATAGACGGGATACCTTGCCAGCGGCGGTAACTGTCCTGAAAGCGCTCTTCTGTCGGCGAAACGTAGATTCGTGCAGGTGTCAATGCAATATTGTCGTTCATAGTATACCTCCAATGCTCATCGATGATGATTGTTAATAACAATGCAACCATATCATGGATGCAGTTAAGATGTCAATAATTTTTTTCTTCATTAGATATGGAATTGTCGAAACGGATATCGGACGTTCATACATAATATACTACGCAGAAATAGTTCTGTCAAAATAGCGGCAAATTTCATTAAAAAATCAGTGGTTTCGAAACAAAATAGCTGGAATTGCGCTATTTTAACAAAACATGGAAGCAATATTTAGGGGAAACGACAAAAATATAGAGATGCGGTCCAAAGTCCTTGACAAAGAAATATCGCTTCGGTATCCTTAGTACATCAGAACATCAATGATGAGTGATGCCACTCATCATTTTGCCGGATGTAGGCAGAAAGGAATAGCGGAGAAAAATGCAAAACAGATATGCTTTTGTTGGCGGACAGATTGTCTTACCGGATCAGGTTCTGGAAGGGACGCTGCTTGTCAACGGGGAAAAGATTGAGGGAATCTTGCTAAAAGGTACGGTGATACCAGATGGATACAGCGTTGTTGATGTGAGCGGAAAGGCACTTTTACCCGGACTGATCGACACGCATGTGCATATGTGGGATCCTTCGCCGCTGAATTACCGGGAAGATTGGAGTCATGGCTCACAGTGCGCAGCATCCGGCGGCATTACAACGATTGTGGATATGCCGCTGAGCGTTCCGCCAGTCGTGGATGAGAATGGCTTTCAGAAGAAATATGCGGTTGCAAGTGCGGAATCTTGTGTGGACTTTGCGTTCTGGGGCGGTCTGACACCTGGCTGTATTGACCAAATGCCTACGCTTGATCGATTGGGCTGCGTTGCATATAAAGGCTTTATGAGTTTTGCAAACCCTGACTACCCTCAGATCACAGACGGATATTTGGTAAAGGGTATGCAAATCGCACAGAAGCTTGACGCACTGATTGGCGTGCACGCAGAAAATGCAGAAGTCGCGGATTTTGGAAGCCGCGATATGGCAAAGAGCGGCTGTACAGATGTATCAATGCACGACGATGCAAGACCTTGGTGGGTCGAGCAGGAAGCCATTGAACGTGCGGTACTATTTGCAGAGGTTACGGGTGCACGCCTTTACATCTGCCATATGACGATTCCGCAGGGCGCGGCGTTTTTGAAACAGGCAAAGTTCGAAGGAAAGAAAGTATATGTGGAGACCTGCCCGCATTATTTACTGTTCGACAAAACAGTATTACGCGAAAAGGGCGCATATGCAAAATGCAACCCTCCCTTCCGCAGCCGCGAAAGCGTGGAGAAACTCTGGGATTATGTATTCGACGGAACCATCGACACTATCGGCTCCGATCATGGTCCCTACTCTGACGAAGAAAAAACTCGGGAAGGGAATTTCTTCCTGGAGTATAGCGGCTTTGGCGGCTATGACGCAATGCTGCCCGGACTCATTACCGAAGGGGTCCACAAGCGAGGGCTGCCGCTAACGAGGCTGGCCGCTTTGACAGCTGGAAATGCCGCAAAAATCATGGGACTTGCTCCGAAAAAAGGCAGTTTAATGCCCGGAAGAGATGCAGACATCGTGGTTGTCGATATGGATGAGGAGTGGGTATTCGACGGAACAAAGAGCCTGTCCAAAACGAAATCGGTACACAATATTTATCATGGTGCGCATATGAAAGGCCGCGTCAAGCAGACCTGGGTCCGCGGAAAGCTTGTTTACAAGGACGGAACAATCATGGCGGACGACGGTTATGGAATCTATATTCCAAAGCAGAAAAAAACGGGAGGGGCTGAATAATATGAACCGATCTCTCTGGGCGACAGAGACAACAATGGCCGGGCAGCGAGTATCAAAAATTGCCTTTGGCACAGAACATCTGAACCAGTTTGTACCGTCTTTCAGCGGTAAAATTCTTTCCGATGCGGCAAGACTGCACAATGTGTTTTTCTGGGACACGGATAACTGCTATGGCAGCCAGCCGGCGGTTGCGGCGGGTTTGAAACTGCAACCTCGTGAAAAAATCGTTGTGACCAGCAAAACATATGCCGACACGGAGGACGAGGCATGGAGCAGCGTTCGCAAAATCCTGAAAGATTTGGATACCCCATATATTGATTTTTGCCTTCTGCACGGCGTGGAGAGCGGAAAACTGGAAGGTAAGATGCCTGCGTTAAAGGCATTGCGGGAAATGAAAGAACAGGGTCTGGTTCGGCACATAGGCCTGTCCACGCACTGTGCGGATGTGGCATGGGCTTGCAGCGACATTGCAGGAATTGAAGTCCTCTGCGTCACATTCAATCGCGACGGTTCGAGAATCGATCAGGGCAATTTGGACGGGATGATTCGTGCTTTGGATAAGGCGCATAACCAAAAAGGTCTTGGAACTTATGTCATTAAGACGCTTGGACGAGGAGACCTGGTGCATGATGTGCGAGGCGCATTGGGCTGGGTGCTTGATTATCACGACTGTATTGATGTGCTGAATATTGGCTATGCGAACCTGCGAGAGTTGCGGCAGGATCTGCAAGTTGTGAACGAGTATTTTGATGCATTGGAGGTGTCTGCAAATGAATAAGCAGCTTTTGATTCGGAATTGTATGCTGGCAACCTTTTTCAATGACGGATACAATGCTACAAAAATTCTCGAACATATCGATATTCTGATTGAAAACGGAAAAATACTTCGCATTGATCGTGGAATCGACGCGCCACAGGCTCATGTAATGGATGCATCCGGAAAACTGGCGGTTCCCGGTTTTATGAACGGCTGGCATCGCGCAATAGCGTCGCTGGTTTCGAAGAGTATTGCGGCGGATATTAAATGCACGCGATTTGGCGATACTCCGCTTTATTTCCGGGTGAACCCCTTTGTAAACATCGCACAGGAAATTCTTTCGGATGAACAATTAAAAGACTTAATCCGTCTTTCCTTGTACCAGACGATTGAAAGCGGAACCACATCTGTTTTGGAGTATTGCTCCGTAAGAGAACTGCCGCTGTATCTGGAGCTCTGTGAAGAGTTTGGAGTTCGGACAGTCGCCTGCCCGGCGCTTATGAGCAGAAAAAAGCTTCCGGAGATGGATGCATGGGGCAACTGCCGCAATGAACTGGAGCCGGTAAATGAAGCGGATCTGATTGCTTGGAATCGGGAGCAAGTTCTTGCAACAAAAGGAAAACTGGCATCAGCTGGAATCGGCCTGAGCTCAGCCGAGTCAGCATCGGAGTCTTTGATGTTTGAGGCAGGAAAAGCAGCATTTGAACTGGACTGCACATTGATGGTCGCAGCAAATGAAACAAAGCAAGAGCGTGAAACCTGTCTGGAACGATATGCAATGACGCCAGTGCAGGTTCTGCATAAGAACCATGTTTTACACAAAAAAACCGTTGTCGGAGGAAACCAGTATGCCGAGAAAGCGGATCGCGTGACGCTGCGCAGCGGAACAGCCGCTGCTGCGTTGTGCCCGGTGCAGAGCCTGCATGATGCGCAGATTGCGCCGTTTTTGGATCATCAATACGACGGGATTGAGATTTTAATCGGAAGCGGAACGACAACTGTAGATATGACCCGGCAAGTGCAGGCTCTGACGCTGGCCGGCAAGCTGGAGCGGCGGCTACGCCATCAGATGCGGGCGCAGAAAACGTTCTTTGCCGTTACGACAGGCGGCGCACAGGCGGCATCGCTCCCGGTTGGTGAACTGGAAGAAGGATGTGCGGCTGATTTAATGCTTGTTGACCTGTCAAGTCCACACTATCATCCGTTTACCATGCCGATCACAGATTTAATTTATGAAGCAACACCTCCTGATATTACGGAAGTTATCGTAAACGGGCGGGTTTTGAAAGAAAACGGACAAGTTCTTGGGATGAACGCAGGTGAAGTCGTTTGCCGCGCCGAACAGGCGATGGAAACAATTTGGACGCGGGCTCGGGAAACCGGCGTGCTCTAAATATAAAATGAAAAAGTAAAGGACTGGTGAAGAAATGAAAAAAATTATCGCACTGTTACTCTTGTTCGCAATGATTTTCTCTCTGGCCGCATGTGCGGCAGGTACCCCGCAGCAGAGCGCAAGCGACCCGGCATCGGAAGAAACAGCTTCCACAGGGCCTGTCTCTGGATCGACTACTGAGCTGGATGCGTCCAATCCCATTAAGATTGGCTATCTGGCATGGGCATCTGGTGCAGACGCTTACTTTGGCCTGGTTGCCATTGCGGCGCTGGAGGATCGAATTGAGGAAATCAATGCTAACGGCGGACTTCTTGGCCGGAAGGTAGAGCTGGTATGGTACGACATTTCCGCAGACTTTTCAGAATCTGTAAACGCGACCAATAAGCTCATCAATCAGGACCATGTCGATGCGATCATTGGTCCGGATGGCAGCCCCTTTGCCATTACGCTCGGCAGTCTTGTAGAAGAGGCGCAGGTTCCGCTTCTCCCGAACTGCGGCAACGCAGAAGTTACTGTTGATACGGACGGCCGTACAAAGCCCTATGTTTTCCGTGTCGCCCCGCAGAACGGCCTTTCGTCCAGTACGATGGCGCACTATGTGTATGAAGAGCTGGGTGTGCGGAAAATCGCAACACTGACAGAATCCACAAACATCAGTACGGTAGAGGCCGCAGATTATTTTGTCGATGAATTCGAGGCGCTCGGTGGCGAGATCGTAGCAGAAGAAAGCTATATGCTCAACGATACCGAGTTCCGCGCACAGATCACGAAGATCGCGCAGGCGGAGCCGGAATACGTTTATATGCCGGCGGCGGCTTACAAAGAGGTCTGCAACTTTGCAATTCAGCTCAGCGATATGGGTTACGGCGATAAGATCAAGATCCTTGGTACCGACGCATGGTACAATCCGGACGCGCTGGCTGTTGCTGGCGATGCCCTGGAAGGCTGTGTTGTCATTTCCGCACTGGATATGAACTCTGACGCGATCCGACCCATGGTCGAAGAGTTTGCTAAGAAGCACGCTGATTTGAACGCTAACCTGCATCTGTACGCACTGTATGCAGTCAATGCGATGCAGTTCGTCGAGTACGCAATCAATACGGCCGGAACAACAGACGGACCTGCGCTTAAAGAAGCGCTTGAAAATGCAACTGGCGTCGACATGATCACCGGCGGCAAGTGGTACTTTGATGAGCATCACGATCCGATTGGTCCGGAATTTACGATTCTCAGCATTGAAAACGGCCAGGCTGTTTCCAACGGAACTTATTCTGTAAAGGATTGATCAACGCTGCACAGGAGGGAACGCTTCCCTCCTGTGCATGATTTGGAGCAAGACCATGCTCATAGTACAGGAGGAATAGTCCATGACAGTGTTTATCCAACAAGTGATCACGGGCCTATCCATTGGCAGCATTTACGCGTTGCTCGCTGTTGGATATGCGTTGATCTTCAGCATTTATAATTTTTCAAACTTTGCGTTTGGCGTTATTATGATGGTCGGCACATTCGGTTCGGTGTATGCGATCAATCTGGTCGGCGCACCACTGCCCGTGGCGATTATTGCGGGCATGATCGTGGCTGCCGGCATCTCGCTCCTAGTGGAACTTTCCACGTACCGACCGATGCGTCGGAAAAATTCCCCGCGTTTGTACCTGATGATTGCCGGTATCGGCGTCAATATGTTTATCGAAAATCTAGCGATTCAAACAATTGGATCGAGTGTTAAGCCGTTCCCCTCTGATTGGGGTCGGATCATCCTGAATATCGGTGATATCAGCATTGCATATGCAGACATCCTTTCCGGCGGTCTTTCCGTTGTTATGCTGATTTGCTTGTGGCTGTTCATCTACAAAACAAAAATTGGCCTTGGAATTCGTGCAAGCGCTTATGATGTAAATACGACAGGCTTAATGGGCGTCAATGTTGACATGGTGTCTCTTGCTGTATTTGCAATTTCCGGCCTAGCAGCCGGTTTGGCCGGCGTGTTCTACGGCATGAAATATACGGTATACCCTTCTATGGGTGCTGTTTCGAACAAAGCGTTTGTCGCATCGGTAATCGGCGGTCTTGGAAGTCTTCCCGGTGCGGTAATCGGCGGCCTTCTGCTGGGGCTTTTGGAGACAATGGTTTCTGCGTATGTTTCCTCGAAACTGCGCGATATGATCGCTTATCTTGTGATGATACTCATTCTTGTGTTCATTCCGAATGGGCTTCTTGGCAAGAGTGTTAAGGACAAACTGTAAGGGGGTCGGAAAGATGTATCAATATTTATCTGGCATCCTGACGGTCATCGCAATCAATATCACCGCAGTTTGCGGTCTGACTATTTTGACGGGCTTTACTGGAATGTTCTCGTTGGGCCATGCTGGTTTTATGTCACTGGGAGCGTATGCGTCTGTTATTGCGATCAAGTACTGGGGCTTCACTTTCATTCCAGCCATGATCTTTGGAGGTCTCGTTGCAGCATTTTTCGGGCTGCTTGTCGGTTACCCGACAATGAAAGGCAGAATGCGCGGAGATACGTTTGCGATTGCCATGCTTGGCTTCTCAGAAACCGTCCGCTTGGCTCTTTCCAATATCTATCCATATATCAATGGCGCGCTGGGCATCAGCGGCATTCCGAAATACAGCGAAGCGTGGCTGGTGCTTTTCATTGCAGCTATCTGTGTGTATCTGACCTACCGGTATACAAAGTCAAAGCATGGGCGGATCGCCCTGTCGATCCGGGATGAGGAAACCGCAGCAGAACTGATCGGCGTTAACGTTACGAGAGAAAAAGTCAAAAACTTTATGATCAGCGGCTTCTTTTGCGGTATGGCCGGCTGTATGTATGCCTGTTACTACACCTTTATTACACCGAATACCTTTTCTGCGACGACATCCAATAACATCCTGGCCGCAGTTGTATTTGGCGGTATGGGTTCTGTCAGCGGACCGACCATCGCGGCCATCTTCCTGGCAATGCTGCCCGAGGTGCTGCGTGTTGTGCAGAAGTGGCGTCTGGTGCTTTATGGTGCATTGATGATTTTAGTTATGCTGTTTAAGCCGGAAGGATTGATGGGCGGCAGAGAACTGTTTTCCGGACGAAACCTGAGAGCGAAGAAAAAGGAGGCTGAAAAATGAGCTTGCTTGATATTCAGAATCTGACTGTGCAATTCGGCGGACTGAAGGCGATCAGCAATGTAAATCTGTCTTTGGATGCGGGGCAAATGGTGGGCTTGATCGGACCGAATGGTGCCGGCAAAACAACGCTTTTTAATACGGTCACAGGGGTTGTTCAAAAAACAGAAGGTTCTGTTTTATTTGATGGAAAGGATCTTTCCAAATACAAGCCGAACCAGATTGCACACCTGGGAATCAGCCGTACATTTCAGAACATCCGTCTGTTCTCCAAGATGACAGCTGAGGAAAACGTTGCAATCGGTATCAATAGTGTTGCTGATTATGGAATCATTTCTGCATTTCTTGGGCTTCCGGATGCTCGAAGAAAAGATCGCGAGACAAAGAAAAAAGCGCAGGAATATCTCGACCGCGTGAATCTTCTTCCCTATAAGGATGCGATTGCGGGCTCCCTTCCATATGGTATTCAGAGAAAGTTGGAGATCGCACGCGCAATTGCGACCAGACCGAAGCTGCTTCTTCTTGACGAACCGGCGGCTGGTATGAACAATGAGGAAACGCTGGAACTGATTGAATTTATCCGCGATATTCACAGCAACAATGAAACCAATATGGCGATCATTCTGATTGAACACCACCTTGAGGTCGTCATGAATCTTTGCAGCGACATCACGGTGCTGAATCTTGGCAGTGTTCTGAAGAAGGGAACGCCCTCGGAAATTCAAAGCGATCCGGCTGTGATCAAGGCGTATATCGGCGAGAGGAGGAAGAGCGATGGCTGAGGAAAACGTATTGCTGAAAGTCGAAAATCTGGAGGTTTTCTACGGTGGAATTCAGGCGCTGCATGGGATTAATATGGAAGTGCGCCAAGGCGAGATCGTTTCAATCATCGGCGCAAACGGAGCAGGCAAATCGACGTTGCTGCGTTCGATTGCAGGAGATAAAGAAATCAAACGCGGTACGATTCGGTTTCAGGGACAGCCTCTTCCAAAACGTTCTTATCATGTCGCTGAACATGGAGTTATTCTTGTGCCAGAGGGGCGCAGAATTTTCGCGAATCTTTCGGTAAAAGAAAATCTCTCAATTGGAGCGTTTACCGAGAAAGATAAGAAAGTAATCAATTCGCGCTATGAAGAGGTTTTCAGCCTGTTCCCGCGGCTGAAAGAGCGCATCAATCAGCCAGCCGGTACAATGTCCGGAGGAGAGCAGCAGATGCTTGCAGTTGGCAGAGCGCTGATGGCGGGGCCGAAGCTTTTGATGCTGGATGAGCCGAGTCTTGGCCTTGCTCCGATTGTTGTTGATGAGATGTTTGACAAATTCAAGCAGATTAACCGTGAGCTTGGCGTTACGATTCTGGTCGTTGAGCAAAATGCATTCATTGCATTGGACGCGGCAAAACGCGGGTATATTATCAGTCTCGGTAAGGTCGTTATGGAAGGAGACGCAAAGGCATTGCTGGATGACCCCAATGTGCAGGCTGCCTATATGGGTGTAAAATGACCGACAAAGAGGTGAACGAGAATGCTGTTTGAAAATAGAATTGTTGTTGTTACCGGAGCTTCCAGCGGTATCGGAAAAGCCACAGCGCAGCTTTTTTTGAAAGAAGGCGCCCATGTAATTATGGTGAGCCGAAATCAGGAACATCTGGCGGCAGCTGAGACTGCGCTACGCGAAGTTTCACACGAGTGCGAAAGTTATACGTGTGACGTCAGCAAACAGGCAGAGGTTCAGGGCCTGTTCAAATACATTGAGCATCGTTTTGGAAGGCTGGATGTACTGCACAACAATGCAGGTGTTTCAATTGGCGGAGGACTCTTGGACACTACGGAGCAGGAGTGGGATGCAACGCTGAGCGTTAATCTCAAGGGCGCGTTCTTTTGCAGCAAGTATGCCGTTCCGCTGTTAAAGAAAGGTACCAACAAGGCAATCGTTAACACAGTATCGGAACTTGGAATTGTTGCAACTCGAAACGCATTGGCGTATGTCAGCTCTAAAGGTGCTTTGATGCAGTTTACAAAAGGAGCGGCACTGGAGCTAGCGCCGTTTGGCATACGCGTGAATGCAGTTTGCCCTGCTGGAACGGAGAGTGAAATGTTCCGGCAGGATATGAGCGCCTGTGAAGGCGGATATGAACAGAATGTACGGCGTCTGGCCGCATCCTATCCGTTGGGCAGGATTGCTGTTCCGATGGATATCGCACCGGCCGTGTTGTTTTTGGCCTCTGAGCACGCTTCTTTCATGACAGGTGCGCATATTCTTTTGGATGCAGGCTTTACCATTCAGTGATGGAGGAACTATGACAGCGGATATTATTATTTATGGCGGCTTCCTGATTACAATGGAAGGAAAAGGAACCGGGGTTATTCCGAACGGCGCTTTGGCAATCAAGGGAAACCAGATTGCAGCCGTCGGAACTACTGATGATATTTTGCATCGGTATCAGGCGCATCGCTACATAAATGCGGAAAACAAGGCGGTGCTTCCCGGATTGATCGATACGCATATCCATACCTCTAATGCGGTTGTTCGCGGCTGTAGTCAGGATATCGAGAAATGGATGTATAGCGGAATCCTTCCGCTGCTCAGCTTGGCGAAGACAGAGAATCTGGTTGCAGGGTCTATGCTTAATATCGTTGAGGCGGTAAAAAAGGGGACAACGACCTTTTGCGATTATGATTTTCCAATGCTGGAGTTGATCAAGAATCATATTCGTGTGGGCACGCGCGTCGTTGCTGCGGAGATGATCAACGAACTGCCAACTGTAACATATGGTGTTCAGGATACGCAATTACGCGATTTTGATCCGGCGAAAGGAAACCGGCAGTTGATGGAGGCCGTTCGGCTGGTGGAGCAGTACCACCAGTCTAACGGCGGACGGATCACTTGCATGATGGGGCCGCAGGCCACCGAAATGTGTTCTATACCGTTGCTTCGGGAGATTAAAAATTATGCCGAGCAGAATCAGCTTGACATTCATATGCACGTTGCACAAGGAGAGCGGGAGACGCGGCAGGTTCTGGAGCGTTACGGAAAGCGCCCTGTAGAGCTGCTGGATGAGCTTGGCTATCTGACACCGAAACTGCACGCAGCGCACATTACAGAGACAAATGATGCGGAAAGAAGACTTCTTGCGGAACGGGGCGTGAGTATGGCGCTTTGCTCTTGCAGCATCGGAATCATCAGCGGTGAGCTTCCTCCTGCACAGGAATATATGCAGTGTGGCGGAAAGGTCGGTCTTGGCAGTGATCAAGCGCCTGGAAATAATTGCAACAACCTGTTTAATGAGATGAAATTCACTGCAATTATGCATAAGTACAAAAACCATAATGCTACGGTTTTCCCCGCCTGGAAGGTGCTGCGGATGGCGACGATTGAAGCGGCGCAGGCCATGGGGATCGCAGATCAGGTCGGCTCGCTGCGTAGCGGAAAAAAAGCGGATGTGATTCTTGTGGATCTTCTGAATCCTGCACTCAGCCCGATCCTTCCGGGACCGGTACGCAATATTGTGCCCAATCTGGTCTATGCAGCAAACGGTAGCGAGGTGGAAACTGTTATTATTGATGGACAAGTAGTTGTTGATCAGCACGAAATACTCACCGTGAGCGAAAAGGATGTTGTTTCTGCGGCAAATCGTTCAGCAATGGAGATATGCAAACGGTTGAAACAGACAGGCTGGGAAAAGGATCTTCCCCTTGCAAAGTGGGGCGAAGAAGGATATTATTGATGCAGAGGATAATAAAATCGACACATAGCATTTCAAAACCGCTGGCGCGGATTATGATGATCTCTGTTGCGCTCTGCTGGAGCACAATGGGCGTTGCGTTCAAATTTATTGACTGGGATCCGCTGGTTATTGCAGCTGTCAGAAATTTGTTGACTTTTCTGTTTCTGGCTGCCTATAGACGTAGTTTGAAGATCTCTTTCAAAAAAGATGTGATCGTAGGGGCCTTCATTGCATATTTGACGCAGACTGCGTTCACATACGCCAACAAATACACCTCCGCCGCAAATGCAATCGTACTGCAATACACGAATCCTGTCTTTGTTTTGCTCATCTCATGGCTGCTGCTGCGCCAAAAAATCAAAACAAGGGACATTGTGCTGTCGCTCATTATGATCGGCGGTACAGCACTGTTCTTTTTGGATGACCTCAGCGCAGGACAGCTTCTTGGAAATGTTTGTGGTTTAATCAGTGGTGTTGGTATGGCTTGCAGTATTCTGTATGCGTGCAACAATCCGGCTGACTTGCAGGAGTATACAATGCTGAACAGCCTTATTTCAGTAGTAGTTGGAATACCGGCGGCTATCCAGAATCCCCCACAGTTCAGTGTCGCATCGTTGATTGCGGTGTTCTTCTTGGGCGTAGTTGCATCTGGCATTGCGACAGTTTTAATGGCAAAGGCAGCACCGCGTCTGGCGTCTGTGGAAGTGTCGATGCTGCTGATGCTCGATCCGATCCTAAATCCTGTTTGGGTCGCGTTGGTAGTTGGTGAAGTTCCGGGAATTTTTGCTTTGATCGGTATGGCGATTGTGATAGGGTGCGTGATCGTCAATATCCTTGTTGAAAATCATGAAGAAATTGTGCTGAAAAAGGTGCAGTCTTTTGATAAACAAGACGGGATAGGGATAAAGCCATAGCGCTATACAATTGAATGCTGAGAGGATGTGATTTTATCGATATTTTAAGTGAAAAGCAGCTTTTGCGAACAGGCGTTTTTTCATCGCCTAAAAAACTGAGATTCTACTTACTGCTGCGCTTTATTGACCAGCGGGGAGAACCAGCAGGGTGTGGTTCTTTGCGGGAAGATTTTCTGAAAATTGGCATAGATTGCAGCACGGCAACAATCGGGCGCTATCTAAAAGAACTGGATCTTGAAGACTATACGGTTCAGAGCAGCAATCTGGGACGTGTTTTGACTCCAATCGGGAAAGTGTATTTGCGCGAAATGAACGAACGCCTTGAGCGAGCAATAATGCAGTCCGAGCTGAGCAAGAACGTAAAAGTTACAAATTATGATGAGCTTGAAGAACTCCTGATTGCAAGAAGGGCGCTGGAGGAGGAAGCTGCGCGTTTAGCAGCGCTGAATGCGACAGATGAAGAACTGAAACGGTTAATGGACGCTGTTGAGAGCCATAGACAGACGGTGCTGCGCAATGAGGATCCAACCGAAACAGCACTGCAGTTCCACACGGTAGTCGCGGAAATCAGTGGAAATCGTTTTGTAATTTCAATTCTGAATATGCTCATTTATGAGGAGAAGAAAATTGAATCCAAAATGGATGCACTGGTTACCAGAGAACGTGGTCGGCTGTATGTAGCAGAGCATGAGGAAATCGCAGCGGCTATTTGCAGCCACAATGCAGAACGGGCGAAAGATCTTATGAGTAAGCACATAACGGTTTTGTGTGATGCTGTTGTCGAGCAGGAGGATTCAATGCAGAACTAAACTCCAGCTAAATGGTCAAGCTATGACCCGTCCCGGCTTTGTTAGAAGTTCTCTGAATTCACCTGCGCGCCCTGACCCAGATTGTGACCCAAGTGTGTTCGAAAGCGTGTTTAAACTGCTCCCCAAGTCAAGGACAAAATAAGGTGACCCATTCCGCTAGCATGGATAGCTGCCGGTTGTCATGTAGCGGTAATACTCGTTCGGCGAGAGCTTTGCCAGATCCC
>ERZ772875.1977-NODE-1977-length-16499-cov-4.963026_pt1 | contig 16499 bp, 15 predicted proteins | sample MGYA00580585_ERZ772875 | MGnify/ENA primary metagenome ERZ772875 (study PRJEB29015, sample SAMEA2737736) | human gut metagenome | biome: human gut; feature: human-associated habitat; material: faeces | place: China | collected 2012 ... | reverse complement strand
CGAAGTCCACGTCGATGAGGCGCACGTCGCCGCGCAGCTCGCGGTAAGAGACCTTGCCGTTGTCGTTCGGGTTCTTCCACGCCCAGTGGCCGGTGTGATGGTCACTCTCGGTGATCGTGCCGTCGGGGGCGATGTCCGCGTCGACGAGCGTGACGAAGCCGTCGTCTGTCTCAGCTTTTTCATCGATGAGGGAGAAGACGCGCTGCGCGCCTGCGCCCGCCATGACGATGGAGTTGATCTGCTGGGAGAGCTGGTTGATATTGCCCGTGAACTGCTTGGTCATGTTGAGGAACGGGACGAGAATCGAGATATCCAGCGCCTTGCCGGAAAGGCTCAGGTTCGGAACGCCGATAAGCAGCAGCACGCCGCCCACGAGCGCCAGAGCCACATAGAGGAAGTTGCCGATGTTGCCGATGATGGGGCCGAGCACGCTGGCATAGGCGTGGGCGCGGTAGCTGTCTTCAAAGAGGGCATCGTTGATCTTGTCGAACTCCTCGATGGAGCGCTGCTCGTGGCAGAAGACCTTGACGACCTTCTGGCCGGTCATCGTCTCCTGAATATAGCCCTCGGTTTTGGCGACGGCCTGCTGCTGGCGCAGGAAGAATTTGGCGCTGCCGCCGCCGACGCGTTTGGTGACGACGATCATCAGAATCACGCCGAGCACCGAAATGAGCGTCAGCCAGATGCTGAAATAGAGCATAATGCCGAACACGGCCAGCACGATCGCGCCAGACTGGATGAAGGCGGGGATGGCTTCGGACACGAGCTGGCGCAACGTGTCGATATCGTTGGTGTAGAAGCTCATGATATCGCCGTGCTGGTGGGTGTCGAAGTAGCGGATGGGAAGATCCTGCATGCCGCCGAACATCTCCTGACGGAGCTTGTCGAGAAAGCCCTGCGTCATATAGGCCATGAGCTGCTTGTAGACCAGGATCGCGATGATCGAGAGCACATAGAGCGAGATGAGCAGCGACAGGATGGGGATGAGCTCTGCTTTGGCGGAGACCCAGTCGCGCGAGACGTACCACTTTTCGATGACCTGAATGACATTCTGCACGAAAAGCGACGGGATCGACGTGACGATGGCCGAGAACAGGATGCACGCGAACGTGACGGGCGCGAGCACAGGATAGTAGGAAAAGAGCTTTTTCACCGTGCGCTTAAGCATGGCGAGGTTCGCCGCGCCGTCGTTTGGGCGGCGGGAATTCTTGGGATCACGCTTCATCCTGCTCACCTCCGTTCGTCTGGGATTCGTAGACCTCGCGGTAAATTTCACTCGAAGCGAGGAGCTGATCGTGCGTGCCCATGTCCGCAATATGGCCGTTGTCCATCACGAGAATGAGGTCGGCATCCTGCACGGACGCGACGCGCTGGGCGATGATGATCTTCGTCGTCTCGGGGATATAGGTGCGGAAGCCCTCGCGGATCAGCGCGTCGGTGCGCGTGTCGACCGCGGAGGTCGAGTCGTCGAGGATCAGAATCTTCGGCTTTTTGAGAAGCGCCCGGGCGATGCAGAGACGCTGCTTCTGTCCGCCGGAGACGTTCGAGCCGCCCTGCTCGATATAGGTGTCATACCCGTCGGGGAAGGAGCGGACGAATTCGTCCGCCTGCGCGAGCCTGCACGCCTCGACCATCTCGTCGTCGGTGGCGTTTTCGTTGCCCCAGCGCAGGTTATCCTTGACCGTGCCGGAAAACAGCACATTCTTTTGCAGCACGACGCTGACCGCGCCGCGCAGCGCCTCAAGGTCGTATTCGCGCACATCTCTGCCGCCGACCTTGACGCAGCCCTCGCTCACATCGTAAAGGCGCGGGATGAGCTGCACGAGGGTCGACTTGCTCGAGCCCGTACCGCCGAGGATGCCGACGGTCATGCCCGAGTCGATGTGCAGGTTGATGTCCTGCAGCGCGAATTTCTTCGCCTGTGCGGAGTACTTGAAGCTGACGTTTTCAAAGTCGATGGAGCCGTCCTTCACGTCCATCGCGGGAGATGCGGGATCGGTGAGCGCGGGCTCTTCCTCGAGTACCTCGCAGATACGGACGAAGGACTCATACGACATCGTCATCATCACGTAGATCATCGAGATCATCATCAGCGACATTAAGATCTGCATGCCGTAGGTCAGCATGGCCGAGAGCTGGCCAACGTCGATGGTCGTGCCGCCGTTCGTGATGATGATCCGCGAGCCGACAAATAGCACGAAGATCAGGTTGAAGTATACGCAGAACTGCATCAGCGGCGCGTTGAGCGCGACGACGCGCTCGGCGAAGGTGAAGTCCTTGGCGATATCGTGCGAGGCCGCGGCGAACTTCTGCTTTTCATACCCTTCGCGGGCAAAGCCCTTGACCACGCGCATCGCGCGCACATTTTCCTCGACCGATTCATTGAGCTTATCGTACTTGCGGAACACCGCGCGGAACGCGGGCATTGCCTTACGTGCGATCAGAAGAAGTCCGATCACGAGCACGGGAATGATAATGAGGAATGTCGTCGCCAGCGCGCCGCCCATGATATAGGCCATGATGACGGCGAAGAGAAACATCAGCGGTGCGCGTACCGCGATGCGGATGCACATCATAAAGGACATCTGCACATTGTTGATATCGGTCGTCATGCGCGTGACGAGCGAGGCGGAGGAGAATTTGTCGATATTTTCAAACGCGAAGCTCTGCACGCGGGTGAAAACATCGTGGCGGACGTTTTTGGCAAAGCCGGCGCTCGCGCGCGAGCCGTAAAGCCCGCCGAGCGCGCCGCAGCCGAGCGACACGAGCGACATCAGGATGAGCCCAAGGCCCACGCGCACAACGCCGCTGAGCTCCGCGCCGCCCTTGATTTCGTTGACGAGGTTGGCGGTGAAAAACGGGATCAGCACTTCAATCGCGACCTCGCCGACCATGCACAAGAGCGTCAGGATCGTGGGCTTTTTATACTCGCGGATGCAGCCCATGAAGCGATGGATCATATTCATCGGCAGTGGCCTCCTTTCTTAGTTTGTGGGGGGCAGGCGGGCAGCTTGCCCTGCGCGATCAGCTCTAAGCGCTTTTCTTCAAACGTGTCGTGGATGGTGCGAAGCGCCGTGCAGAAGGTCTCGCACTCTTCGCCTTCGAGCTGGTCGAAAAACGCGCGGAACTCCGCCGCATCCTTCTCTAAAAAGCTCGCCACGTATTCGTCGGCCTTCTCAGTCGCCCGCAGGCGGATGACGCGGCGGTCGTCGGGGTCGCTCAGCCGCTCGGCAAAGCCGCCCTCGACCAGCTTGTCGACGAGCTTGCTCATCTGCTGCTTGGGCATGCGGGCAAAGTTTGCAAGCTCTGTCATCGTCATCGTGCGGCCGCTGCGGCGCATCGACTGGATGCAGTAGTACATGTCAAGGCTGACGCCGTCGTTCAGCATGCGCTTGAACGGACGGGCAAACCAGTAGTGCCACGCGGGGATCGTGTCGAGCAGCAGCTCCTGGATCTCGTTGGTCTGCATGTGGTTCTCCTTTCTTGAAAATGCTTAGATAGTCAACTTAAATTGACTATCACTTTGAATTGACAGTGCTTAGGATACAACAATTAAAAACGAATTGCAAGAGGAAAATGCACTCATTTTTCGACAAAAAAACGGTGGCCGGAAGGCTACTCCCGATAAGAAAACATCGTGAGGAAAGAGAGAACGGTATAGCTTCGGCTGTACCGTTTTCTCATTTTTCCATTGATGCCGTGACTTTTGACATTTCCAAGGCTCCGATGCTCTTGTAGTAAATATCGATTTCCTGCGTCCGATTCTTGCCCTTCGGGTCGCTGGCCGCATGGACGATGATTTTCTCCACGAACTCATGGAGGATGCAGGGCGTGAGCTCCGGGATATCCGTGTACCTCTCCACAACGGAGAGAAAACGATCAACATCCGCCGATTTGCTTTCCTCCAGCTCCACTTCTTTCCGAAGGGAACTCGTCAGCACCTTGAGCGCCTGTTCTTCCTTCTCATAGTCCGCAGAGAGCTTCTGAAAGCGTTCATCGGAGAGCTTGCCCGAAATGTTGTCCTCATAGAGCCGCTTGAAGATAGCATCCAACTCTGTGATCCGCTTTTCGGAATCGGCAAGCTGCCGTTTCCGCTTTGCAAGATCCCGGTCGCGCTGCCGCAGGTCACTGTCCATGACCAGCCTCACAAACTCGTCCTTACTGCGGGAGGCGAAGGAAACGATCTCCCGCAGGTTTTCCAGAATCAATTCCTCCAAGATCACCGTGCGGATGGAATGGGTCTGACCGCAGAAGTCACGGCTCTTTCGGTAGCCGGCGCACAGGTAGTATTCCTGCTCGCGCCGGAAGTTGGTGGCTCTGCATTGATACATGACAGATCCGCAGTCCGCGCAGAACATCATACCGGAGAACATCCCCATTTCTCCCATTTTTGTAGGACGACGGCGCGTCTGCCTTGCTGCTCTCGCGGCATCTGCGATTGCCTCCGTCCAGATCGGGTCATGGGTGTTCTCAAAGATCAGCCACTCACTTTCCGGATTATGGATTACCTTTTTGCTCTTGTAGGACTTCTTCCTTGTCTTGAAATTGACCGTGTGCCCCAGGTACTCCCGCCAGCGGTCCATGATATCCGCTACGGTGGAGGCATCCCATGCGTAGGGCAAGCCCCGCTTGATATTCCTTGCTTTCCGGCCCCTGCTGGCATAATAAGCGGCCGGGGTCAAGATCCTTCGCTCTGTCAGCTTCCTTGCAATCTGGGACGGTCCGAAACCGTCCATCACATATAGGCCGATCTCATAGACCACCGCTGCGGCTTCCTCGTCCCTGACCCACAGCTTTTTGTTGTCAGGAGACTTCATGTAGCCATAGGGCGGCAGGGTCGTCAGATGCTCGCCGGCGTTGCCCTTGACCTTCATCACGGCACGGATTTTCTTGCTGGTGTCCTTCGCATACCACTCATTGAACATACGTCGTTCGGGAAGGTGAAGCGCAAACAGCAAAAATCCAGTATTCATGCGGGTTTGCGGCGAGATGGCTCTCGATCAGATAGCTCTCTTTCAGACGGTCAACGGGCTGAAATCACAATCGCATAGTTGTTTTCATGGGAGAATGGCGGTAACAGCGGTCATTCTCCCTTTTTTCGTTCCTGCCGCTTTCAACAGGAGGAACACGAACATGGAAGAACCGAAAAGCAAAGCGAAGCGCGGGGCAAAGACCGCTGCGGCTGCGCAGGAGGATAGAATCACGCTGCTCCCGCTGTCGGAGCTGCACGACTTCCCCAACCACCCGTTCAAGGTACGGGACGATGAAGCCATGCAGGAAACGGCGGAGAGCATCCGGCAGTACGGCGTTCTCGTCCCGGCTATCGTCCGTCCCCGCGAGGACGGCGGATATGAGATCATCGCCGGACACCGGCGCAGGCACGGCAGCGAGCTGGCGGGGCTTTCCGCCATGCCCTGCATCGTGCGGCAGATGGATGATGACACCGCCACCATCCTCATGGTGGACAGCAACATCCAGCGTGAGAACATCCTGCCCTCTGAACGGGCGCAGGCGTACAAAATGAAGCTGGAGGCTAGGGGGACTTGATGGGATAGGACTTGATCCTTGCGTAATTGATAATTCTTTATTTTGTTCTTTAGTATTTAATTGGGCGGGGTTCTCCTGAATAGGGGCATCCAACATTGGCTTCACCTGTATTGGATTTTCCCGTATAGGTTTTTCCCGGATAGGCGCAGGCGTCTGTGCCGGCTCCTTCGGCTGCTCCAAAATGGTGTACTCGATGGAGCCAAGCTGCCCGTTCTCGTTGCGGACGCGCGCCCGGACGAGATAGCCGTGCCTCTCCAGCTCCCGGATCCCGCCGCTGATGCTGTCGATGCCGTCCTTGCAGATGCGGGCAAGCCCCTTCATGGTGTAGTCCCAGTCCTCCGGCAGCGACAGCATGAGGGACAGCAGCCCCTTCGCTTTCAGGGACAGCGACCTGTCCCGCAGGTGGTAGTTGGACATGACCGTGTAATCTCTGGTCTTTTCGATGCGGAAAACTGCCATATCCGGCGCCTCCTTTCTCTGGTTTTGAAAAGTGTTGATTTTGGCGCAAAAAAGCCCCTGTCATGCCTCTCGGACGCTTCCCATGGGAAAACACCCACGCCGCCTTTCAAGCGGCGCTCTGAGAGGAAAAAACAGAGGTTTTCGCACCCTAATTGATACATTTTTCGGGTGGGTATAGGTACGGATATGAAAAAACGCCATAGGGCGGCTGCCTATGGCGTGGGGACAGGAAAAGGGCGCTGATGTGAAAATCAGCGCCCTTCGTGCCTGTCAGTATGAGATTTTTTGACTTCGTACCGTGTTCCCTGCCTTTGAAAACATTGATTTTACTGACTTTCTTATGTTTTCTTATTAGGAGGCGAGGGATGGATGGCGTTTTTTCATGGCAAGCAGCACTCTTTTAGCTCACCGGCATATCGGGATGTGCTGAAGGGCATACGCACAAAATTACCGGCGAATGAGCACCATGGCAAGGTCGTTGACGTTTGTGCCGGTTGCGCCGGTGACGATGAGGCCGCCGACCTTTTCGAGCGCGTGATACGAGTCGTTGTCCTGCAGCACGTCCGCCGTGCGGAGGCCGAGCGCGCGGAGCTTTTCTTCCGTCTCGCCGTCGACCATACCGCCCGCTGCGTCAGTCGGGCCGTCGGTGCCGTCTGAGCCGAAGGAGAAAACGGCGGTATCCTTCAGGCCGGAAATGCCGGGCGCGGCAGCGAGCGCCAGCTCCTGATTGCGTCCGCCAAGCCCCTTGCCCGTGAGCTTCACGACCGTCTCGCCGCCCGCTAAAAATGCAAGGGATTTTTCCGTGCCCGCATGCGTCTTCGCGATGCTGGCCAAAAAGCTTCCGGCCTCGCGCGCCTGGCAGCACAGGCAGTCGGTCAGCAGCTGGCAGGTATACCCCAGCTGGGCTGCCTCTTTTTCTGCCGCCGCGCAGAGCTCCCGGACAGAGCCTGTGATCTGCGTTTCGACGTTTGTAAGCGTCTTCGGCGTTTCCTTCTGCAAAAGTGCACGCGCGCTATCCGACAGGCGCAGGCCGTATTTTTCCGCAATCCGCGCCGCATCCTCGCATGTCGAGCTGTCCGGATACGCAGGGCCAGAGGCGATCATATCGAGTGGATCGCCCAGAATATCGGAGAGCACAATGGCAAAGACCTTGGCCGGGCTCGCGAGCTCCGCGAACCTTCCGCCCTTCACACCGGACAGCCGCTTGCGGATGGTGTTCATCTCCACAATGTCCGCCCCGCAGGCAAGCAGCTGCTTTGTCACGTCGGCCATCTCGTCCTCCGGAATCAGCGGGCACTCAAAAAGCGCCGAGCCGCCGCCGGAGACGAGGAATAACACCGTATCGTCTTTTCCGAGCGGCCTGACGAGCTCCATCGCTGCGCGTGTGGCGCGGTAGGAATTTTCATCCGGCACGGGGTGTCCCGCCTCAAAAATCTGTAAATTCCCGATTGGACCCCGGCTGTGGTCGTATTTGGTAATGACAACGCCGTCCAAAATCGCATTGCCCAGCGCTTCAAACGCCGCGTTTGCCATCGACCACGCCGCCTTGCCGATGGCGACCAGATGAATGTTCCCGGTGAAATCGGCGGTTTCCAGCGCCCGCCGGACCGCACTGTCCGGCTGCACGGCGGAAATCGCCGCCTGCCAGATTCTTTTTGCGTCTTCTCTCACACCCATGGCTTCTTACTTGTTCACAACGTTCTGCGGCGCGCCGTTTAAGAACGCCTTGACATTGTCGACCGTGATGTCCATGATCCGCTGGCGGCTCTCCTTGGGCGCCCAAGAGATGTGCGGAGTAATGATGCAATTCTTTGCCTGGAGCAGGGGGTTATCGGCCTTAATCGGCTCGGTGTAGACAACGTCCAGACCCGCAGCGCCCATCTTGCCGGAGTTCAGCGCGTCGGCAACATCCTGCTCGACGATCAGCTGGCCGCGGGCGTTATTGATCAGAATCACGCCGTCTTTCATCTTGGCGATCGTATCCTTGTTGATCATGCCGGTGTTCTCCGGGGTCAGGTTGCAGTGGAGCGTGATCACGTCCGCTCTTGCAAACAGCGTATCGAGGTCAACGTACTCGGCAATAGCCTTGCCGGACTCATTCGGATACAGGTCGTACGCCAGAACGTTCATACCGAGCGCCTTCGCGACGCGGCCTTCTGCCTGACCGATGCGGCCGAAGCCGATGATGCCGATCGTTTTGCCCTCGAGCTCGATGAGAGGATAGTCCCAGTAGCACCAGTCGGCATTCGTTGCCCAGTTGCCCGCGTGGACAGACTCGCTGTGGTGGCCAATGTGGTGGCAAATTTCGAGCAGCAGGGCAATCGAGAACTGGCTGACGGAGGCCGTGCCGTAGGTCGGGACGTTGCAGACGGGAATACCCTTTTCCTTGGCGTAATTGTAGTCGACGACATTGTAGCCCGTGGCCAGAACCGCAATCAGTTTGATATTCGGGCACTTGTCAATTGTTTCCTTCGAGATCGGGGTCTTGTTCATGACCACGATTTCGGCGTCTCCAATGCGCTCGGCAATGAGGGGAGACTCCTGATAAGCCGTGCGGTCATAAACCGTAACTTCGCCCAGCGCTTCAAGCCCGGCCCAGCTCAGATCGCCGGGGTTTTCCGTGTAGCCGTCCAGAACAACAATTTTCATGGGAATACCTCCAAATTCAAAATAGTCGTTTTACATGTCATACAAGCAGCGTTTCCAACGCCTTTGTTCTTATCATACCCTGTTTCTCCAATCCTGTCAAACTGTTTTTAAAAGAATCTGCAATCTTGACAAAGCGGTGGGATTGCCGTACACTATACTTGTAATACAAGATTGGGAGACAACCATGAACAAGTACGAAGAAATTGCGCGCTGCCTCAAAGATCGTATTCGGTCCGGCGCATATATCCCCGGCCAGAAGCTGCCCTCGGAGGCGGAGCTCTGCCGCGAATTTTCTGCGAGCCGCCTTTCCGTGCGCAGCGCGATCGGCCAGCTTGCGGCGCAGGGGCTCATCCGGACGCATCAGGGCAAGGGCTCCTTTGTCTGTCCGGGCGCGCTGTCAGGGGATACAGAGCTTTCCTTTCAGGGCGCTTCCATCAGCCGGACGGATTTTTTTGAGCTGCGCCGGATCCTGGAGACAGAGATCGCGGGTCTGGCCGCCCAGAGAGCCGGGCAGGAGACGATCGACCATCTGCGCGAGCTCTCGTTTCAGATGCAGCGCGCCGAGCGGGAATCGGAGATGGCGGAGGCCGACGAGGCGTTTCATCTGCTTCTGGCCGAGGCCTCGCAGAACGCCGCCATCCGCACCGTTTTTCAGATGCTCCGGCCGTATATTCACACGATGATGGTGCAGAACGTCTCCGTATTGGGCGCAGACGGCTGCACGGCGCATCTTAAAATCGTCGCGGCGATCGAGGCCAGAAACTCCGAGCTTGCCAAGACCCACATGGCAGAGCACCTCAACCGCTCCATGGAGCAGACGAACATGCTTAACTACGGAAAGAAGCTGGACGCACCGGCCGGCTGACCCGCTTGTTCCGGCGGCGCGCTATCAGAACCCCGGCAACACGGACGTTTCGCTCCGTATCGCGCATCAAAATTTTTGTTTTAAACCACGAAAAGCTGCATGTCCGCGCCTCATTTTGCCGGATATGCAGCTTTTTTCCAATCCCGCGCACAGCCGCGCAGGCGCAGAATTCTGCATAATCTCCTGCGCACGGCAAACAATAGCCATGTAGTATTTAACAGACAAGGGAGATTTCGATATGAAAGCAACAGGAATCGTTCGCCGCATTGACGACCTCGGACGGGTCGTTATCCCCAAGGAAATCCGCCGCACCCTCCGTATCCGCGAGGGCGACCCGTTGCAGACAGCATTGACACCGTGGGAACGGTTTTGTGCCGCAATGGACGATTTGGCCAAACGAAATGGGTGGAGTTAGTACATAACGCTGAAAACGAGAGTTGTGACCGTGGGTATCCGAGAAGGATGAATCATGGAAACGAATCGTCCGCATCCATTGCACGGCAATGGATGCGGATGATTTACTCTGTGCCCATGAGGCCAATAAGGGCGGGATTCAAACAGCGATAGGTACATATAACCACATGAATTTCTATCTCTCATCCTACTGCAACTTCAACCTTTTTCCCACTGAAAGCCACGCCGTATTTATAAATTGTCTTGACCCCGGCGGCAGTCAGTTCAGCATCGTATTTCTTCTCATTGATTTGCTGCAGTGCAGTTTCCGCCGACTTCTGCGTATCTGCCGGGATCATCCAGCGGTTATGAGTTAGAGGCGCGTTTACAGGCAATTTTGAAAGGGCACACTTGGCTGTTCGCTGCTCACTGCCCAGTAATTGATGTCAAAGCAACTGGCAGGAACATTTGCTCCCGCTTGGAAGCACATGAAATCCTGAACTCTGAATTGGGGCTATATTTGGGCTACACATCGGCTGAGGCGATTTATCGTTGGCCGAAGGGCAAAAACCTCCCCACGCTCCAGAACCTCTATGCAATTAGCCGGATTTTAGGCGTATCCATCAACGATTTGCTTGTAACGGTTCCGGCTTGACGTGTAATTTGTTTCAAGGTGTTGCAGTTAGTTGTAAAAACACTGAAAAATTTGCGAAAAAGATAGAAATAAAAAATAATTGCTTTCCAGTGCAACTCGCGATCCAATTAAGCTAGAAACTGAATACCTGCACCAGACAGGCATGAAAGCAGCAAGACACGTCTTGCTGCTTTTTTATCCGCATTTTTGCATCCAGAAGGCCAAATTGGTATGAAAACAGGGGAAATGCGGAAATCATACCCATAAGGAGCGTGAGGCCATGGAAATGACCGTCAAAGATGAGCGGAAGATGGTTGAGATTTGGCTGACGAATGCAGAAAAGTCAGACCCGGTTCTGCGCGCCGGCTTACAAGGCATCTATGACACATACAAAAAGAAAAAGTATCTGGTGGCAGTTTTCGAGTCCGGAAATTGCGACCTTTATGCACAGACGCGGGATTTGCTGCTTTATAACCGCCAACGGCTGGCGGAGCAGGAAATCAGGCGCGAAAAGGCGCAGCAGATGACCATGTAGCGCCGGAACCATTGGGAGCGAAGAGAAAATTTCTTTTCGCCCCCGTTTTCTTTTTTGTATGATGTTCTATCGTTTTTCCGCGCCCAAAGAGCTCCGCGGCAGGAGTGGAACGGCGCGCTGGAAAGCACCGACGCGTAGTCCTTCTCGGCATCAAGCGCGGTTTCATAAGCCACTGCCTGATCGACCTGTTCCCTGGTGTCGTAGCCGCATAGAATGGCGGAGACGGCCGGACGCGTCAGCGCGTAGTAATGCACTGCACTGGACTCAGGCGCACGCCGAACGGAGAGCGCTTTTCGTCAAACAGTCTGCCGCCGGCAAAGCCCTTCATGACCGTGATGCCAACGTCGTTTTCTTCACAGATGCGGTACAGCTTCGCGCGGTCAGGGTCAATGCCTCTCAAGCCAGCGTCAAATGTCTCCGCAAACATCGTGTCAATATTCTCGCTCGCGGGCAGCATATCAAAGTTTGGCACCATCGAGAGAATTTCGCCCGTCTCGCGGGAGCGGAGCAGACCGTAGTTCTGCGAAATCTTTTGAAACAACATACGCACCGCTCGCCGGAGCCAGAGCCTGCACGCTGCGGGAAATCGCGCTCGACGAGTGCCGCCGCGCCCAGAAACTCTATGAGCTGCTCCAAAGCTGCCTCTAAAAATCTGCCTGCTTCCGATTTTTGCGTAGGGGGCGATGCCCACACCGCCCCATTTGACATCAACAAATTCGCCAAAAATTTTCTGAAAAACGGTGCAATCCGCTGGGCCGATGTGGGCATCGGCCCCTACGCATAACCGGGAAATCTCCAAAAAATCTGGAGGGGCGGACGACTCTGTCCGCCCCTGGGACGTTACGAATTCGCCGCAGATTTTCGCGTTTTGTACGTGCGTTTTGCTGGGCCGATGTGGGCACCGGCCCCTACGAACGCGAATCGGGCTGCCCGTAACGTGACACTCGATACACAGCGGGGATGACAGGCGGCGAAATGTGTGATAAGATAGAAAAACATGCAGTGCCGCGAGCCGCGGAAGAAAGAGGACGCCATGTCAAAGCGGAAGCCGAGCTTCAACACGATCTATATTTCCGAGCGTGTGCAGGAGTGCCTGCGCCCGATTGCGCGCTGCGCGCTGACGACGGTGGTCGCCCCTATGGGCTACGGCAAGACAACGGCCATCAACTGGTTCCTCGCCGAAAAGACGAAGGGCGGCAAGGCCGTCGCCATCCGTATGAGCATCTACTCGGGAAGCATCCCCATTTTATGGCGAAGCGCGCAGGACGCGTTCCGATACGCGGGGCTCGACGTGCTGGACGCGTTTGACTTCCCGGGTGACGAGGCCAGTGCCGGGCGCGTGATGGAGGAGCTCTGCCGCACGCTTTCATCCGGGAAAACATCCTACTATCTCTTTTTGGACGATTTTCATCTCCTGCGAGACGAGCGCGCCGTCCGCTTCATCTGCCGCATCAGCGCGCGCCTGCCCGAAAACGCGCATCTGATCGTCGCCAGCCGCGACCGATTCTTGCCAGCGGGCGAGATTGTGCGCCTCGGCGGGAACCTCAACCAGATCGGCATGGAGCAGCTGCGGCTCAATCACACGGAGCTTGCCATCTACACCCACAAGTGCGGCGCGGCGCTCTCCGAGCAGCAGCTGGAAAATCTGTTCCGCTCGAGCGAGGGCTGGTTCTCGGCCATCTATCTGAATCTGCGCGCGCTTTCCGAGCGGGGGAGCTTACCGAACGGAAGCTCCGACATTTTCGAGATGTTCACCGCCGCTATGATCGACCCGCTTCCGCCCGAGCGGCAGGAATTTCTGGCGGTCATGGGTCTGGCCGACGAGTTTACCGAGGAGATGGCGCGCTTTGTAACGGAAAATGAGGAAACGAGCCGGATCCTGCAGGACCTGACCAGTCAGAATGCGTTCGTTACGCGCCTGCCGGACTCAAAAAACTACCGCTTCCATCACATGATGAAGGAGTGTGCCATCCGAAAATTCCGCACGCTGCCGGAGGCATCGCAGATGGCCTATTGGAACCGCTTCGGCGACTGGTACGGCGCACATGGGCAGTATCTGCACGCGCTGGACGCTTACCGGAGGTCCGGAAACAACGACGCGGAACTTGCGATCATCGAAAAAGACGCGGGGAACCTGCTTTCCGCCATTGCGCCGGAGGATCTGCTCCAACGGCTGGACGCGTGCCCGGCGGAGGTTCTGATGCGCCACCCGACGGCGCTTCTGGTTCTGATGCGAAGGCTCTTTACGTGGCGGCAGATTCCAAAGATGCTGCAAATGAAGGCGCTTCTTACGCGCGCGATCGCGGAAAGCCCGGACATGACGGCAGAGGAGCGGGGAAACCTTCTTGGCGAGTGCGACCTCATCATGAGCTTCCTTTCCTATAACGATATCACCGAAATGAGCCGCCTGCACCGAAGCGCCAGCCGCCAGATGACGCGCCCGGCTGTGACGATCCAGGCGGGCAGCTGGACGTTCGGCTCTCCGTCGGTACTTATGATGTACTACCGCGCGCCGGGGGAGCTGCAAAAGGAGCTCCATGAGATGAACGAGTGCATGCCGCACTACTATCGGATCACGAACGGCCACGGCCTTGGCGCCGAGCTCGTCATGGCGGCGGAGGCCAGCTTCATGCAGGGAAGGCTCCACGAGACGGAGATCGGGCTCGAGCGTGCGCGGACAAAAATCGCGGGCAGCGGGCAGGAAAACATGGCGCTCTGCTGCGATTTTCTTCAGCTCCGGCTGCGGCTCGCGGCGGGAAAGGGGCGGCTTCTTGACATGGAAAGCCGCAAGCAATCTCTTCAGGCGCGGCACGACGTGGTGCTGCTCAATATGTTAGATGCGATTTATGCCTATTACTACGCCCTGCTTCAGGATACTGCGCGTATCCCAGAGGTTTTTCGGCTGCACCGGCTCGATACGGTCAACTACTTTGCCCCCGGAAGGCCCATGATGGAGCTCGTTGAGAACCAGGTGCTGCTGGCGCAGGGCGAGTACGCGCGCGTGATTGGACGGAGCGAGGCGCTGCTCACGGTGTGCGATAAGCTTCACTATGCGCTCGTCGCGCTGCATATCCGCCTTCAGACCGCGAGCGCTTACGAGATGCTCGGAAACCGCGCGGAGGCAAGACGGCTTCTGGAGGCGCTGCTTTGTGACGCGGAGCCCGATCACTTCATTCTCCCCTTTGCCGAGAACGCGCCGTATCTGATGGCACACTATGAATCGCTCGGGCGCGAGAAGCCGTCGGCTCTTTTGGAGGAAGTCTGCGCGTGCGCAAAGCACTGGCTCTCCACGAGGCAAGCCTCCGGCGAGATGCAGAGACTGCACCCGGCGCTGCGGGAGCTCTCCGAGCGGGAGCTGTCTCTGGCGCGGCTCATGGCCGGACGGAGGACGAACCGCGAGATTGCCGAAGCGCTCTATCTCTCCGAGGGGACCGTCAAGCAGTACATCAACCGCATCTACTCCAAATTACAGCTTACCGGCTCCGCGCAGGAAAAGCGCCGCGCGCTCATCGCCCTTTTTGAAAAGTACTAACTTTGGTTAATAGCGTTTTTGAAGAATCCACCGTACAATAACATCGTACGGTGGATTTCCTTTGTTGCCGGATCAAAGGGGGATTGGAAGATGTATCGGAAGTATATTCAGACGGTCGAGCCGCTGGACGACTTTGTTTTGCTGATCGATTTTACCTCTGGAAGTCGTCTGCTGCTGGACATGAAGCCGCATCTGGATTCCATCCGCTTCCGTTCTCTCAAGCACCCCGAGGTCTGGAAGAGCGCGGAAACCAACGGCGTTTTTGTTCGCTTCGGCTCTGTGGAGCTCAGCCATGACGAGCTTATGGCCATGGCAGAGCAGGGGCGGCACGCCTTTTGACCGGCAGCCGGGTGCGGGAATCAGGCAGCCCGCGCCCGGAAGCAGGGGACCTGCCAGAAAAGCTGGCGCTTTTCCGGCAAAGGGGATGCGCCTTGACTGCGCGCATAATTTTTGTCCCGAAGGAACAAAAATTCTACACTTGCAAGGCGAGTGGAATTTTTCCGGTCGGCGGAGCCGCCGGATAAAATAGATTGAAAATTTATTTTGCGCCTGCGGGCGCAAAACTCTGCGAGGCTTTTGTTGGATTCGGGACTCTGTGCGGGTTTCGGATCACTGACTTTATTAGGAGGATTTTATGGGAAAGGGCTGGAAGGTTGTCGGCGGGCTGGGACTGGTGCTGGTGGCTGTGGGGTTCTGGTCAAAATCCGTGGTGGTGATCGTGCTTGGGATCGTGCTGACGCTGGTCGGCGAACGGCAGGGTGCGCGCGCAGCAAAGGAAAAGCACGAGCAGCTCGAGGGCGCGGCGATCCTGCCGGCCTTAAAGGGCGTGTTTGATTCGGCGGCGCTTCAGACAAACGAGCGCCTGACAAGACAGGATATTGACGCCATGCAGCTGCTTCTGCATCGGGATTTCCATTATGTCGATGGCTGCGACAAGGTCACGGCGAAGTATCGTGGAGTAGAGGTTCTGCTCGGAAACGTCCGGCTCATGCAGACAGATACCTACCGCGAGGAAGAAACGGGCATGGAGCGATCGACGGAAAAAGAGGTCTGGCAGGGCCTGATGCTCACCTGCAAGGTTGGCCACGCGTTCCCTGTCGGCCTTGCCATTACGCCGCGCGGCAAGATCGATGGCCTTCTCCGCTACGCCGACGTGAAAACGGAAAACGAAGCCTTCGACAAGCGCTTTACCGTCAAGACTGACAGTGCCGACGCCGCACTTTTGACGCTGACGCCGCGGATGCAGGAAAAAATCCTCGCCGCCGCGAACGCCAGCCCCGGCGCGTTCTTTGTGACCTTCTGCTGCGATGGCCGCGTGTCGATGGCTGTCCGCACGGGGCGGAACTTCTTCGTGCCCGAGAAGAACGCCAATGACACAGAGGCTGTCCGGAAAAACCTACAGGAAAATCTGCGCCGGATGCTTGACATCATCGACGAAACAAACCCCGTCGCGCCAGCAAGGGCGCAGGAAGAGGAGGTATAAGCGATGCCGGTCGGACTTGCCTGTTTGCTTCTGGTTCTCGATCTCGCCGCGCTGGCGCTGCTCCCCAAAAAGCTGCGCAGAAAAAAGAGCACACGGATCGCCGTGATCTGCGTATGCAGCGTCATCGCGATTGCGCTGGCCGGTTATCTGCTGCTCACCGCAATTTTCCTCGACGCGGCTTACCATCACTGAACACATGAGGGAGGAAGAGCCATGTCGCTTCCGCTGACTGAGCTGCTTCTGGGCCTGGATCTGGCCACAATGGTGGTTTTTGGAATGCTGCTGCGCCGAAAGAAGGGTTTGCGTGCGGCTGTGATTTGCCTGTGCGCCGCATTGGCCGTGGCGCTCGCGGTCCATATCGCAAATCTGCTGCTGGAAGACATCTGGCCAAAGTGCTGGGGT
>ERZ772875.1962-NODE-1962-length-16574-cov-2.691567_pt1 | contig 16574 bp, 14 predicted proteins | sample MGYA00580585_ERZ772875 | MGnify/ENA primary metagenome ERZ772875 (study PRJEB29015, sample SAMEA2737736) | human gut metagenome | biome: human gut; feature: human-associated habitat; material: faeces | place: China | collected 2012 ... | reverse complement strand
AAGATTGGTATTCGTCCGACAATCGATGGCCGCTGGGGCGGCATTCGTGAAGGATTGGAAGATCAGACGATGGGCATGGCCAAAGCAGCCAAAGCTTTGATCGAAGCCAATCTGACGTATTCCGACGGCACACCGGTTCAGGTGGTGATCGCGGATTCAACGATTGGCGGGGGCCGGGAGGCGGCGTTATGCGCGGATAAATTCAGCCGCGAACATGTCTGCGGCACGCTGTCCGTCACCCCTTGCTGGTGCTACGGCGCCGAAACCATCGACATGGACCCGCTCACCCCCAAAGCCATCTGGGGTTTCAACGGCACGGAGCGTCCGGGCGCCGTTTATCTGGCTTCGGCACTGGCCGGGCACAACCAAAAGGGATTGCCCGCCTTCGGCATCTACGGCCGCGACGTACAGGATATGGACGACGATACGATTCCCGCCGACGTACGCGAGAAACTCCTGCGTTTCGGCCGCGCCGCCGTCGCGGTCATGCAGATGCGGGGCAAATCCTATCTCTCGATCGGCTCGGTGTCGATGGGTATCGCAGGTTCTATGCCCGACCCCGATTTCTTTCAGGAGTACCTCGGCATGCGCAATGAAGCGGTAGACTGCTCGGAGATCGAACGCCGCATCGAACTGGGCATCTACGACAAGGAGGAGTTCGCCCGCGCCATGGAGTGGGTCGAGAAATACTGCAAGCCCAACGAAGGCAGCGACTGCAACCCCGCGCATCTGGTCTATTCGCGCGAACAGAAAGACGTCGTCTGGGAATATGTCGTAAAGATGACACTCATCTTCCGTGACCTGATGCACGGCAATCCGAAGCTGGCCGAAATGGGCTTCGAAGAGGAGGCCATGGGACACAACGCCATTGCAGGCGGATTCCAAGGGCAGCGCCAGTGGACCGACTTCCGACCCGACGGCGACTTCCCGGAAGCGATCCTCAACTCGTCGTTCGACTGGAACGGCATCCGCGAAGCCGTCACCTTCGCCACGGAAAACGACACGCTCAACGGCGCTTCGATGCTCCTGCTGCACCTGCTGACCAACAGGGCGCAGCTCTTCGCCGACGTACGCACGTTCTGGTCCCCCGAAGCCGTCGAGCGCGTCACGGGCCGCCGGCTCACGGGCCGCGCCGCAGGGGGCATCATCCACCTCATCAATTCGGGTTCCTGCACGCTCGACGCGACAGGACAGCAGTCCGATGCGGCGGGCAATCCCGCAATGAAGCCATTCTGGGAGATATCCGACAAAGAGGCGGAAGCATGTCTCCAAGCCACGACATGGTACCCGGCAGGACGCGAATACATGCGCGGCGGCGGATTCTCGTCGCACTTCCTCACCCGCGGCGAAATGCCGATGACCATGTGCCGCTTGAATCTCGTGAAAGGACTCGGCCCCGTATTGCAGATCGCCGAAGGCTGGGCCGTAAACGTCGATAACGAGATTTTCGAGATCATCAACAAGCGCACCGACCGCACGTGGCCGACGACATGGTTCGCCCCCCGCCTGACAGGCCACGGCGCTTTCCGCGACGTCTATTCGGTGATGAACAACTGGGGAGCCAACCACGGCGCCATCAGTTTCGGACACGTCGGCGCCGACCTCGCCACGCTGGCCGCGATGCTCCGCATTCCGGTAGCCATGCACAACCTCGACGCCGACCGGCTCTTCCGCCCCTCGGCATGGGGCGCCTTCGGCTCCGACCCGGAAGGTTCTGACTATCGCGCCTGCGCGACCTACGGACCGATCTACAAATAACGACCGACACACCTAAAAACCGCAACCATGACCATCAGAAAACTTCTAACGCTCACCGTCTGCACGGCACTCCTCGGCTGTTCGGACGACCCGGAGCAAACGCAGCAGGTTCCCCCGACGACAGGATTCGGCAACCGGCTTTCGGGGCTTACGGCAACCATTCCGGGAGCAGACGTCACGGATAAAAGTTCGACGACGCGAACCGGCGCCGCTGAAACCGGAGCGACCGTCTGGCTCGTCGACGACGCCATTACCGTCACCGACGGCCGGCACGCCGGCACGTTCGACGTCGCAACCGGCATCGGCACCGCGACCGGAAAATTCAATGGTTCGCTCGATTTCGAACAAACGCCCCTTTACGCCGTCTATCCTGCCGTAAGTGCCATGAACGGATTTACGGCTCCGGTCGTCATCGGCACCATGCAGAACGCCCGGACGGCAGGCGCCAACAACATCATGACCGCCCGGTGCGAAGAGGTCAAAGCGGCCAGCGAATCGCAGTTCGTTTTCCGCAAAAAGGCCGCCACGGCGCAGCTCTCGTTCGACTTCACCTCCGAAGGAAAATACGCTTCCGAAAAGGTCAATTCCATCAAGATTACGGCCGAAGGCGTAAATTTCGCAGGTGCATGCGACTTCGACCTGACCGATCCCGACGCTCAGCTCCGGGGATCGTCCAACAGCATCACCTACACGTTCAACGAAGCCCCGTCGCTGGCCGATAAAATCGAATTTACCATCGGCCTCGCTCCCTGCGACCTGACGCAGGCCGCCAACATGTATTATCTCGTCAGCACGGACCGCTACACGTTTCTTTTCAACAAACGGCCCGCCCAGTCCAGTCCGGAAGGAAGCGCCATCTCCGTTTCGCTTCCGCTCGATCAGTTCACGGCGACCGACAGCGAGACTCCCGCGGAAGGAGAAGTCAAGATCACCCACGAACTCCCGGCGCTCAACCTCAGCGCACAAGGAACGGCCAACTGTTACATCGTCGACAAGGAGGCGCGGTGCAGTTTCGATGCGACCGTAATGGGCAACGGCGGCGAAGGCATTATCCCCGGCGGCAGCTTCACCGACTACCTCGGCAATCCGCTCACGGCACCGGCGACAATCGCCCCCGTCTCGGCCGAACTGCTGTGGGAGACGACCGACGGACTGATCTCGGAACTGGTACTCAGCGACGGCATCGTCTCGTTCAACACCTCGGCCGGCAAGGGCAACGCCCTCATCGCGGTCAAGGACCAGCAGGGCCGCATCATGTGGAGCTGGCATATCTGGTGTACGAACCTCCCCGCCGATCAGGTTTACATGGCCAATAAATACGGCAACAGCTATACCTTCATGGACCGCAGTCTGGGCGCCACATCGGCGCTGGACGACACCGGTTCGCTGGGCATGTCCTACCAATGGGGACGCAAGGACCCGATCCCCGGCTCGTCGAAATTCTACGACATGACCGAACCGACCCTCTACGGATCTGTAACCAAGGTGAGCGTCGCCGCTTCCGACGCATCCACCGGAACGATCGCCAATGCGATCCAGAATCCCATAACCTTCCTCAAGGCGGCGGACTGGCTTTTCGCCGGACGCAACAACTACCTCTGGGGTAATCCGCAAGGCGAGGAAGAGCTGACCGCGACTCATCAAAAGTCGATCTACGATCCGTGTCCCCCCGGCTACAGGATTCCGGGCAAGGACGCCTTCTCGATCTTCACGAAGACGGGAGAAAACACCACCGACCCTGCCCAACACAACGTCGTAAACACAAGTCCGACCAAACGCGGATGGTATCTCTACTACGCAGCCACGGGTTCGGGCGAGCAGGCGTGGTTCCCCTACAACGGGTGCCGCTACTACAGCTCCGGCGCACTGAACCGCGGTTCGTTCTACTATTACTGGACCTCGGCTCCCTCCGCCGGAACGAAGAGCTGCTGTCTGGCATTCAAGAACGACTGGAAAGAGGTCGATCCGCTCTACACCTTCCAGCGCGGAAACGCCCAAACGATCCGCTGCGTCAAAGAATAACGACCGGAATCGTTCCCTGCGCAGACAGAATATCTGCGCAGGGGGCTAAACCGGCAAAGCAAAAACCTAAAAACAAACAAGATGATTCGTACATATAATGCGCTGCGCCGCAACTTACGGCTCTGGCTGATTCTCCCCGTACTCTTCGCGGGGATGGCGGGACCTGCCGGGGCGCAGACCAAAGGACATAAGGTCGTCGGCACCGTAATGGGTCCCGACAGCCTGCCGCTGCAAGGAGCCACCGTCATCATTAAAGAGGTGAACCGGGGCGCCGTATCCGATTCGAAAGGACGTTACGTCCTTTCGAACGTACCGCCGACCGCAAGTCTCGTGTTCTCTTTTCTGGGCATGGTGTCGCAGGAAGTTCCCGTAGGTCAGAAAACCGAGATAAACGTCGTGCTGACCGCCACCGACGCCCGTCTCGACGAAGTCGTGGTCGTCGGCTACAGCGAAGTGAAATACAAGGACCTGACGGGCAGCGTGGGACGTGCCAACGTCGGCGACATGCTCAAAACCGACGCCGGCAACATCGGCGAAGCCTTCGCAGGCCGCGTTGCCGGCGTGCAGGTAACTTCGAACGAAGGCATGCCCGGCGAAGAGATGAATATCGTCATCCGCGGCAGCAACTCCGTCACGCAGTCCAACTCACCGCTCTACGTCATCGACGGTTTCCCGCTGGAAGACACCTCGATGGGTGCCCTCAACCCCTCGGACATCGCTTCGATCAGCATTCTCAAAGACGCTTCAGCAACCGCGATATACGGCGCCCGCGCCGCCAACGGCGTGGTGATCATCACCACCAAACTGGGCACTCCCGGAACGACGAAAGTGACTTTCGACGCAAGCTGGGGATTCGCTCAGATATCCAAGAAAATCGACCTGATGAACGCCTATGAGTTCGTCACACTTCAGCAGGAGATCATGACCGAAGCCGACTTCAACAAAACCTATCTGGGCGAAGGGGGCACGATCGAGGATTACCGCAACGTAAAGAGCATCGACTGGCAGGATCAAATCTTCCGGACGGCTCCCATACAGAAGTACTCGGTCAATCTGTCGGGCGGCAACCGCTCCACGCGATTCAGCACGACGCTTTCCATGCTCGATCAGGACGGCATCATCAAAAATTCGAATTACAGCCGCTATCAGGGCCGCGCCACGATCGACCACCGCTTCGCCAAGAAATGGCACGCTGAATTTCCTTCTTAAATTCATACTCCTCATTTTCATCCGTAAAGTTTGTGGCAAGAAACTTCTTACTGGATATCAAATGCTGCGTCAGATAGTACACCTCATCGGTGATATCAATGTGCAGTTTATGATAAATAACAGCCAGAACCTCCTTTGCCGCCGCAAACTCCATATGACTTTCCAGCTGACGGATTTCCGCTTCTTCATAATCCACACGCCGTTCATGAAAGGAGCGCTTTAAGATAATGACAATATGTACGATCAGGTTCTTGAATGCGATATCCGTAAGACGCATATCATACTTTTTCATGGTTTCCAGAAGGATTTCATGCAGCTGGGAAAAGAGCTCTTCACTAACGATATCATCAAAAAATCCCGTTTCTCTGGATGCACGCGCATCGTTGTGCTTGAAAATAAATTCCGATATGCAATAACGGATATTGGCTTCACTTCCGATGATATGCACACCTTTCTTTGTGCTGATACCGACCTTTAAGGAAAAGCGCTCCAGCATTTTATCAATCTGCCGGATATCCTTTTTCAGCGTGGACATACTGACAAACACCTCATCCGCCAAATCGTTGGGATCAATAATTTCTTCATTGCGCAACGTGTTTTTTAACAGATGCTGCATGATATAGGCTGCCCTGTCTCTGGGATCACTGGGGATAATCGTATCCGCATCCTTTTCTTCCTCGGCATGCAATTGATCCATGAGCTCTGTGAAAGCCTCTGGTTGTTCCGTATTCAGATAATATCCACTGCCTGCTTCGGAAAGAATGGTTGCACCATGAGCATGAAGGATGCCTTTATATCGTTTCGAATCGTTCTTGATGACACGCCGATCGATAAAGCAATTTGGTCGCTGCTCAATACCTTTCGGTTTTGTGTCAGCAGTTCCAGAATCTGAATCATACGTTTGTTATATAGTTCCAATACTGTTCCCTCCTTGCTTATGGTCTTATTATAAAAGAGCATTGGGGGGATTGATAGGCTATCATTTTCCACTATCTGCGGCAAAAACAGGAAATCTTTTCCTAATCACTTTCCTATAATAGACCAAGCAGATTCATAGTGACACAAAACGAAAAAAAAATGATATCCGTTCCATCACAACTCCTGACAAAATGAATACCTTCTCTTCTTTTTCTTTTCATCAATCTTTCAGTTTCTCCTGTCAAGACCTGCAGAATGTTTCGCTGTCCTACAAAGCCCTGCAACTCTTTTTTTATATGGAAAGAGTGAATGATGTAGCTTCTGTTTACTGGTTTCTTACTTTCCAAAATAACAGCAAATACTGAAATTCCATTATATGCGTATGCTATCACACATCACTCCCTGTACAGGAAGTGCTATAGCCTGCCATTTCAACGAACGCTGCGAGTATCATCCCTGATTCTTTTTCACCATCTACCGGCAGATAGGCTTCCTTTCGTAAGCGTCCTTATATAAGCTTGAAGTTCTATTTTGAAACTCATCATGTTATTGCTTAGAACCCCTTCATCAGAAACTGTATAGTCTTATCCAGCATATTGTTCACTCACTGATTCATATGAAAAAAACCCTGCTTATGCATGGTTCTTTCTAACGTTAGAGTGTTTGCAAAAGGGAGACTTCAGCTTCTATTGTTAACCACAATCGTATGGAAGTCTCCCTATGTTAAATTTACCCACAATCGAGAAAGAACCTTATGTATTACAGGCTTTCTCTATATTGCTTATGAAAGCATCCTTGGCATCCTTATAAAACACTTATAATGCGGCGCGGTAGATGTTTTTTACATCCTCTTTCGTAAGCTCTACATAAGCTCCCTTCAAATCCGCTGCAGCTTTTTCCGCCATGACATCAAAGTTTGTTTCATCTTTAATTCCCACTTCGCGCATCGTTGTCGGAATTCCCATAGCAACAAAATAGTCTTTCGTCTTTTTGATGGCTTCATGCGCAATTTCAAACGGATCCTTTTCCCTGTCGATGCCCCATACATTAACGCCATAGTCTTTGAATTTATCCACAGTTTCCTCATTCAGCACGTATTCCATCCAGTGCGGCGTTAAAATAGCCAGCCCCACACCATGTGTGATGTCATAATATGCAGAAAGCTGATGCTCCATCGGATGCACCGTCCATTCCACCGTTTTTCCCAGCTTAATGAAATTGTTGATTGCCCAGCTACTGGTCCACATCAGGTTTGCCCGCGCTTCATAATCCTCAGGATTTTGTACTGCACGTACACCGAATTCAATGCATGTCTTTAACAGTCCTTCCGCCATGCGATCCTGCATATAGCCCTGTACATTGGAGAAATAGCATTCGAAGATATGACTCATAATATCCGCCGTACCTGCCGCAGTCTGGTATGCGGATACACTGCAGGTATAGCTTGGGTCCAGAATTGATGCCTTCGGCCGCATATCCTCATGCCCCGTTCCGATTTTATCATTGGTTTCCAGATTACTGATAACGGCAAAGGTATCCATTTCACTACCGGTTGCCGACAGGGTCAAAACTGTTACGATTGGAAGCACACTAACTACCTTTGCAGGATTTAAAACGATATCCCATGCATCGCCGTCATAGCTGACAGCACCAGCAATCACCTTGGCGCAGTCAATGGTACTACCACCACCAATCGGCACTACAACTTCAACACCTTCCTCACGGCACAGCTTCACACCCTCGCGCACCGTTGTAATTCTCGGATTCGGCTCCACGCCGGACAGCTCGCACCATGCGATGCCGTTCTCTTTGAAAATTTTTACAACATCATCATAAATACCGTTGCGCTTGATACTGCCGCCACCATAAACCAGCAATGCCTTCCTACCATAGCCGGATACAATTCTGCCGATATTGGCTATCTGCCCCTTACCAAAATAAATTTCTGTGGGAATTGAGTAAATAAAGTTTTCCATAATCAAAAACCCTCCTTACTTTTATTATACAACGTTCACAGCAACTTGAACATGGCTGTTTTTCAGTGTTTGTCCTATGAAAAACAGACAAATCTCAAAAAGGTCTTTGTACATATATTTCCCGGGAAATTCATACCATGTGGAAGCTTCCATGTGATGTCACATTTTTCCTTCAGGATACCGTATCTATAATTTCACTTAAGATCTGCTGTTTCTCTGCCGTTTTTAATATGTCCACAAAATCCTCATGCATCAGTCTGCGGGCAAGCTTTGACAATGCCTTGAGGTGAAAGTCATGTTTATCATCCGGGGCAAGCAGGCAGACAGCTGCTTCCACCGGCTTTTCATCTATGGATTTCCATTCTATTTTATGTTTCATTCTGACGAACAGAATTCCTGCTTCCTTTATACAGGTATGACGGGCATGCGGGATGGCGATTCCTTTTCCAAAGCCGGTTGTGCATTCCTGTTCCCGCTTGCACAGCTCCTGAAAGAAGGTATCTGTATCACTCACCTTTCCCTCACGAAATGCAATTTCTGCAAGTGCATGCAGAATTTCCTTTTGGGTACTGCCTTCCATATCCAATATGATATGTTGCTCCGTAATCAGATTCATGTTCATTTCCTCCACCTGTGCAGCCATCGATACGAATTCCTGTCTGCATCTATTCAGCTATATTTTACAGGAAAGCAGACAGCATGGCTATATACATTGGTAAATGTTTCCTTTTTTCTCACTAAATAAGTACCGTGGAAATCTTCCGATTTATTCTTTCGACTGCTGTATTACCTCCTCTTCCTCTAAGCGGCAAGTGCATACAGCGCATGATACAAGGAGCTTTCCCGCTCATAAATCACCAGCACACGCTGTGAAATCATTTCCAGCAGTCGTATATCTTTGGTTTGCGACAGCTTCCACAGCAGCTCTGCAACAGCATCCCATAAAAAGGAAACCGCAATAAACTGTTCTCCCAGCTCAAATAAACGCGTATCCTGCCATATACCGGCAGCTTCCTTCAGAAAATCACCATACATCCTGCGAAAGATTCCCCCTCCGGTTCCGCCTCTCTCATTGATTTGAAAATAGTTTGTTATTCCTGCCAGCTTCAGCTTTTCTGCATGAAATGCTTTCCACTTATTGATTTCTCTGGAGAATTTCAGTATACCGGAAACACCCAACAGCTGAGCCGGTGGATGCAGCATGCAGTCACAGGTATCCAGAATCGCTTCCCGTAATATTTGTTTATCCACGGTGCGATATCCCTGAAAATCAAAGGTCAGATACTTATTCTTTGCAGGAAACGGACGAAAGCTGCTGCTGCGGGCACGCTTAATATCCTCATAATCCACCATGTGATAGTCCTTAGCAACGAGTCCGTTGGGCGTTTGTATGGGAGCATCCTGCTGATCCCTGTCACTGACGAGAAATTTGTGCTGTTCCTCATCGTAGCCAAACAGCACAATGGCATGTCCGCCAAAATGGCTTTGCGCATCCAGTCCGAGATAGGGAAGAAACGGCATATCCACATAAACCAGAACGGGTTCGCCGGCATCAATCATTTGCTTTGTTGTCTGAAATATTCTCTCATAATTCTTACCGGCCCGACAGTGAATGGTAATCTGTAATCTGTCTGCCAGCATTTTTTCAAATTCGAATACCTTGGTACGTCCGTTGATCATGGGAGAGGCTGCCTGATTCAGATAGAGAAAAGATAATCCCGAGGCCAGCCCAAACATTAACTCCTCTGACATCGGATATCCGTAATACGTAAAGATTTGTTTCAGGGAATTGGTAATGCAGTGCTTCCCTCCCTGCGGGACGAAATTCTCCACTGTATTTTTCATCTACGGTTCTCCTCTCTTGCAAAGGGCAAATAGATTTCCGTTACATAGGCATCCGGGTTACCGCGAAACAGCATTCCCGGTCCCTTCACGTAATCCTCTCTGGATGGTGTCAGAATGCGAATTCCTTGGTCATTCGCATAGGCAAACAAAGCCTTATAGGCAATCCAGAGTGTGTCATAGCCGCCATGATGTGTTGTATGCAGAGCATGCAGCTTCTCAAGATATCTGCAGGTTAGCAAGGGATGGTGTATCTCCTTTTTCACGGGAATACATAATTCAATATCGGCAGCTTCCTTACATTCCTCATCGTGATACAGATTGAAATGTTTATCGTTCGCATTTCCTTTTACAGCTTTGTAAAGCAACGGAATGTACAAATCCAGATCCTGGTATCTGCCTGTAAAGCGAATGGATGCGATCAGTTGTCCTGCAACGGTAGCCGTATTAATCGCATATGTATTTTCCACATATTCCTCACCCTGTGCAAAGCTATGCTCCCGCATTCGCTGAATCAGCTCCCTTTCTTTCTGTATATTAGCCTCCATCCGGCTGATTTTTTCCTGCAGAATATAGGAGAGGTCTTCCCCTCTGCTATTATTCAGAATATCCTTTATTTCCATGATGGTAAATTCAAGGGAGCGCAGATACTGAATCATCTGTGCCGTTTTTAAATCCTCATCACTGTAATAACGGTACTGGTTCTCTGCTTTTCGAAAGGATGGCTTCAGCATTCCCTCCGTGTCATAATACCGCAATGCTTTTACTGTTAAACCGCACAATTTGGAAAACTGGCTGATGGTGTACATAATGCTTCACCTCCCTCTGCTTTATTGTAAACGTTCCTGTGCACAGGAGTGTCAAGTAGATAATAGCATATTTCGCGAATTGATATTGAAAAACAGTATACGATTCCTTTTTGTTGAAAGTGTATACTGTTTATATGTCTTCAAAATGTGCAATTACCTCTGAGGCATCCCGCATATCCAGCAGCCTTCTGATTTCCCCATGCTCAATCAAAGCAATCAGCCTGCGGTAAAAATTCTTGATGGAGCGTTCAACCTCATTTTTATTGCTTACGGATATCACCGGCAGAAACACATGCTGTACGTGCTCGTCACGACCCCAAGGAATGGTCTTCTGCAATCCGGCATACACGATCACTGTATCGTTAACATATTGCGCATTGCCGTGTGGAATGGCAACACCTGATCCGATCTCTGTTGATATTTCGCGTTCTCTTTGCATGACAGAAGAGAAAAACGGCTCCTTTACATAACCAGCCTTCAGCAGTTTTTCACAAATCTGCTTCAAAAGCTCCTCCTTGTTTTCCACCGACTGTTCAAGAAAAATCAGATTCTCATCGAACATGCTATCTGCATGCGGCAGATTGTTTTCACTATGCAGAATCTTCTTGTCCAATATATGATTTACAATGGAGCGAATGTACAGGCAATCCTCCTCCTTTAAAATTTCATTTACATGAATTTGAGGAAAATCATCATGAAGATCAATCGTAGCAATCACTAAATCCCATCTTCGATGCTGCTTCCTGCTCTGATATTCCTGTTCAGTCATAATATCATCGATCCTTATGGCATGATGCAGCTTCTGAATCTGTTCCCGCAAAATACGAATCACATTGTCATAGCGCTTTACAAGGAGGCAGACATGCAAATCGTAGTCTGTCTTTTCTCTAACGACACCAAGATATAAAGCTATGTAGGCAATTTCATCCTCTGTAATCGTCACGCTATAATATTGGTCAAATAAAATACTGGTTGCCCAGGTAGCCTGATATATGGATGAAAAGCTGCTGCGAACCTCATGAAGCAGCGGATTATGAATCCGAACACCGTTTTTCAAACGTATTATCGTTCCTGCAAGATGTGTGAGCAGTCCCTCCATCAATTCCTCCTCACGATCTATGCTGATACTCAAAATGCCATTTAATATATCCAGAAACTGGTCTACAAAGGTATGAAAATGCTCGGTATGCTCCAAATCCTCACGTACCACATCAAACATACTATCATCTACCAGACCGTAAATATCAAGATACAGCTGAATATAGCATTTTTCCTGCTCCGGCAAAAGAATATGATATATTGCTTCCAGTGTTTCAAAGACCTTTAAAAGTCGATTGCTGCGCTGCTTTTTATGCAGCATATCCATCTGCTCCTGCCGCATGTCCACAAAAGCCTTCTGCTGGACACGCAGAATACACATGCAAAGATGCAGGAAGACATTTAAACGACTGATATGATCCAGATATACATGACAGTCCTTTTCCAGCTCCAACACACAGGTTTCAAGCGGATGATACAAAAATCCCTGAAACAGCTCTTGAAACTGCTTGCTCTGCTGCTCATCCAGAATCTGTCCAACCTTCCCCTTTACAAACGGGTAATCGCTTCGTTCCATGAACAGGGCAATGATACAATCACGGATATGAAACTCATCTCCCTTTACTAAAATGCCATATTTCTGTCGATTGCGGATCACTATGTTATAATTGCAGCAGAACTCAGAAAGCTCACGCAGGTAGCCGTGAACAACATGGCGTCCCGCATGCAGAACCTCACAAAAACGCTTTTCACTCCATACGTGGTCTGCATTATGAAAGAACAGACTCCTTACAATGAATGCCTCCTCCTGATCCTGCCGGGTATGCAGCAGCATTTCGTATTGCCTGTGTTTATTCTTTTGCAGCTGCAGAGACACTCCGCTACCTCGTTTGCGAATTAACACACCGATTTCCTGTTCCTGAAGGATGGCTTCAATTACTGTTAGTTCTGAAAGCATCGTCTTTTCAGACAGGGAACAGGTTTCACACAGGGTGCGTATACTGATAAAATCATCTGCGCGCTCCAGCTGCTGCAGGATATCTTTCTGCCTTCTGCTCAGCATAGGTATACCTCCTTTTATAAAAGGGGACAGACTGTCCCCTTTCTATGCTTTCCCCTCCTGATGAAAAATATGCATATAATGCTTAACCATATCCTTAAACCCTTGCTGCATCCGATGGTAGACCATATGAGGTTCACCTGCCTGCCCACCCGCTTTGATAGCAGCTGCAAAATTATCGGTGCCAATATTGATTTTGGAAATACCGCATTGTATTGCTTTCTGCAGGTTTGCATCACCGCTTCCACTGCCGCCATGCAGGACCAGCGGTATATCAACAGCCTGTCGAATTTCACGGATACGTTTAAAATCGAGCTGCGGCTTTCCCGCATAGACACCATGTGCAGTTCCTACAGAAATCGCCAGGCAATCCACACTTGTCTGCTTTACAAATTCAACGGCCTGTATTGGATCTGTATACAGACAAGCCTCACGTCCATAGGAACAGCCGTCTCCGACATGCCCCAGTTCTGCCTCCACACTGACCTGTACAGCGTGTGCAGCTTTTACGATTTCAGCAGTATCACGTACATTCACCTCAAAGGATGCAGTACTGCGATCTATCATAACAGATGTAAATCCGGCACGCAATGCCCACATGACCTGTTCATAGGTTGCACCATGATCCAGATTAACGGCAATAGGGACTGATGATCGAACAGCCATTTCTTCCAGCATACGCCCCAGAAAAACCAAATCCGGGTGAAATACATAGCCTACATCCAAGATCAGCGGTGCATGCAGTTCCTCTGCCGCCTCTATACATACGCGGGCGGTGCATTCGTTGATAACATTTGGTGCCACCACACCATAGCCCTCTATCGTCGCCTTATCCAGCAAATCCCTCATTGGTACAAGCATTTTCTATTCTCCTTCTTATTTTGTATTGAATTCAATGGTGAAATCATAGTCCTCCTCGGTATCCTCGGCAGCTGCGCTACGATTCGGCTTTAACAGAAGCAGTACCCCTGCAGTTACAGCTACACCAGCAAGGAAAGCGACCACAAACAGGAATGGCTCTGTGATAAACGGTATCGCGAAAACACCACCTGCCGGAATCGGACACAGACATCCGAAAATTACTGCCAAACCACCAGAAATTGCACTCCCCGCAGTACATGCCGCTACAATACGCAGCGGATCACTTGCAAGGAATGGAAAGACACCTTCTGTAATAAAGCATAAGCCTAGCGGAAGTGCTGTTTTTGCGGCTTCATGCTCTGCCTTTGTAAACCGTTTTCTTGCTAAGAATACTGCGATGGCAACACCAACAGGCGGTGTCATTCCACTGACCATGCTTGCTGCCTTCGGTGCATAGACCCCCTGTGTAAGCATTGCATCACAGAAAGCGCCTGCTGCCTGCGCAAACGGACCACCCATATCAAAGCGCATACCGCCAATAATAGCACCCATCAAAAAGCCTGATTCCCCCTGCAGGGAGAGAAGCCAGTCAGTCATACCCTGCTGTATCATTGCCAAAGGTGTACCAATCAGATACATAAATACCAAGCCAACAGCAAGCGTTGACAATACCGGGATAACAAGCACTGGCATCAGGCCTTCGATCAGCTTCGGCGGCTTAATATAGGTTTTCGCAAGCCATGCAAAGTAACCGGCGATAAAGCCACCTGCAAGACCTCCAAGAAATCCTGCACCAACAACATTTGCAAGGGTACCCGCCGCAAGACCCGGAGCAATACCCGGGCGATTTGCTATCGAATACGCGATTCCCGCTGCGATAACAGGAACCGTGAATCCAATCGCCGCATTTCCAATCTGCTCCAACGCTGCCGCAATCGTTCCTTCCTGAATATCCACCCCTCCAAAAATCCTGGAAATCCCCAGACAGATACCGCCTGCTACAACCACCGGTATCATATAGGCAATACCCGTAAGAACATGTTTTTTCAGTTGCAATTTTTTCACTATCTCCACCTCAGCTTTCTTTCAATTTTTCTTCTATCTGCATCAATAATTTTTTTGGTGCCTTCATTACCATTTTCATTGGCATATCCAGAATTTTTTTCCCTTTAAAGCGTTCCCTTCCGGATATTTCAATATCTGCTGAAATAATGACCACATCTGCTTGTGCAATATCCTGATCGTCCAGAATATCCTCAACGCCAATGCTGCCCTGTGTTTCAATCTTTATTTCATGTCCCAGCTCCCTTGCTGCATTTACAAGCTTCTCTCTTACCAGATACGTGTGTGCAATTCCTGCTGTACATGCTGTTATACCTACAATTTTCATACGCTCACCTTTCTTTCACTGTCTTGATAAAATAGCCTCCATGACATCCTGTCTGCTTTCCGCCTCATACAGTCGCTGCTTCACATCATCATAAGCCAGTGATTTAGCAACAGCCGCCATCATCGATAAATGACTCTGATCAGCATCGTGCTTTCGGGCGCAGACTGCAAAGAGGATAACCACTTTTACCGGAAGCTCATCAATACTCTCCCAGTAAATGGGCTCCTGCAATATGCCAACCGCAATTCTGTTTTCTTTCACTCCCTTCGATTTTCCATGCGGTATTGCAATATAGTCTCCAATTCCTGTAACTCCTTCCGCTTCCCGTAAAAAGACATCACTCATAAACGCATCCATATCCATTACGACTTCATGTGCCTTCAGCATTTCAGCAAGCTGCCGTATTGCTTCCTCTTTTGAATCTGCCTGCATGGGAATCAGAATATCATCTTCATGCAATATCTTTCTCAGCTCCATATTCCTTCTCCTTTATCTACTTTTATTATAGTGAATTTAAAAATATATAAATTTCGTCTTTTTCCTTTTTACAACTGGAATTTATTACATTATGCAATACCTTTTTTTACCTGAATCATATTAAAATACTTAAAGGAAAAACTGCCGGTATTTTTTCCGACAGTTTTCATTCATTGTTCAGCAATTCTATTTGTGTCTATATGCTCCTGCCTTCTCAGGATATATCGATATCTGCTTACTCTTTTCTAGTATCAAATTCATTCATAATATCTTCACGCTGTTTTTCATCATACAAATCGAACACGGTTAAACACAGACTGATGATTCCCTTTCTCAGCTTGTCATCCGCACAAGGCAGCTTCAGATATTCGAGAAAATTAACATCATGCGCATAAGCGGGTGTTGGTCCTTTCAATGCCAGCTCACTGTACATCATCGGGCAGACATGCGATACATTTCCTACATCACTGGAGCCGCTGGCATCCGCATCACTGTCCACAAAGTCACCGGAGCCGCAAAGCTTTGCATTTTCCACATACAGCTGCTGAAAGCTTTCCAAGTTGACCAGATCATAATAGGTATTTTCAAAATTACGATATTCCATCTGCGTTCCCGTCATGAAAGAAGCTCCCTTTGCGATATTGACGATTTTCGCACTGATTTCCTCCATATATGCCTTATCGGCTGCGCGGATGTAAAATTTGCACGCACACAAATCCGGAATGATATTGCATGCTTCTCCACCCTTGGTGATAATACCGTGCACCCGTGTGTCACAGCGCAGCTGCTGGCGCAGATAGCTGATTCCCGTAAACATCAGATTGACCGCATCCAAGGCATTGACTCCCAGATGCGGATAGGCAGCTGCATGAGCTGCTTTTCCATGGAAAGTGAATTCTAGAGAGTCCATGGCAAGTGTAACGACATGTGCATTATTTTCTGCACCCAGATGCAGCTGAAAAGCAAAATCCACATCATCAAATGCACCTTCCTCAACAAGCACACATTTTCCACCGGTTGTTTCCTCTGCAGGGGTTCCCATAATAACAATGGTACCCTCCAGTTCCTCCTGCATCTGTGCAAACATGAGCCCCACACCCGCACATACCGCTCCGATCCAGTTGTGTCCACAGGCATGTGCAAGCTCATCGTGCTGCTCACCATACCCTGGCAAGGCATCATATTCTGCCAAAAATGCATAGGTTGCTCCCGGC
>ERZ772875.1960-NODE-1960-length-16582-cov-18.300175_pt1 | contig 16582 bp, 18 predicted proteins | sample MGYA00580585_ERZ772875 | MGnify/ENA primary metagenome ERZ772875 (study PRJEB29015, sample SAMEA2737736) | human gut metagenome | biome: human gut; feature: human-associated habitat; material: faeces | place: China | collected 2012 ... | reverse complement strand
TGGATCTCTACTGCGGCATGGGCACCATTGGCCTGTCCATGGCAGACCATTGCCGGGAGCTCATCGGCGTGGAGATCGTACCTGAGGCCATCGAAAGCGCCAAGGCCAATGCTGCCCGCATGGGTGATGCCATGGCCGCAAAGAGCCGCTTCTTCTGCGCCGATGCTGGTAAGGCGGCCTCTCAGCTTGCCGCCGAGGGCCTGCACCCGGATGTTGTGATGCTCGACCCGCCCCGCAAAGGCTGTGACGAAGCAACCCTTTCCGCTGTCGTCACCATGTCCCCCCGCCGGGTGGTCTATGTCAGCTGCAACCCCTCCACCGCCGCCCGGGATGCCAAGTGGCTGGAAGAGCATGGGTATCGGGCAGAAAAGGTGCAGCCGGTGGACCTTTTCCCGAGGACGAAGCATTGCGAATGTATCACGGCATTAACCCGCATGAAACCTTGATTTCTAGCACTTTCAAGGTTTGAAGAGCAGTAATTTTCCACCTTTGAACCGGCTCAAGATCCATCGGAACAGTCCTCACTGTTTCATAGAACTGCGAACAAGAAAACCGCCCTGCCGTATAGCTACGACAGAGCGGTTTTCTGCTGTATGGACTCGAAGGGAGTCGAACCCTCGACCTTTCGGATGCGAACCGAACGCTCATCCCAACTGAGCTACGAGCCCTCAACTGTCCTCTGACCACTAGAGCCAGAGGACATCGTTCATTTTGACTTTATTATTTTACTGCTTCTGAAATCATTTGTCAAGAGTTTCTACCTTCCGGCGGAGCAGACTCATGGGGGGCAGCTCCGGGGTAGGGATGGTGTACTTTTCCATGGCGTGGGGGGTGGATTCCACGCTCTCCCCTGCCTCGTTTTTGATCCACTCCGGGTGCAGCGGGATGCTGCGCCCATCCGGGCAGAGCACCTCCAACGTATCCCCAAGGCTCCATTTGCCGCGCTGCTGGCAGGAGGCAACACCATTCTCCCAGCTTTCCACAGTGCCCACAAACTCCCACTCACGGATATAAGTAGCACTGTCGGTTGCCTGACGGGCCTGCTCACGGCCAAAGTAAAAGCCCGGGGAGTAGTGCCGGTGGCTGGTACGGGTCAGCTCGGCCAGAACGTCATCGCTCAGCTCAAAGTTATCGTTGAGCGGGTCGGCCAGATACTGATCCAGAGCCTTGCGGTAGGCGGCGGTGACGCTGGCGACATAGTAGAACGTCTTGGCGCGGCCCTCGATCTTCAGGCTGTCCACACCTGCCTTGCAGATGAGGTCGATGAAGGGAGCTGTGCACAGATCGTTTGCATTGAGGATATAGCTGCCGTTCTCATTTTCACCGATCTCATACAGCTGGCCCGGGCGGGTCTCCTCGCTCAGGTAATACTTCCAGCGGCAGGGCTGGGCGCACTGGCCCCGGTTTGCATCCCGGCCTGCCATGTAATTGGAGAGCAGGCACCGGCCCGAAATGCTCATGCACATGGCTCCGTGGACAAACGCCTCGATCTCCAGCTCCGGCGGGGTCTTATCGCGCAGGGTGGCGATATCCTGCAGGCTCATCTCACGAGCAAGCACCACACGCTTTGCACCCATGTTGTAAGCGGCACGCGCAGCGGCCCAGTTGGTGATGCCGGTCTGGGTGGACATGTGGACATCGATCTCCGGGGCGAACTGCTTACAGGCTTCCAGCACGCCCAGATCGGCCACGATAAAGGCATCCACACCGGCGGCAGCAGCAGCCTTGATGGCTTCGGGCAGGCGGTCAGCTTCCTCATTGGTGGGCAGCGTGTTCATGGTCAGATAGACCTTGCGGCCGCGGGCATGAGCGTAGATCACACCCTCGGCCAGCTGCTCCGGCGTAAAATTGGCAGGAGCCGACCGCATACCGAACTCCGGCAGGCCGCAATAAACAGCGTCTGCTCCATAGTTGATGGCATAACGCAGGCGCTCCAAGTCGCCTGCCGGGGCCAGCAGTTCCGGGATCTGTAACATAAAATCGTCCTCTCTTTTTAACACCCTCTCTGTCATCGCTGACGCGATGCCGCCTCACCGGATCGGTTTCTGCAAACCCGACTCCGGAGCCGCAGTTGGCACTCCCCTTGGGAGAGCTTTCAGCATAGCGGACTGAGAGGGACTTACTTCTTCAAACTCTGATTGACTTCCGCCGCTTTCCGGCAGTTGGCCTGATGTTCAGCATAGGTCTTGGCGTAATAGTAGTGGCCGGAAAGGTCCGTAACAAAGAAATAGCAGTCCCGGACTTCCTCATCACACTGAGGTGCCAGAGCAGCCTGGATTGCGGCAAGGCCCGGGTTCGAGATGGGCCCGGCGGGCAGGCCGGTGCAGCGGACGCGAAGCTCCGTGTCCCGTCCCACAGGCATCACGGACATCTCCCCCACACAGCACCCGTCCAGACAGACCGGCACCTCCATACGCGCCCTCCTCTCCGTCACGACAAAAAACAGGTCTGTGCCATGGTATGCACAGACCTGCTCTCGTTATGCTCATGCGCGCCGGCGGTCACACCAGATGGCTGCCGGTAAGGCCGAAGCTGACGGCGATGGCGGCGTCCACCTGCTCCATGACGGCGCCGTCCACACGGCCCATCCGCTCGCGCAGACGGCGCTTATCCAGCGTGCGTATCTGCTCCAGCAGAATCACGGAATCCTTGGGCAGCCCGCTGCCCTGCGCCGCCAGCGCGATATGGGTCGGCAGCTTGGCCTTCCCCAGCTGGGAGGTGATGGCCGCCGCGATGACCGTGGGGCTGTGGCGGTTGCCGGTGTCGTTCTGCACGATGAGCACCGGGCGCACGCCCCCCTGTTCACTGCCCACCACGGGGCTGAGATCGGCGTAGTATATGTCGCCGCGTCTGACAATCGTATCCACAAAGTTCACGCTCCGCCGCAAGAAGTACCGGAGGGATATATGTCCTCAGGTCACTTCCATTGTCCCACGCAGCCGCGGAATTTATACCCTTTGCGCGTCAGTAAATTCCGGATTTGTTCCGCCCGTTGTATCCTATGCGGATGCGGGGCGGGGCGTACCGTCAGAACCGCAGCAGCAGCTCCTTTTCCACCTCCCGCCCGTTTTGCAGATACACCCGTGGCACCCGCTTGCTGACGGCGCAGGTCAGCTCATACGAAATGGTGTCCGCCAGACGGGCCAGCTCCTCCACCGGATGGACGCGGCCGAAGATCTCCAGCTCGTCCCCCACCTGCACCTCCGGCAGGTCGGTAAGGTCGATCATGCACATATCCATGCAGATGCGGCCCCGCTGGGGGGCGTCGCCGCTTTTGGCGGCAAAGCGGCACTTGCCGCTGAGGCGGCGGAAAAAGCCGTCGGCATAGCCGTAGGGTACCACGCCCATGCGGGTGGTGCGGGGCGTGGTATACAGTCGTCCGTAGCTGATATCCGTCCCCGGCTCATAGGTCTTGATGGTGCTGACGGTGGTTTTGAGGCTCATCACCGGGCGCAGGCCCATGCGCGCCGCCAGATCGCCGCAGCCGTACAGCAGGATGCCGGGGCGCACCATGTCCAGATACGTCTCCGGATAGGACGCCACGGCCCCGGAGTTGGCGCAGTGGCGGATGGCGAACCGCTGCCCCCGCTGCCGCTCCACCTCCGCCACCACGCGGCGGAACAGGTCGAACTGGGCGCGGGTATAGGCCGCGCTGTCCTCATCCGGCTCGTCGGACACGGCGAAGTGGGTGAAGATGCCCTCCGCCCGCAGGCCCGGCAGGCCGCAGGCTGTGCAGATATCCGCCGTGCCGGCGGCGAAGTGGCCGCCGGACACCAGATAGCCCAGACGGGACATGCCGGTATCCACCTTGATATGCACCGTCAGCTCTCCGCCGCAGCGCACCGCCTCCTGGCTGTACTCCAGCGCCTTGGCCTGACAGGACACCGCCTGGGTGATGTGCAGGTCGATGAGGTTCTTCACCTGCTCGCGGGGCGTGTGGCCCAGGATCAGGATGGGCATGGTGATGCCCCCGGCCCGCAGCTCCATGGCCTCGTCCAGACTGGACACGGCCAGATAGTCCGCTCCCAGCGTCTGCAAGGCGCGGGAGACCTGTACGGCGCCGTGGCCGTAGCCGTCGGCCTTCACCACGCCCAGAAATTTCACGTCCGCGCCTACCCGCCGCCGCAGCGCATGGTAATTGTACGCCAGCGCGTCCAGATCGATCTCGGCCCATGTTCTCCTCAGTGTAGATTCCATCTTTTATCCCTCCGATGTGGTGCAGGTGAAGTCCAGCAGCTTTGCCGTCAGCACCACCTGTTCATTCTGTGAAAACTCCGCATAGCGCGGGAAAAGCCCCTCCGCGTCCAGCCAGACGGCGCACAGCACCTTGTTCCCGCCGGGGGCGGTGGTGTCCAGCGTCAGGCGCAGGCACGGGGTATCGGCCAGCGTCTCGCCGCCCTGCTCCAGCACATAGCCCTCCGCCAGCGCCCGCAGCAGGTACGGCAGACAGTTGGCGGGACAGATGTCCAGCGACGCCCCCGCCGGCAATTGCAGCCCGTCGCAGGAGAGGGTCATGTCCTCCCCCGACACGACGACGGAAAGGCCCGCCAGCTCGCCGGGGGCGGTGACGGTGGTGACGGAGTCCCCCGCCGCGTCATACCGGCACCGCAGCGTGAACGTCCGGCTGTCGGTATCCGTATGGCTGGTGACCTCCGCCTCCAGCTGGGCCGTCCGCACCGTGCGGTACTGCTCCTGCACGGCGCTGCCCGTCTCTCCGCCGCCGCAGCCGCACAGCAGCAGGCACAGCAGCAGCGGCCATATGATCTTCTTCACGGTCATCCCTCCTTTTCGGGAAGGCTCTCCGCTACTCCACCTCTTTCAGCGCATAGGGCAGTTTCTCTAACAGGTCGGTGGGGGTCATGCCCCGCCGTCCCTTCTCCGCCGCAGCCAGATCCCCGGCGCGGCCGTGGAGCCACACGGCGCAGCAGCAGGCGTCGAACGGCGCCATGCCCTGCGCCAGCAGGCTGGCGGTCATGCCGGTGAGGATGTCGCCGCTGCCGCCCTTTGCCATACCGTCATTGCCGGTGGTATTCACCGCCAGCCGTCCGTCCGGCGCGGCGATCACCGTCCGGTGCCCCTTCAGCACCAGATAGACGCCCCGGCGGGCGGCGTAGGCCGCCGCCCCGCTCTCCCGGCCCCGGCTCACATCGCCGCCGGCGCGGAAAAACTCCCCCTCGTGGGGCGTCAGTACCGTGACAAGGCCGCGGCGGAGGGACAACTCATCTATATGCCGCTCCAGCGCGTTTATGCCATCGGCGTCCAGCACCAGCGGCTGCTCCAGCGTCAGCAGGCGGCGCACCAGCGCGTCGCTCTCCGTACCGCGTCCCATGCCGCAGCCCATGGCCACGGCGTCGCACCCGGCGGCGCGGCGGCGGATGTCCGCCTCCGCCGCAAGGCTCAGCCGTCCGTCCAGCGACGGCAGCGGGTGGGGCATGGCCTCGTCGGACTTTACCGCCGCCACCTGCCAGATGCCGGCGGGCACGCCCAGAAAGACCAGCCCGCAGCCGGTGCGGACGGCGGCGCGGGAGCAGAATACCGGCGCGCCGGTGTAGCCCACGCTGCCGCCCAGCACATAGACCTTGCCGAAATCGCCCTTGTGGCCCTGCGTATCCCGGCGGGGCAGGGCGGCGCGCACATAGGCGGCGTCCAGCGTCAGCATCTGCGGTCACTCCTTTCCGGCGTCCTCTGCGGGATTTTTTGTTCAGTATACCACATTTGTCAATCGCCATTTCTGCTATTTTTGTTGCGTGATGGGAAAAAAGTGCTTGCAAGTTCCGTTCTGCTGTGGTATAAATGGGTGCATCAGATGAAAAAGTGATGAACGGGAAGATCTGCGGGTCACGCATCTCCAAGAGAGGGCCGGCCACCGGCTGCAAGCCGGCCTGAGACACGTCGCAGTGTTCGCCCGGGAGCTGCCGCGAGGAAATGCGCGGACGGGTCATCCTCCGTTAACGGGAAACGAGTGCGCGGGCCATGCCCGCGAAGCTGGGTGGTACCACGGAAGCGTCGCCTTTCGTCCCATGTCATGTGGGATGAAAGGTGTTTTTTTATCCCCTGAAGCGAAACTCTCAAAAGGAGGCATCACATTATAATGAAAGAGAAACTGGAAAAGCTGCTCACCGAGGGCAGGGCCCGGATCGAGGCCGTCCGCTCCGAGCCGGAGCTGCAGGAGGTCAAGGCGCTGCTGCTGGGCAAGCAGGGCAGCCTGACGGAGCTGCTGAAGGAGCTGCCCAAGCTGGACGTGTCCCTGCGTCCGGAGATGGGCAAGGCGGTGAATCAGGCCAAGGCCCAGCTGACCCAGCTGCTGGATCAGCGCCGCGACGAGCTGAAGATGAAGGCGTCCGAGGTCGATCCCGACTTCGATATCTCCGTGCCGGGTATACTGCCCCCCAGCGGCGGCCTGCACCCCATTACCCAGATGTGCTACGACCTGAACGACGCCTTCCGCTCCATGGGCTTTGAGATCTATGAGGAGGACGACATCACCAGCGAGCTGTACGGCTTCGACAACCTGAACTTCCCTCCCAACCATCCCGCCCGGGAGAGCATGGACACCTACTGGCTGGCCGGACACGACAAGGGCGAGTGCTGGGACAAGCTGTGCCTGCGGCCCCATCTGACCGGCGGCTCCGTCCGCTATATGCAGACGCACAAGCCCCCCTACCGCTTCGTGTACCCCGGCAAGGTGTACCGCAACGAGACGACGGACGCCCGCCACGAGCGCGCCTTCTTCCAGTACGAGGCGCTGATCGTGGACAAGGACTTCACCTTCGCCTCCGGCAAGGTGATGATCAAGAGCATCCTCAGCAAGGTGTTCGGCCGGGATGTTCCGGTGCGGATGCGCGCCGGCTTCTTCCCCTTCGTGGAGCCGGGCTTTGAGATCGACATGGGCTGTCTGGTCTGCGGCGGTAAGGGGTGCAGCGTGTGCAAGCACGTGGGCTGGATCGAGGTCATGCCCGGCGGCACGCCCCACCCCAACGTTCTGAAGGCCGCGGGCCTCGATCCCGATGAGTACACCGGCTTCTATGTCAACATCGGTCTGGACCGTCTGGTCATGATGCGCTACGGCGTGGACGATGTCCGCCTGTTCCACAGCGCCGACCTGCGGTTCCTTGAGCAATTCCATTGATGGGAGAGGGGTGCTGAAATGAAAGTATCACTGAATTGGATCCGGGACTATGTAAAGCTGCCGGAGGATATGGACCTGAAGCGTCTGGCCTACGACCTGACCATGTCCACCGTGGAGGTGGAGGACGCCGTCGATCTGGGCGCTTCGTTCCGCAGCATGGTGGTGGGCGAGATCCGGGAGATCCTGCCCCATCCCAACGCGGACAAGCTGCGCATCTGCCGCACCGACATCGGCGGCGGCGACATCAGGGAGATCGTCTGCGGCGGCTCCAACCTCCGCGACGGCATGAAGGTGGCCGTGGCCCTGCCCGGCGCCTTCTGCCGCTGGCACGGCGAGGGCGAGCCGGTGGAGATCAAGAAGAGCAAGCTGCGGGGCGTGGACAGCTACGGCATGATCTGCGGCGCGGTGGAGATCGGTCTGGACGACCTGTTCCCCGCCGACGGCGAGGCCGTCATCCTCGACCTCAGCGATTTCGACGCCCCTGCCGGTACGCCGCTGGCGGACGCGCTGGAGTTGAACGACATCATTCTGGAGATCGACAACAAGTCCATGACCAACCGCCCCGACCTGTGGGGCCACTACGGCATCGCCCGGGAGCTGGCGGCGCTGTACCACCTGCCTATGAAGGAGTTCCCCCGCTTCGACCGGAACGTGGCCAACACCGCCGGATTCCACGTCACCGTGGAGGACGCAGAGCGGTGCCCGCGCATGACCGGCACGCAGATCGAAAATGTCTGCGTCAAGCCCGCTCCGTACTGGATGCAGGTGCGGATCTGGAAAACCGGCATGCGCCCCATCAACGCGCTGGTGGATATCACCAACTACGTGATGCTGGCCACCGGCCAGCCCTCCCACGCCTATGATTCCGACCATATCGCCGGGCACATCATCGTTCGCCGCGCTAAAGCGGGCGAGACGCTGACGCTGCTCAACGGCAAGGAGCTGCCCCTCAGCACGGACGATCTGACCATCGCCGATGACGCGGGCATCGTGGGTCTGGCGGGCGTCATGGGCGGCGCCAAGGACTCCATCCTCCCCACCACCAGCAGGGTCATCCTGGAGATCGCCAACTTCCAGGCCGCCGGTATCCGCCGCACCGCTCTGCGATACGACAACCGCACCGAGGCCTCCGCCCGGTACGAGAAGGCCATCGACCCCGAGCGCTGCGACCAGGCCCTCGACCTGTCCATGCAGCTGTTCCGTGAGCTGTATCCCGAAATGCAGGTCACGGGTCTGGTGGATCAGTACCCCGTGCCCCTGAAGAAGGCCGAGATCGACGTGCCCATCAGCTGGCTGGAGCGCCGGCTGGGCAAGACCCTGACGCCGGAGGATGTGGCCCGCAAGCTGGAGCCGCTGGGCTTCCGGCTGACCTTCGACGGCGACAACATGCACGTCGTGGTGCCCACATGGCGCTCCACCGGTGATGTCAGCATCAAGGCCGACATCATGGAGGAGGTGGCCCGGATGTACGGCTACGAGAACTTCGAGGCCGAGCCTATCACCACGTCCTTCGACGGCGCCATCAACCAGCTGGACAAGGATCTGGAGCGCCACATCAAGGAGTATCTGTCCATCCGCTGCGGCATGCAGGAGATCTTCACCTATCCGTGGATGGACGAGACATACGTCAACGCCGTCCTGCAGAGCACCGACGGCATCCTGTCCCTGTCCACGCCGCCGTCCCCCGCCGAGCGCTTCATCCGCTCCTCCCTGCTGCCCAACCTGTGCAAGGCCGTGGCCAAGAATGAGCGGTACTACGGCGACTTCGCCATCTTCGAGACGGCGCAGGTGTTCCGGGACGAGAACTACACCACCCCCTATGACCAGCGGGAAAAGCTGCCCTCCCAGCGCAAGAACGTGGCCGGCGCCTTCGTGTCCGCCGGTAAGGACGTGACGGCTCTGTTCCGCAAGGCCAAGGGCGTGGTGGAGCTGATGCCCCGCTACACCCACATGGAGCGCTATACCTTCAGGCAGGCGGAGAAGCCCGTGTGGGCCGACGAGGTGGTCTGGCTGAACATCTATCTGGGCGAGGCGCACATCGGCGATCTGGCCCTGCTGAGCAAGCGCGTGTCCATGGCCTGCGGCATCAAGAACGTCAACGTCATGCTGTTCCAGCTGGATCAGGACGCGCTGATGCCTCTGCGCTCCCGCACCAACACCTTCACCCATCTGGCCGAGTATCCCATGACCGACTACGATATCTCCCTCCTGCTGGACGGCGAGGTGAAGTGGGCGGACGTGGCCCAGACCATCGGCGGCGTGAAGAACGAGCTGCTCCACGGCGCGTCCTTCGTGGACGAGTACCGGGGCAAGCAGGTGCCGGAGGGCAAGAAGTCCCTGACCGCCCGGCTGACCATCGGCTCCAGGGAAAAGACCCTGACCTCCGCCGAGATCGAGGAGGTGGCCAACACCGTTCTGAAGAAGCTGGCTAAGCGCTTCGGCGCGGAGCTGCGCTCCCGCTGACAGGCCACTTTTTCCGGGGGCGGCACGTTTTCCCTCTTTACAGAAACGGGGAAATGGCGTATACTAAAAGGGATATGAGAGAAAGGCGGTGCCAATATGGACGACTACACCAGAAGGTTCAATGCGGCTGAGGATAAGGATCAGCAGGTCCACTATATCCTGACCACCGTCTACGAGTCCCTGAAGGAGAAGGGCTACGACCCCATCAACCAGATCGTGGGCTACATCCTGTCGGAGGATCCCACCTACATCACCAACCACAACTCCGCCCGGACGCTGATCTGCAAGATCGACCGGGACGAGCTGCTGCAGGTGCTGGTCAAAAGCTATCTGGAGCTGTAAAAGATGCAAAAAAATGCCGCGTGGCCATGCCGCGCGGCATTTTTTCCGTCTTTTTTCTCTGTTTCGGCGGCATTTTCCGAATTTTTCCTGTTGGTGCGCGTTGACAGCGGCGGCCTGATGTGTTACAATTTGGTTACAAAGTTTTCAACGGAGGTACTTTACATGGCAGACGTGAAAAAGGGCGAAGGCCTTGTCTATAAAAATCATCCCCTGCGGCGGGTGGACAATCTCATCTACTACGGCAGCATGGCCGACAAATACATCGTCATGTTCCAGATCCTGGACACCAAGAAGGAGCAGGATCTGAACGTGGCCACCCGCGTGTCCGTGCAGCTGCAGCTGACAGACCCCGATCTGCGCTCCCGCGACCGCGTGGTGAAGAAGTCCGAGAAGGACAGCCTGTACGCCGCCATGGATGTGGGCACCATCTGGCTGGAGCGGGCGCTGGCCGGAAAGCTGTGAGCCTATGAAGCGCATTGTTACCGCAGCGCTGGCCGCTGCTCTCATGATCTCCGCCGTCACCGGCGTCACCGTTCTGACGGGACGGTTCAAGGACTCCGTGGTGCCGGTGGCACACGCCATCCCCCTGCACACATCCGTCTCCCTGCCCTCCGCGTCCTTCAAGCTGGAGAACGCGGCAGGCCCGGCCATGACCTCCGGCGCGGCGCTGTGCGCCGTGGTGACGCCGGCCACGCCGGACGCGGTGGAGACAGCCGTCGCCACCATCCAGCGTAAGGCCGCGGAGAAGGCCGCCGCCGAGGCCAAGGCCGCGGCGGAGGCCAAAGCCAAGGCGGAAGCGGAGGCAAAGGCCAAGGCCGCCTCCCAGCTGATGGCGACGATGAACTCCGGCAAGTCTCTGGGCAGCGGCGTTATCAACGGCTCCGACGTGCGCCTGCGCAGCGACGCCAGCACCTCCGCGTCCATTCTGGCCACCCTGTCCAGAGGCACCTCCGTCACCGTGCTGGCCGAGAACGGCAGCTGGTACGCCGTGTCCTATAACGGCACCGCCGGCTATGTGGCGCAGCAGTATGTGACCATGGGCGACTCCCTGCCCGCCGACACCGGCAGCGCGGATAATGCGGACGACAGCACCGGCAGCGCCAGCACCGTGCCCTCCGGCACCTACGGCAGCTCCGCCGTCAGCATCGCCTATCAGTACATGGGCGTGCCCTATGTCTACGGCGGTGCGTCCCCCAGCGGCTTTGACTGCTCCGGCTTCACCATGTATGTCTACGCCCAGCTGGGCGTGTCCCTGCCCCACGGCGCCACGCCGCAGCTGAACTACGGCACCTACGTCAGCCGCAGCGAGCTGCAGCCCGGCGATCTGGTGTTCTTCTCCGACGGCAGCTACCCCGCCTCCCATGTGGGCATCTATGTGGGCGGCGACGAGTTCATCCACGCCTCGTCCTCCAGCAGCAACGGCTACTGCGTGTGCGTGTCCTCCCTGAACAGCAATTACTACAGCAGGAACTTCGTGGGCGGCCGCCGCTTCTGAGCGCCGCAGCAAGCTATGACATAAAGTAAGCCCTCCGGCAGAGCCGGAGGGCTTACTTTATCGTTCGTTCAGCTTTTGCCGCAGATCTCCCCGCCGCACTTGGGGCAGGTGATGACGATCTTCCCCTTGCCGCGGGGCACACGGCACACCGTTTTGCAGTTGGGGCAGGTGAAATATTTGTGCTCCTTGTCCATCCGCTGCTGTCTGCTGCCGGCGGCGCGGCGCCTCACCGGCCACCAGACCTTTTCCAGAAAGCGGGCGTTCTCCGCCCGGCGCTTTTGCAGGTTCCGGGAGAACACGCGGTAGACCGCGATGACCAGCAGCACCGTGGACAGGAAGCTGACGGCCAGATGGACGGTCTGCTGCTTGATGAAGATGTTGACCACGTCCAGCAGGATCGCCGCCCAGATGGTGGTCAGCCCCAGCTGATCCGCGCCGTTGCGGCCGTACATGAACCGCGACAGCGCATTGCCGATTCTTTTCAGAAAACTCATACGGAAGACCGTCCCTTGCTGTGTTATTCCAACGCGACATTCTACAGGAAAAGTCCGCAAAGGTAAAGCCCCTTTATGGAAAATTCACAAATTAGACAAATTTTCGTGGTGGGCGGGGCGCTCTTGCAAACGACAGGCGCTCTATGCTATAATGTGTTGATATGTACATCCGCCCGGGCGGGAGCCGGTATGCCCCCGGCCCCCGCCGGTGCAAAACGGCAGGCCGCCCCGCCAGCGGGCGAAACCGGCTGCGCCTTCTGCACAGGTGCGCGGCGGTCTGCACGTCTTATACTATGCCGCCCCGGCCAGCGCCGTGCGGCTGAAAGGAAGTTTCCCATGATCAAGATCGCTCCCTCCATCCTGTCCGCCGACTTTGCCCATCTGGCCCGCGACATCGAGGCCATCTCTACCGCCGACTACGTCCATGTGGACGTGATGGACGGCCTGTTCGTGCCCAATATCTCCATCGGTATCCCCGTGGTGAAGTCCATCCGGCCCACCACCTCCCTGCCGCTGGACGTACACCTGATGATCGAGCGCCCCGTCCGCTATGTGGAGCAGTTCTGCGACGCCGGCGGCGACCTCATCACCTGCCATGTGGAGGCGGACACGGAGGAGAACATCCTCGCCGCCATCGACAGGATCCACGCCAAGGGCAAAAGGGCCGGCGTGGTGGTGAAGCCCAAAACTCCCGCCAGCGCCGTGCTGCCGTTTATCGACAAGGTGGAGCTGATCCTGGTCATGACCGTGGAGCCTGGCTTTGGCGGTCAGAAATTCATGGCCGACATGATGCCCAAGGTGCAGACCATCCGGGGCTACATCGACGCCATGAACCCCGGCTGCGAGCTGGAGGTGGACGGCGGCGTGGATACCCAGACCCGCAAACTCTGCATCGCCGCCGGCGCCAACGTGCTGGTAGCCGGCTCCGCCGTGTACAAGGCCGCCGACATCCCCGCCGCCATCGCCGCACTGAGAGGTTGATCGCCATGGAATACTTCCCCGCCCCACTGGAAAAGCTGGTGGAACAGTTTGCCAAGCTGCCCGGCGTGGGCTACAAGTCCGCCCAGCGGCTGGCGTTCCATGTGCTGAGCCTGCCCGCCCAGGAGGCGCAGGCCTTTGCCGACGCCATCACCGATGCCAAGCGCAGCGTGACGCTGTGTCCCGTCTGCCAGAATCTGACCGCCGGGGGCCTGTGCCCCATCTGTGCCGACCCCAAGCGGGACGACGCCACCATCTGCGTGGTGGCCGACCCCCGGGACGTGATCGCCATCGAACGGAGCCGGGAGTACCGGGGCCGCTACCACGTCCTCCACGGCGTACTGTCCCCCATGAATCATGTAGGGCCGGACGACCTGCATATCAAATCCCTGCTGGATCGGGCGGCGCAGGGCGGCATCACCGAGGTCATCATGGCCACCAACCCCGACACCGAGGGCGAGGCCACGGCGCTGTATATCGCCCGGCTGCTGAAGCCCTTCGGCGTGAAGGTCACGCGGCTGGCCTACGGCATCCCCGTGGGCGGTCATCTGGAATTTGCCGACGACGCCACGCTGATGCGGGCGCTGGAAGGGCGGCGGGAGCTGTGAAACGTCTCGCCTGTCTGCTGCTGGCCTGCCTGACGGCGCTGGCCCTTGCCGCCTGCGGGGCGAAAAAGCCGCAGGAGATATCCCTGTTCGCCATGGATACCTACATGACCCTGGCCGCCTACGGCGACAGCGCCGACGAGGCGCTGACCGCCGCCTCCCGGGAAATCAACCGGCTGGAGGCCATCCTCTCCCGCACCATCGACACCAGCGACGTCAGCCGGCTCAACGCCGGTGAGACCGTGGCGGTGCAGCAGGAGACGCGGGAGCTGCTGACGCGGGCGCTGGCCCTTGCCGATGAGACGGGCGGCACGTTTGATATGACTGTGGCCCCGCTGGTGGCCCTGTGGGGCATCACCTCCGACGCGCCCCACGTCCCCGCGCAGGAGGAGATCGACGCGCTGCTGCCGCTGGTGGGCGGCGAGCACGTCCATATGGACGGCGGCGTGACGCTGGACGAGGGCTGCGCCGTGGATCTGGGCGGCATCGCCAAGGGCTACGCCTCCCAGCAGGTGGCGGATATTTTCCGGGCCTATGACGTTACCTCCGCCGTGGTTTCGCTGGGGGGCAACGTCTACGTCTGCGGCAGCAAGCCCGACGGCTCCGTGTGGAACGTGGGCATCCAAGACCCCGCCGCCAGCGGCTACGCCGCCACCGTGGCGCTTACCGACTGCTTCGCCGTCACCTCGGGCGGCTATCAGCGCTATTTCGAGGCGGCGGACGGCACGGTGTACCAGCACATCCTCGACCCCCGCACCGGACGTCCCGCCGACAGCGACCTGCTGTCCGTCACCGTTATCTCCGACGACGGCACGGCGGCGGACGCCTATTCCACCGCTCTGTACGTCATGGGCGAGCAGGAGGCCGTGTCCTTCTGGCGCGCCCACGGCGGCTTTGAACTGATCCTCATCACCGCCGACGGCCGTCTGCTGTATACCCCCGGCCTGTCGGATGCCATCACCTCACCGGAGGGCTGCGCCTATGACTTCCAACCCATCGCCGCCTGAGTTAAAATTCAACCGCTGGGACGTGCTGCTGGCGGCGGCGGTGCTGCTGCTGGCCGTCGTCTCCGCGCTGTGGTTCTACCTGCCCAAGACCGGGGGCGGCGACCAGCTGACGCTGGTCATCACCGTAGGGGGGCAGGAGCAGTCCCGCACGCCGGTGACGCAGCTGCCGGACGGGCCTGTCCGCATCGAGGGCCGCAGCGGCTATACGCTGACCCTCTCCCCGTCGTACAGTGACCTGCCCTTCAGCCCGGAATGGAGCGTCCGCGTCTCCGACTCCGACTGTCCGGGGCAGGACTGCGTCCACACCGGGGCCATCTCCCGGGCGGGACAGTCCATCGTGTGCCTGCCGGCGCAGGTGGTCATCTCGCTGGTGGGCGCCGCGTCCGACGTGGACGCGGTGCTGGGTTAGGAGGTGTGCCATGAAGCTGAACGCACGCTCCATCGCCCTGTGCGCCGTGCTGACGGCATTGGCGCTGGGTCTGAGTACGCTGGAAAGCCTGTTCCCCGTGACGCTTATCGTGCCGCTGCCCGGCGTGAAGCTGGGTCTTGCCAACATCGTCACCGTGTTCGCTCTCTATGAGCTGGGCGCCGTCCCCGCGCTGACCATCCTGACGGCCCGGTGCCTGCTGGGCGGTCTGTTCGCCGGAAACCTGTCGGCGCTGCTGTTCAGTCTGCTGGGGGGCTTCACCGCCATGCTGGCGATGATCGCCCTGCGCCGGTGCAGGAGGCTGTCCGTCTACGGCGTGTCCATCGGCGGCGCGGCGGCCCACAACCTCGGCCAGATGGCCGCCGCCTGCATCACACTGGGCAATACCATGGTGCTGGGGTATCTGCCGTTTCTGCTGGCGGTTTCTCTGGTCACCGGCACGCTCACCGGCTTCGTGGCCGGTCTGCTGTTCCGCGCCATGCGCAATATCCACCTATCCTACTGAGGAGGTCTACCTATGGATAAGAAAGACAAGATCATTCTCCAGCAGCTGGACGTGATCCGCTCCATGACGGAAAACAGCATGAAGCGCATGAACAGCGATTTCTGGGGCACGCCCTTTGAGAACGTCACCGGCGACATCCCCAAGTCCCCCGCCGCGCCGTCCGCCCCCGCCAAGGACGCGGAGAAGAAGGCGCCTCCCACCGCCACCGCCAAGCCCGGCGACGAGAAGCCCGCCGAGGAGGAGCTGCCGCCGCCGGAGAAGATCGAGGATCTGCTGGCGGAGCTGGACAGCTACATCGGACTGGGTGTGGTGAAGGAGGAGGTACACAACCTTATCAACATGGTGCAGGTCTACAAGCTGCGCCAGCAGCACGAGCTGCCCACCACCGACATGTCCCTGCACATGGTGTTCACCGGCAATCCCGGCACGGGCAAGACCATGATGGCCCGGATGATGGCCCGCATCTACCGGAGTCTGGGCATCCTGTCCAAGGGGCAGCTGGTGGAGGTGGACCGCAGCGGTCTGGTGGCGGGATATGTGGGGCAGACGGCCCTGAAGACCCAGAAGGTCATCGAAAAGGCCATGGGCGGCGTGCTGTTTGTGGACGAAGCCTATGCCCTCAACGGGCGCAGCGAGAACGACTTCGGGCAGGAGGCCATCGACACGCTGCTGAAGGCCATGGAGGATCACCGGGATGATCTGGTGGTCATTGTGGCGGGCTACACTGATCTGATGGATAAGTTCATCCACTCCAACCCCGGCCTTGAGTCCCGCTTCAACCGCTACCTGCACTTTGACGACTACACGCTCGACGAGATGCTCGAGATTTTCAAAATGCAGTGCCGCAAGTCGCAGTACGCCCTCTCTCCCGACGCCGAGCAGGACGTCAAGGACTTCATCTACGATGAGAACGCCGACGGTGTGACGTTCGGCAACGCGCGCGGCGTGCGCAACCTCTTCGAGCAGATCTTGACCGCGCAGGCCAACCGCCTCGCGAAGATGAAGAGTTTTACAAAGGATGATTTGATGACCCTCACGCGCGACGATGTCCTCCACGCCCGCGGCATGGAAGACAACACGACCGTCGCCGAGCTCGAAGCAAAAGCAGCAGAAAAAAAAGACGAATAAAAAAGGAAG
>ERZ772875.1951-NODE-1951-length-16653-cov-6.598325_pt1 | contig 16653 bp, 17 predicted proteins | sample MGYA00580585_ERZ772875 | MGnify/ENA primary metagenome ERZ772875 (study PRJEB29015, sample SAMEA2737736) | human gut metagenome | biome: human gut; feature: human-associated habitat; material: faeces | place: China | collected 2012 ... | reverse complement strand
TGGATAGACATTCCGAGTGTATGTGCCATTGTGTTGACACGGGCAAAGCCCAAAACACACTATCTCTCCGTAGAAAGCCGTATTTCAGGTCATCTGACCATATGCCAAATGTCTCCCTTGCACTCTAAGAGAGATATTTGGAGTGTGGAATGTTATCTCATGGAGACGCTTACATTAAAAATAAAAGCAGCAGGCCGTGTGAACCGCAACTCGTCAAGAGGACAGTGAAAAAATATAAAGTTTTTCCGGTCAGCAGCCGAGCGCTGCTGGCCGTTTTTTATGCGGCGAGGCAAAGCGCATGCTTTTCCATCGGCGTCAGGACGCCCAGATTACGCTGAACACGTCTCGTGGTGTAATAGCGAATGTACTGCTGGATCATCTGAACAAGCTCGTGCTTGCTGGTGAACCGTCTGCCGTAATAGCGTTCCCGTTTCAGAATGCCCCAGAAGCCCTCCATCGGGCCGTTATCAATGCAATGCGCCACGCGGGACATACTCTGCGTCATGCCAGCCTGCACAAGCTTGTGGTGGAAGGTACGGTTGGTGTACTGAAACCCTCTGTCGCTGTGGAACAAAGGATGCGCGTCCGGATTGGCCTGCACAGCCTTGTCGACGGTTTTGAAAACCAGTGGGTTATCGTTGCGTTCACTGAGCACGTAGGACACAATGCGCCGGCCGCAGAGGTCTAAGATGGCGCTCAGATAGAGCTTGTGGATTTCGTTTCCCTCGTACCACTTGAATTCTGTCACATCGGTAAGCCACTTTTCGTTGGGCTTTTCAGCATAAAACTTCCTGCCCAGAAGATTTTCGGCAAGATATTGCGGATTTTTTGCGTGTCTGGTGCAGCCGCGGCTTCTGTACTTGATCGTGGAACGGATATCTCTGACCCGGCAGATGCGGAGCACCCGCTTGTCGTTGACATGGATGCCGCAGTCATGGCGCAGGTCATCGTTGAGCCTCCGGTAACCCTTATCCGGACTTTCCTCGTGGATCTTCTCAAGCGTGTCCGCAAGGCGTTCGTTCTCTGCAGCCCGCTGACTCAATTTACCGGAAGCCCATTTGTGGTAAGCCGAGCGCGCTGCATGGAGCAGTTTACAGGCCAATTCAATGGGATAGCCCGTTTCCTCGTGTGCTTCCCGGATTGCTGCATAGGCGCGGCGCTGTCTCACTTCCGAAAGGCATCTCTCCTCTCGATCTCGTCCAGTTTTTTTAGCAGATCACGCTCCATTTCTGCCAGATACAGCTTGTGCTTGAGCTGTTCGATCTCGATCTGCGCCTTCTCCAACTCGGTTCTGGGAACCTGATCCTTCTTCCGCTTTCCGCGCCGGTCCTCCAGACCGCTTTCTCCCATCTCCTCGAACCGCAGCGTCCATGTGCGTACCTGCTGGTAGCTCACCTTGTACTTCAAGGCCATCTCGCCGTAGTTTTTTCCACTGGCCAGACAGTCCTTGACGATCTGAACACGTTCTTCCTGCGTGGTGCTTCGTCCCTGCTTCATGTAGCTTCCTCCTCCGGAAAACTTGATTGAGTTGAAATCTCCATGCGCATGATACACCTTTATCCAGCTTCGGAGTTGACTTGTTGACCGGATCTCGTATTTTTCGCAGACAGATTCCAAACTACCGTGGCCGGAGAGGTATTCCTGCACCGCTTTCCACTTTGTATCCTCCGGATATACCTTGTTCCTGCTGTTTGGCAGGAGTCCAGCCGCTCCGTTTCCCTTATACAGATGTACCCAGTGTCGGAAAGATGCCGCACTGTTGTTTGCGCGTTGGATGCTTTCTTTATATCCCACCCGTCCGTCCAGATAATCTCTTACAATTTCTACCTTCTTCTCGTACGAAACCTTGTTTTTAGACATAAATATCTCCCCCTATGGAAACAGTGTTTTATTTCACTGTCTCTCATAGAGGGAGCATATCAGTGGTTTACGTCCTGCTGCTTTCTTGTCTTCTGACGCGCAGCTGCCATACGATAGCGCAGATGCGCAAGCAAGTATTCTTTATAGAAATATGCTTCTTTTTATTTGCAATGCTGTTTGCACCACAATTCCTGGATCGGCGGAATTTGTTCTCTCATTCCCGGGGCCAGCTGGCTCCACAAAATTCCACCCGTCGGTCTGGGATATTCATTTCTGGTCTTGATGACACGTTCGTTTGTAACGATATAATCAATCGCCGTATCAAACTCACGCACCTCAACGTCCACGTCCGCGACCTGGCACTCATGTCCGACTGCTACGATCACCGTGCTGTCATCGACAAGTCCTACCGTATAGGTCATGGCCCATTCCAGATCAAAATATCCGTGTCCTTTGCCAAAACGAATGCCGCTCGGCGTGATCGCAGAAGCGCCGGTGACCATCATATCAATGTGTCCGACTTCCTGCTTCAGCTGCTCCAGCGTGCGATATTTCCAGTATCTGGCTACACCATCCAGAAGCGACGCGAGTTCTTCTTTCCCTTCCGGGATCATGCCCGGACGGATCAGGAAGAATCCTCTGGTAATGCCGTAGTTTGTCATGACGACAGTTTTTTTGTCCAGGAAGGCCTGCTCTCTGAACTTTTCCAGGTTATTATCCGGTGTAATAAAAATAACCTTGGCGTCTTTGTACATCTGCGTCGCAGTCAGAAGCTCCGCGCACTTGTCGCTGCCCTCATAGTCTGTGATAAACTCAGAAAACTCCCAGCTGAATCGAGAGTCCGGACGAGCGACTTTCCGAAGTTTCTCCCAAATATCAACTCTCGCCTGTGCAGCCGTCATTCTGGCTGGTTCTTTCTGTTTCATATGGCGTTCACTCCTTCCAGCGTTTCTTATTTATTGATAAAATACAAACCGATCATACAGATCACGATGCCTATCACCTTATTTACTGTGATCGGCTCTCGAAACAATACATACCCTGCGATCAGCAAGCCAACAGCGATCAGGGAACTGTGCACAATATAGCCGGTATTGACAGCCCAGCCGACCTTGTACATATAAATGGTTCCCACTTCCAAGCCGATCAGGCAAATTCCGATCAAATACGGAATTTTATTGCTGCTCTTGATCTCTGCAAGCAAATTTCCGCCGCGGTTCAGCACCATGTAAAGGATCGCGCAGCCAACAGCGCCTACCGCGTAGGCAATCACGAGAACCGCCAACGGATGCATGAAGCTCGGGGATGATTTCGCGCAGATCTGATAACAGACGCTGGAAATAACGATCAGTACGATCGGCCACAACATGCTTATATTCATAGCCATCTACCTATCTTGCTTTTGCCATCTTCAGCTTGCATTTTTCTACGACCGCACTGACAAACATCACAAGAACGGTGATCAGGTATGGCACAGAAATAACGACCTGGGACGGCAGACCAACACTTTGCAGCGAGACGGAGATCGCCTCGGTGTAGCCAAATACGAAGCACGCAAGAGCCGTCTTGAGCGGATGACCGTCGCCGACCATAATGGCCGCAAGCGCCAGGAAGCCTTTACCGGCAGAGATGTTTTCCGTAAACATAGACGAGCCGCCGATGGTGAGGAAGGAGCCGCCAAAGCCGCACAGCACGCCGCTGATCAGAATGGCGATGAACTGATACTTTGTCGCGTTGACGCCGACGGTCTGCGCCGCTACCTTTTTGATGCCCACGCCGCGAAGCCGCAGTCCGAACGGCGTTTTAAACATGACGATATAGGCGATGAGCATGAAAATAAGGCTCAGATAGACTAGGATATTCTGGCCGCTGAGGAACTTACCGATATACGGAATATCCTTGATAAGCGGGATATCGATTGAACCGAAGCTCTTGATTCTCGGGTCGATGAACACGCCGCGGGTCTTAAAGATCATGCTCAAAAGGTACGTCGTTCCGCCCCAAGCTGCGAGGTTCAGGGCAATGCCGACGATGACCGGTGTGGATTTGAAAATCAGGACAAACACCGCAAAGATGCACGACGCGATCATTGCAGAAAGAACACCGAACAGCAGTCCTGCATACGCGCTTTCAAAGGTATAGCTTCCATACATGGCAAAGAAAGCGGCAAACGCCATAAAGCTTTCCAGGCCAAGGCAGAGCACCTTCGCTTTGTGACCGAAAGAACCACCCATCGCAGCAAATAGGACCGGCGTCATCAGCCGAAGCGCGGATGCCATGACTAGCGGGGATAAAAACAGCTCATACATTGACTTTGCTCCCCTTTCTCTCCATGACCTTCTGGAAAAGTCCCTTGAAGTCAACCGTGATAAACAGCACAAACAGCGCCTGGACCAATGTAACGAGCGCGCGGTTCACATTCGTCATACGCTCCATATTCATAGATCCTGCCTTGATCATGCCCCAAATGATCGATACAAAAATTGCAGCGATCGGATGGTTTCTTGCAATCAGGGCGACCATGATTCCGTCCCAGCCCATATTGCTCGAGAACTTTGTCCGGAATCTTCTGTGCGGGCCGAGCATTTCCATTGCGCCGCAGAGGCCGGCGACCGCGCCGCTCAGCAGGAAGATCATCATGTAGTTGCTGATGTGATTAACGCCGCCGTATTTCGCAAACTCCGGGTTGCGGCCGATGAGCTTCCACTCATAGCCGACCCGCGTGTAGCGGTACAGCAGGTACACGAGAATGGCCAGCGCGATGCCAATGAAAAAGCCAATGTCCGCCTGATACGGCTCCATGAACCGGAACAGGCCGATTCCCTCCGGCATCTCCGCCGTTGCGATCATGTCGGGGTTCGTGTTGGAGTCCATGCCCATGACCTGCATGGTAATAAACTCCGTAAACTGGATCGCTGCATAGTTCAGCATCAGAGACGTCAGCATCTCGTCAATGTTAAAAAACAGCCGCAAGATCGCCGGGATTACGGAATAGAGCATGCCAGCTAATGCGCCTGCAAGGATCGATACTAGCATCACAACAAGCGCAGGCCCCTGCACATATACCGCGCAGACTGCCGTCGTCAATGCGCCAAAATACAGCTGACCTTCGATGCCCAGGTTATTGATGCCAGATTTCTGCGCAATGACTGCGGCCGTGGAAGCAATGATCACCGGCGTACTCCACCGGATGCTGCTGGCGATCGCAGATTTGCTGCCCACTGCGCCCTTGATCATCCAGCCAAACGCTTCAATGGGATTTGCGCCCTGCACAACGATCAGGACGGAAGCAATCAACACGACAAGAATGAATGCAATAACATAGCTCGTGCACTCGCTTAAAATATTACGCATCTTTTTCATTGCTTCCACCTCCCATCATATAAAGGCCAATTTCTTTTTCATCATAGTCAGGTCCCGCAAATTCATGGTTGAAATTGCCGTCGAACATGACCAGGATCCGGTCGCTCAACGTCATTGCTTCATTGAGATCGTAGGTGATCAGGATCACGGAAACGCCTTCCTCTTCCACCTGCTTCTGGATCTCGTGCCATATAAACTCGATCGCGCCGACGTCAATACCTCTGGTCGGATCTTCGATCACAAGAACTTTGTTGTTTTGCGAGAACTCTCTTCCCACGATCAGCTTCTGCAGATTGCCGCCAGAAAGCGAGCCAGCACGATCCTGGATGGATCCCGCTTTTACCTTGTAATTGGAAACGATATCCTTCGTGAAGCTTGCCGCGGCATTGTAATCCATCAGGAATTTTTTCTTCCGCAGATGCTGCAGATGGTAACCCATGATGCAATTTTCCACAAGAGAAGAATCCCTGGAACTGCCGTAACGAATTCTGTCCTGCGGGACATAGCCGATCTGATGAAGTCTTCTGTTTCTGATGGAACCGCATGTCAAAGGCTCGTCATCCAGCAGCACTTCTCCGTTTTCCCAACTTCGAAGGCCTGTGATCGCTTCCACCAGCTCGTTCTGCCCGTTTCCGGACACGCCGACAATTCCCAAGATCTCGCCTTCTTTTAACGTAAAAGAAGCGTTCTTGACCCGCAAGATCTGTCTGTCGTCTCTGACATTCAGTCCGTTGACCTTCAGCACATCTTTTTTATGGTCTGTTATCTTTTTGTCGATCGTCAGCATGACTTCGCGGCCGACCATCATGTTTGTCAGTAGCGTCTCGGTCGCGTCTTTGGTGTTGATCTCGCCGCTGATCTGTCCGTTTCTCATAACGGTCACAACGTCGGAGATCTCCAAAACCTCTTTTAATTTATGCGTAATAAAAAGCACCGTTTTCCCCTGGCTGACCAGGTAACGAATCGCTTTGAATAGTCCTTGTACTTCCTGGTATGGAAGAACCGCCGTTGGCTCGTCCAAAATAATAATATCCGCTTTTCGATAAAGCACCTTGACGATCTCGACCTGCTGCTGCACAGCAATCGGCAGATCTCTGACCAGTGCATTCAATTCAAAATGAAAGCCATATTCCTCGCAGATCTCTTTGATCTTTGCTTCGCATGCTTTTCTGTTGATAAAGCAGCCCTTTTCAACGCCCTCATAGCCCATGATGATATTGTCAAGAACGGAAAGACGGTCGAACAGCATAAACTCCTGCTGCACCATACCAATTCCGGCTCTGTTTGCATCATTTGCATTTCGGAAAACCTGATCTTTTCCGTTCAGCTTAATTGTTCCGGAATCCGGGGTGATTACACCGGCAATGACATTCATCAGCGTACTTTTTCCGGCGCCATTTTCGCCGACAATGGCATGAACGCTGCCTTTTTTTACTTTCAGACTTACATCCTTGTTCGCTGCAAGGCTTCCGTAATACTTGTATATATTGCTCAATTCTAGAACGTAATCCATACGACCCTCCTTGCCAAAAGGCGTCCTCCCGTACACACGGGAGGATGCCTTTTCTGGACAACAATCATCAGGCGCGAGACGCCATGACGACAATTCCTGCGGTTTTTATTTTGCTTCTTCAATCACAATCTCGCCGCTTGCCAATTTGGCGACAACGTCATCAACGGTTGCCTTCAAGTCGTCGGGGAGCTTGTCATAGTCTCTGCTGTCATACAGAGCGGCGCCGGACGAGGAATCGTATACGAGCATGCCGGGCTCGAAGGTACCTTCCAAAACGCTCTTGCCAGCCTCATAGACTGCGCCCTTGATGTCCTTCAATGCAGACCAGAACACGACGTCTTCGTTGATGGAGCCCTGCCAATCGTCAACACCGATGGCCTTCACGCCTGCTTCTTCACAAGCTCTGATGACGCCGAGACCGGACTGGTTTGCAGAATGCATGACAACGTCTGCACCCTTGCCGATGACCTGCTTTGCAAGCTCTGCGCCCTTGTTAGGGTCGTTTGCATCGCCGATGTACAACGACTCATAGGTGGTTCCGTTGTCCACATAATTGACGCCTGCTTCAAAGCCATCGCGGAATTTCTTGATAACGGGGCTGTCCATGCTGCCAATCCATGCGACCTTACCGGTCTTTGTGGTGTTCGCGGCAACAACGCCTGCAACAAAGCTTGCCTGCTGCGGCTCAACGACGATCGTCTTAACATTGTCAAGATCGCCCGTCACATAGCAGTCGACGTTAATGAACTTCGTGTTCGGGAACTCAGCTGCAATGTTGACAGCTTCCGTTGCCAGATCGTCCCATACGCAGTAGATCGGGTTTGCACCGGCTTCAGCCATGGCTCTGATCTGCTCGCTGTATTCCGACTTGTCGAGCGCCTCGATGATCTTCGGCTCGATATCATACTCTTCTGCCAGCTGAACAAGACCTGCATAGCAAAGCTGGAGGAACGGGTCACCCTGCGGGATCGAAACGATCATGGCTGCCATCGTGCTGGCAGGCTTCGTTTCTTCCTGTGCGGTCGTTTCCTGGGAAGCGTTTTCCTGAGAAGTCGTTTCCTGTGCGGCAGTTTCCTGCTTGGTCGTTTCCTCTGCGGGGGCTTTCTGCGATGCGCATGCGACCAGGCTGAGTACCATGACTCCGGCCAATACCGCTGCCATCAATTTTTTGACATACTTTTTCATTTTTCTTTGCTCCTCTCGTTGATAAAATTCATCACAGCTGCTTCTCCTACGACACCGCTGCGTGCTCCCAGACCTAAAATTGCGCGTCCAGCTGCGGCATTTGCAAATTTGCCCGCCTTCTGCACATCCCAGCCCTGGGAAAGACCATAAACAAAGCTTGCATTAAACGTATCGCCGGCTCCGGTGGTATCAATCGGCTCTACTTTATACGCAGGGATCTGATACACTTCACCTTCCGGTGTATAGATCACACATCCTTTTGCGCCTTTCGTTTCAACCACCAGACCGCCATACCTTGTCAGCTGCTTTGTATAATCTTCGGATACCAGTTTTTTGAGCTGCTCACATCCTTCATCGTTCACAAAAATAATGTCAGCGTTTTGGATGATCTCCCATGCCGGTTCCCAATCTTTATCATTGATCCATTCTACATCGATGACGATCTTGGTATTTACGGCATGCAGCCACTGCATAAATCCTTTTGTATCCCGAAAACGTCTTAATTCTTCTATGCTCGAATAGACGTATTCTGCCGTTTGGAAAATTTCTTTCTGGCCCTCATCCGGAACAACATCTTTCTTTGCCGACGGTAAGACCCACACGATGCGTTCGCCGTCTTTCAAAAAGATCATGCATTTTGTGTCCGGCAGCTTCGGGTCGTGCCGGATCATATCCAGGTGGATCCTAGACTGCACCAGGTCATCTTCCAGCATCTTGGTATAGTCGCTCCCACTCATCGTGTCCATCAAGTAGGTATTCATGCCATAAGAAGCCGCAACAGCCGCCGCATTGGCGATCATTCCGCCGACCTTGTTTTCCAGGAATTTCAGAACGGCCTTGTCCCCAAGATCCGGGAGATGATCCATCTCATAATATTCATCGATGCAGCTCGACCCGATCATAACGATCGTCTTTTTCTGATCCATCAGCCGATAAACCTCACCATTTTCTCTGCAAGCGCATCAAGCCCGAAGCCGTTGGCTTCCTCGATCACCTTAAAATAGTGCTCCGGGAAAGCGTCCGCGCCATGCAAAGCGCCCAGAATACCGCCAACCATCGTCGCCACGGTATCGGTATCGTCACCGATATTGACCGCCGCGCAGATGCCGTCCACCGCATTTCCCTTTGCTGCAACGCAAAGACCAATCACAGCCGGAACAGCTTCTACCGTCATCAGACCGCTTCCGATATAGTCCTCGATCTCGTTGATCGCTTCATCGAGATTTTTGGCGTTCATCGCAATATTGACGGCCCATCGGATCCTCGTCTCAACACTGGCACCTGCAAGCGTTTGGCCGATTTCTCTTCCGATCTGATCGCCCTTTGCTGCGCCATAAATCGATGCCTGCACGACATCAAAAAGATCTGCGCCGTCTTTCATGGCCGCTGCGGTCGCAGCCGCGATCGCAGCAGCGCCCGAGAGCGCAATATTATTATTGTGGGTGATCCTGCCAACGGTAATCGCATAGTCGATCGCCTTGTCGATATCCCCGCCGCTGAGCAGTGCAATGGGAGCCGATTTCATTGCCGCGCCATTGCTTGCTCTGCGGTTTTCGTTGCACGGAACAAACACGTCGCTTTGGATATCTTCACCCTTTAACGCGCGAACGCTCGCTTTGGTCGTGGGTCCTGCAAAATGATCAAAATATGCCGGAATATCCGCCCATTTCAGAAGCCCCGCCAGCGCGGTCTGATCATCGAGTTTTCCCTGCGCCACGACTTCTTTCAATGTCATATACGCAACGCTGAAATCGTCTGTGACCTGGCCTGCTTTGCTTCCTCTGGCAAAGGTGTCATCAGGGGGTGCAAGGAAGTCTGTCACATAACCGCCGAATTTTTCCTCGATCTGTTTTCTTGTCCGCGTCTCTGTTGCTGCGCCCATTGCATCTCCTGCCGCAGCGCCGATCAGTCCGCCCAAAATCTTTTGATACATCATTTCCCTCTTTTCTTATCACCGAAACTTAGCCAATTACAACATCTGTTGCTTCCATCGTCTCTGCCAGCGCGCAAAGGTCATACCCGTTTGCTTCATCCAACTTCCGGACCAGCTCCTCCGGGAAAGCATGCACGCCATTTTTAGCTCCCAATACCGCGCCTACAATGGTCGCCATCGTATCTGTGTCATTGCCGATATTGGCAGCCGCCTGGACAGCGGCCATTACATCACCCTTTGCCGCAGCCATCAGGCCAAAGGAAACAGGCACCGAATCCGCAGCCATACCGCTGCAGTCAAAATAGCTTCTCAGCGTGTCCATCGCTTCGCTGAGATCGTTTGCGTTCATACCAAGCGCAATGGCAGATTGCAGGCGCTTCGGGAAGGAGGGGCCCGCTACCGTATTGCCGGCAGCGCCGATCGCCTCGCCCTTTTCCGCGCCGGACATCGCGTCCTTGAAAATACCGAACAGGTCTTTTCCGTTCAGCGCGCCGCACACCGCCGCAGCGACCGCGCAGGCCGCCGACATGGAAATGCGGTTGCCGTGGGTCGGCATGCAGATGACCTTTGCGATATCGATGGTCTTTTCCATGTCGCCCTTTCCGAAGCAGGCGACAGGGCCAATCTTCATCGCGCCGCCGTTCGAGGCTCTCATGTTGTCGTTCACCGGCTCAAAGCCGCTGCTTTCACTCTCGATCCCCTTCAGGCGATTGATGAACTTTCTGGACGTGGGGCCGACGAACTGCTCAAAGAATCTTTCGTTTTTCGACCACTCGATCAGCGCGCCTTCGGCCACCTTCCGGTTTACACGGCAGTCCGAACGAAGGATCTCCTGAATGGCGACATACGCCATGCTGAAATCATCCGTGACCTGACCGGCCTTGTTTCCCCGCGCGTACACATCCGCAGGCGCGTCATGCAGCTGATCCACATAACCCCATTTTTCAAAGATCTGTTCTCTGGTTCTGTTTTCGGTCGGCGCGCCCAGTGCATCGCCGTACGCGGCGCCAATCAGGCATCCTGCAATTTTTTCGCTCAATAAATTTTTCATTTTTCTTTTTCCCTATTTATTAAAATTTCTTTTTTTGATATAATCAAAAGAAGCGTCGAATAAAAATACCAAATGAGGCCCGATTTATGTACAAAAACAATCGATTAAAGCAAATTCAGTCTTTTCTTGAGCTGCATGGCTCTGTCGATATCAGCACGCTCAGCAAGGCGCTGGGCGTATCTGAAATGACGATCCGGCGGGATCTGAGCGTTCTTGTCAGCCGCGGCACGGCCGTCCGTACACACGGCGGCGCGATCCTTCCGCGCGAGCGCTATCTTGGCGACGTCTATATGGACTCGCGTTCTCAAATCAACGTTGCGGAAAAAAAGGCCATTGCCAAAGCAGCTGTTGCTGAGCTTCAGCCGGGCGACTCTGTGTTCATCGACGACGGCTCAACCGTTGCTGCCATGACGCAATTCATTCCCCACAACATTCAGCTGCGCGTTACAACGACCTCTATGTCGGCTGCTTTAGAATTTAATAAATTTCCAAACATCGATGTAATCGCAATAGGCGGACGAGTCAGCAAAACGACGAAATCCGCTGCCGGCCCTATCGCCCTTGAATTACTGCAAAGCATGTATTTCAAGACTGCTTTTATTGGCGTCCCATATATTACTGTAGATGGGATCATTACAAGCAATGCGATCGATGAGATCCATCTAAAGAAAGCGGCGATCGCGCAATCGCAGCGCTCCATCCTGCTCATGGACAGCTCCAAGATCCATAAAGAGCCGATCAATATCAAGCTGGCTTCTCTCGACGACTTCCAGATGGTCATTACCGACAGCCGTGCGGATTCGAACTTTCTTGCCAATTGTATGGAGAAAAAAATTCAGGTAAATATTGTCGAGCCGTAGCCGTTTCTCTACTCGGATTTTAGCATTTTGTTCAAATTCTTTCAATATCTTTGGTGCAATTTCGCAATTTTCGTCTATTTCGCTTAGCTTCTGTTATTTGCATGTTCGTTTGTCCTAAAAATGATTTTGGTTCTTTCCCTGTTTTTGTTCATATGAACATTTTTGCAATCATGTTTTTACATGCAGAAAATGGAATTCTGTTTCTGGGGTTTTTTGAGAAACATTCGTAAAAAGACTTCCCTGTCTAGCGCTGGATCTCACCATCAAACTGCAGTTCACACGGACCTCAAAAACGCAAAAAACGCCATCCATCCGAATGGCGTTTTCTACTTGATATATACCTTTTGCAGCAAGAACCGCGCGAAACTCAGATCAGCAGAAGTTTGGTCTGGTGGCCGTCAATGTAATCATTTTCCGCGGCACGGCAGATGTTCTCTTCCAGATACATGAACACGCGCTGACCGTCCCAGCAGGAAATGTTGTCGTAGACGTTCAGCTCGAGCGCAAAGCAGGTGTCCTCTTCGATCGTCCGTTCGCCGGTACCCGGGACAAAGCCCTGATTGGTGTAAAGGCCGATGGTGGGACCGGCGCCGTGGCCGAAGGTTCCGACGGGATGCGAGTAGAGCATCGGCTGGATGCCCTCTGCCTTGGCCTGACGCATGGCCGCGGTAAAGACGGCGTTTCCCTGCTTTCCGACGTGCATGTTCTCCATGACGATCTGACGGAAGCGGTTGCCGCAGTCCAGAAGCGCCTGCAGATCCTGCGGGACCTGCTTTTCACCTTCACGCAGAATGTAAGCTACCCACTGCATATCGGTGTGCAGCTGCACATACTGGCCGTTGATGCCGATGTCGCAGTGAATGAGATCTCCCGGCTCGATCGTCACATCAAACATTCTCGACACGCTGCTGCCGCGCCGCTGCAGGTCCACGTCCGGACCGAACCAGTAGCGGTAGCCAAGCTCGTTGATGATGCTGCGCATGCACCACTCGATGTCCGTGGTCGTCGTCTTGCCCGGAACCACGAAGTCAGAACTGAAAGTATAGTGGATGATGGCATGCGTGACCTCGCAGAAGCATTTCATGATCTTCTTCTCCAGCGGCGTCACGCGCTCGAGCCAGCGCACGGTCAAGTCTTCCCCATCTTCGATGCGCGCGCAGTAGCACGGATCGATGGAATCTTTGAGCTGCTCAAAGAGCGTGGACGAAAGGCCGTCGCAGAAGCCGGACCAGACGCTGCGGTCCACCGCAATTCTGGCCGGATCGCACTCCTGCAAAACGCGGGCAAGCGCTTCCCAAACGCTTTCGCCCTGCTTTTGCACGTTTTCATACAGCTTGTCCATTTCCGGCGACTGCGAGCCGACGCACATCTTGCGCACCGCGCCGGTCGCGCTGTCGCGATGGAATGCCAGAATACTCACACGGCGCGCTTCGGGCATGTCCCAGGTGACAAGCGTTCTATGAATGGGATCTTCGTTGTTTTCTCTGGAAAGGACGATCCAGAAATCGAAGCCGGAGGTCTCCATCGCCCAGGGAAGGACGAGTTCCAGCTTATCTTTGAGAATCTGCGTGCTGAGCATCGCCTGCTCTTTGATTGGATACGCGCCGTCGGCCGCAAGACGGTCTTTCAGCTTGGAAATCAATTCTTGATATGTCATAGTTTTTTGTCTTTTTTACAATACAATCAGCTGTTTGTCGGCCTGTGTCAGATCGACGCAGCCGTTTTCCGTGATGAGAATGTCGTCTTCGATCCGGACCCTGCCAAACTGCGGGATGTAAATGCCAGGCTCGGCCGTGATGATCATGCCGAGCTGCAGAGGAATGTCTCCGTTTTCATTTTGCGCGCACTGCGGCGCTTCGTGGATGTTCAGGCCAAAATACGCGCCATAGCCGGCGTCTGTGATGATCTTTCGCGCCGCGCTGTCCAGCTCGCGTCCCGTTTTCCCGGGCGCAGCCAATGAAATGGCGGCGTTCTGCGCAGCCAGGACGATCTCATAGATCTCCCGCTGCTTTGCGCTCGGCTCGCCGACGCAGACGGTCCTTGTCACGTCCGACCAATATCCGCCGCAGTTGCAGCCAAAATCAACCGTCACAAACTTGTGCTCGCAGAGCGCGCGCTCGGAAGCCAGACCGTGCGGCATGCTGCCTCTGGGGCCGGAAGCGACGATGAAGCGTTCCGCCATTCGCTCAACCTCCGGAAATCCGCGCATATAGTCCTGTAAAAAGCGGTCAATGGCCGCTTCCGTAACGCCCGGGCGGATCATCCGGCACATGGCCGTGAAGGCAAAGTCTGTAATTTCGCAGGCTCTTCGGATGGCCGCGCACTCTTCTTCGTCTTTTACCATACGCAGCCGAAGAAGTTCGCGGTCGATGGGTGCCGTTTCGAGCTGCGCAATGCCGGATTTCAGCGCCCCATAAAGGCGCATGGAGGTTTCCGACTCGACAAGGCCGAGCCTGCGCGGCGCATGCGCGGCCAGATAGGAAATCACATCCGCTTCCGAACGAATCGGAACAATTTCCAGACCCGGGCACTGTTCACCCGCCTGCTGGGTGTAACGGAAGTCTGTAAAAAACAGCGCTTCTCGCTGTGTGATGACAACATACCCCGTGCTTCCGCGGAAGCCGGAGAGATAGCGCCGGTTATCGGCGTCAAAAACAAACACTGCGTCAAGCGATTCCTGTTTGAGATATGCCTGGAGCCGCTGGACGCGAGGGATCGTTGTCTGCATGATAAAACGCCTTTCTCACAGGATGCCGGCGGAGTTTCCCCCGCCGGCATATTGGTCGATCGATTAGTTCCAGGAGAGCTGTGCAAACTTGATTCTGCCGTCAGCATTGGTTGCAAAATTCTTCAGGCTGGAGTTGTATGCATACAGATCCTCGGGGCACTGGAGGAAGATGCAGGGCACTTCGTCCCAAACGATTTCCTGAACCTTGTAGTAGGCATCCTTGCGGACATCGGGATCCGTGGAGGAGCGGCCAAGCTCCAGAAGCTCGTCAACCTCGGGGTTGGAGTAGAAGGACATGTTGCCGCCTTCGCCGTGCATGGACGAATGGAAGCTTGCAAACAGCGCGTAGTCTGGGTCGCCGGTGTCCGCCGTCCAGCCAAGACCGAACATTTCAAGTTCGCCCGCGATAACCTTGTCGATGAACGCGCCGCGCTCCACGCTGGCGATTTCCATGGTAATGCCAATCTGCGCCAGCTGCGCCTGCACCATTTCGGCCGTATCCAGACGCTGCTGGTTCTGGTCGCAGGTCATCGTGCAGGTAAATCCGTCGGGATAGAGCGGTGCAAACACACCGCGCTGCTTCGCTTCGTGCAGATATGGCCCAATCAGCTCCTCCGGCAGCACTTTCATTTCTTTTCGCACCGTTTTCGGGGCTTTGCAGTTTGCTGCCGGATTGCTCAGAATGAGCTTTTCTGCGACGGCCTGATCGAGACTTTTCCGCAGGATGCCGAGGATACCCTGCACAATGCGTGGGCTGAGCGTCGTTTCTTTCAGCGGAATGTGGCTGTAGTAGTGATTTCTGCCGTGCTCGCTCATCTCGTTGATCGCGCGCTGAATTTGAATGGTGCTCAGCTTTTCCAGCGGGCAGTCACCCAGCGCGGGAAAGAGATGGTTTTCCATGCAGTTGCGGTAGAACTGCTTCGTATTCGGGCGGATCTGCGGCTTGATAAATACCTCGTACCACAACGTCACCCATGTCTGAACGGTGTACTGCCCCGTGCGGGTCGGGTCAAGCTTCTGGCTTTCTTCGATCGCTGTTTTCAGCTTTTCTTTGACTTCTGCCTGCGTTTTTCCGAGAACATTTTTCGTGATGACCTTTCCGTCCTTGTCATACCCGGCGGTATATCGGCCCTCCCAGCGCCCGTCCTTCCGTTTGCGGATGCTGCCTTCGCCGTTGGCTCGCTTTTTGCTCATGTAAATTCCTCCTTTTCCGGTAGCTCACACAACTACCACAAGCACAGTGAAATAGCGAGTACTTTTTGCGCTCAGGCGCATTTTTGTTCTGTGGACTGCCGGTTCAGCCAGCCGAGGAAGTTTTCCCGCGAGACAACGATGCGTCTGCCGATTTGGAAAGCCGGGAAATCAACGCTGTGGGCGAGCTTGTACGCTCCGGCTTTGGAGATGCCAAGGACGGCAGCAACATCTGTCATGTTCATCATCAGGGGCAATTCTTCCAGCGAGTGATATTGTTTCTGGTTCATATGGCTTCCTTTCTCCCATTCAGGGAATCAAAATTTGTTTTTGCATGGCCGAGAAGAATTACCCGATCAGAAATCTATGTATTTGTAAAATTGCAGCAAGAGAGTTAACATCCGACAAACCGTTTGAGGAGGATTGCCGATGTTAACTGCCTGTTTGTCCATGATGCTTCATTTGCTGCTTTTGCTGATTCGTATTGCAATAAGATTGAGATTGCCCATGCCGCTGGTGTACCTGGTGCTGATGCTCACTGTATTTCAGCCGTGGTATCGTGTGCACACGACACTGGCGGATGGAATATTTCTGGTGATGCTGGGCTGCGTGATTCTGTCATGGATCATCTCCTTCGTTCGATTTGTAAGGCGAGAGCTGGCTTGATGCCAGCCCTTGCTTTTTGTGCCGCACGGTGGGCGGATGCGGCGTTTGTGTGGTACAGACCTGCACGGATGCGCGGTCAGCCTGTAAAGCCGCACACGTTGGCACGACGCGCCTTACGCCGCGGAGCAAATGGCTGCGCCGATGTGCGTTTTCTGACTTGTGCCGCAGTTCAGCTGTTAATCTTCCGCCCGGAGGCGGCATTGGGGTCAGGGTTTTCCCTGCAAGCTGCGTTTTGGTACCAAAACGCGATGCTTGCGCTTTTCTTGCGCAGCAAGAAAAGCCTAAAACGCAGCCTGCGTCTCC
>ERZ772875.1945-NODE-1945-length-16698-cov-5.790422_pt1 | contig 16698 bp, 10 predicted proteins | sample MGYA00580585_ERZ772875 | MGnify/ENA primary metagenome ERZ772875 (study PRJEB29015, sample SAMEA2737736) | human gut metagenome | biome: human gut; feature: human-associated habitat; material: faeces | place: China | collected 2012 ... | reverse complement strand
AAACACGTTTTTCACCTCGCTTTTCAATTTTCTGCATATCCGTGAAGGTACACTCGCCGTTACTGCGCCAGCAAACGAGTGCCAACCGCATATACGGACACTGGCCCTCGTGCGGATACCAGCTGCACTGTATCGTTGGCGGCGGATCTGGGTGCGCTCAATAGCCAGAGCTTGCAGATGGCAGAACGCGCGCTTTTATCGCCGGATGAACTGAAAAATCTCCCGAAGGGAGAATTTGTTGTCATGAAAACCGGCACGCACCCGATGCGTACCAAGCTGCAATTATATTTCAAATGGGGAATCAAGTTTGAAGAACCATATCAGACACCGGAACGCGCCCAGCGCGAGGTTTACTACGCGGGAAAGGAGGAATTGCTGATGAATATCAAGAAAAATCTGTATTCCCAGCCGAAGTCGGTTTCAACGCCGAAAGCGGATGACTATATGAGCAGCTATGGCGAGAAATGAGCTTCTTCGGTGAAATTTACGCCGATCCTGACCTGCCGCACAGAGCTAGGACAGTCTATATGTACCTCCGCGACCGTGCAGGCGGCGGGAGCTGCTGGCCGGGCGTGAAAACCATAGCCCGCGACCTGCACCTCTCACCGCGCACAGTACAGCGTGCGCTGAATGATCTGGAACACGCTGGGTACATCCAGCGCCAGCGCCGGCACCGCGAAAACGGAAGCTGCACATCAAATTTATACATTATGAATGAGGTCAAATAGCAACGGGACGCTCCCCGCCAAGGGGAACGTCCGCGCTTTTGCTGTCACCAGCGCCGCGACACCACGGCGCAGCTTGAAGGACCAACTCTAGCTGAGAACCAATACAGAAAAAAGAAGCCCTAAAATAAGGGAGAGCCATCCTGCAAAAAACAGGATGGCTCCTAGAGTTATTTGAGAGTAATGTTCTGCCGGGACGCTGTGTCAAACATGCGAACCAGAATTGCAGAAACCTCGCTGCGCTTGATGCTGCTTACCGGATGGAACGTGCCCTTCGCGTCGGAACCCGTCAGGATACCCGCGCGGTAGAACTCGTAGATATCGGATGCAAACGCATCGCTGGTCTTCACATCGGGGATCGCATCGTCTGCAACCTGATTGATCGCTTTGTAGGTGTTTTCTGCGCCGTGGAAGATGTGGACAAACTCTGCTCTGGTGATCGCAGCGTTCATCTGCGCCGCAGTATAGCTTGCATAATCCTTTTCGATAATGCCGTTTGCGACTGCGTAAGAAACGTAGCTGTCATACCAGTTGACACGGCCGTTTTTCAGGTTGACCTCACCCTCATGCTCCATTTGATAGAGCGCGGCGGCGAGCTTGATCGCTTGCGCGACAGTCAGTGTGCCGTCGGGTTGGAACTGCGTCTTCGTAACGCCGTCGATCAGACCGATTTCCCACGCTTTCTGCACGCTCTCACGATACCATGCCGTCTGCGGAACATCGATAAACGGAAGCTCTTTTTTCTCAGTTTCCGGTTTCTTGCCTACGCCGGCGTTCGGGCTAACCGGCTTGACGGTTCCACCAGAGGGCTTCGAAGGCTTGTCCAGCTTCGGGATCGTTACATCTGTAACTGCTTCCGTTCCATCTGCATCCTTGAATTTGCTGCCGCACTTGCTGCAAACCCAGTATTCAATGTTGCCGTCAGATTCTGCTGTTGGTTCTGTACGGTTGACATGATTGAGCGTATGACTAACTGTCGGGACTGTGACGGAATCCAGAACATTCTGGCAGCCTTCATCCAAGAAGTTCTGACCGCAGTCGTCGCAGTGCCAATGTTCTTTGGTTCCGGGCTGCGTGCAGGTTGCGTCCTTGGCTTCCACATGCGTTTTGTTTGCGTGCAGGCAATCCGGAGAGAACGTCTTGCCGTCATCCGCGACAGTACGGAACTGCCAGCGCTGTGCCGCAGCGTCGTTCGTCTCAGAGAGCGTAAGGGAATGGCTGCCGTCTGCGGCGGTCAGGTACGTTCCGGTTTCGCCGTTGCGGAGGGTAACGGTTCCGTCCTCCATGAGCGTAGCCGTCCAGTTCTGTGCGGCCTCGCTCTCATTCAGCGTCGTCTGCACAAGCGCACCATTCTTCACGGAAAGCACAAGCCCTGTTTGATAGTTCTTCAGGTAATAGCTTCCGTTGCTGCACCGAACCGGCGTCCAGATCTGGTTCATGGAATTACCCTTGAAGGTCCAGGTGATCGCGTTGGCACCGACAGACATGGAATCAGCCTCAATGCCGATGACCTCGTCCTTTGCGCTGTTCACCAGATTGTACGAACGGAGCAAGACTTCATCTTCCTTAAATGCATCTTCCACATTCAAAGACTTGACGTAGATGTAGTTGTCCTGTTTATCAAACCCTTTACTGCCGCAAATCAGGAATTCTCCGGTCCGCAGCTGCAGGAAGCAGCGGTTATATCCGCCGATCGCGCCGGTTTCGTATTTAATCCATGCGCCGGTGCAGTCTCGCTTCGTGTTGATGAACACCTCGGACAGCGTACCGTCGCCGACAACGATGCGTCCGTCCTGCAGAGCGAGCACATACGGAGAACCGCCGCCTGCGCCCCACTCAAGACCATAGGTGTTGACCGGTTCCCAATTCAGAAGATCATCCGAAATTTTATACCGAGTGGGGATCTCAGAAACGAGAATCCACTTTCCGTTGGTCAGCTGCGCCAGGATCGGCATGCCGGGACGGCCATTGCCGTTATAGTCCAAAATGTCGACCGGATCGGTCCAGCCGCCACCGGTTCCCATGTTCAGACTATATACCAGCTTCTGTTTCCCATTGGGGATGCGCTCATCGGAATAATAGCAGATCAGTCTTCCTTCATTGAAGACAAAGAACGGCTCCCATACGGGGTCATATCCCATGATATTTCTGCCGCCGGCTGCAATCGTGCTGTGGAACCTCCATGTCACACCACCGTCAACGCTGTAATAGAGATCAAGAGATGTCTTCCAAAGACCGCCGTCGCCAGCGTCGGATACTTTTTTCGCGTTCTTTTCAATCGTGACTGCATCGCCCGCGCAGAGAAGCGTACCGGCCTCCAAGCCACCCCATGCTTCCGGAAGAACGAACAGCTGCGGGCAGTTATGCATGCTCCACGGATGGCAGATTGCGCCTTCCGTATCGGCAGAAACCTGCGTCGCACTTGCAGGAATGCCATTGTTATAGGTAACAATGTAGTATTCGTCCGGGTGAACGGTATCATCGTTCACAATTTCGCTGATCTTTTCCCAGGTCTTGCCCTTGTCCATGCTGCGGTAGATCGGGAAGGTAAACTCGCCATCTGCTGTATAGGACGTAAGCGCACTCTCAAAGGTACACCACAGCGTTGTTCCGTCCAGCGACTCGACAATTCGGGGAGACAGGCACTGATTTCGCCCAGTGTGGTTATTTGTGGGAACGCTGACGTAGTAATCTTCCAGCGTCGTTTTTGCCGTAATGACCAGATCCTTGTCAACCGCTACGGTCGCAGTCGCGCCGGACGAGGTTTCCGTGAACGAGATGCTTTTGCCGTTTACCAGCGTATGCTGATCGTTTTCCGGATAAACCACGATCTCATTGATCGATTCGCAGTGCTCCTTCTTTGTTACTGTAATCGTGACAGAGTGTCCAGCAGCAGCACGCGTACTGCTGAGTTCGATTTCAACACCATCAGCCGGGACTAACGTGAGGGAGTAATAGTCCGAAGTATCGGGTGCAGCCTTTTCTGCAACAGAAACTTCCGGTTTCCAGAGCTGTGTATCCACATCTGCTTTCGCAGATACGCCAAGATATGAATAATCCATAGCGGTGGATGCAGATGCTCTGGGCGTCGTGAGGTACAGCCCGGAAGCGTGGTTCCAGATGTAATACCAGCCGCCTCCTCCTGCTTCAAAAGACCAGAGCTGCTTTGAATCGTCAGGATTGACTGTGCGCAGCTCCACACGGGAAGTACCGGAAGAAACCGCCTTGCCCTGCGCAGTATTGATCAGCAGATATGTGCCGGTCTCTACTTCGCGGAATTCATAATACTGATTCGGCTCCGCGTGGTCGCCCAAGCCGGTCCACGTCATAACGGCAGTACCGTCAAACGCCATATAGGTTGCGTGGTCCTGAAAGTCAATTTTGCTCTGCACGCTGCCAACAGTTTCTGCAAAGTTTTCGGGGAAATCCAGAATGGTGCAGGTAATGCCGCTGTCGTTGACACCGCGCGGGATCATGATATTGCCGTTGCTCAGCTCAACAATCTGGCGGTTGTAGGCGGAGCCGAGACCAGTTGCGTACTCGATCCAGAATGCGCCCGGATCTGAGGGATCTTTTGCACTGTTGACATAGAGACTGCTCAGTGCGGTATTGTTGTAGAGGATAGTTCCGGATTTGGTCGTGATCACATAGGGTGCGCCATTTCCATTGATACGAACAGCATCGTCCCAGTTCAAGTGCTGATGATCTTTTGTATTTTTCTCTGCACCGTCCTTCGCGTACCAGACAGTCGGATCGTTGACCGCGGACAGCACATAGCCAGAGCTGGAGCCGCCGTCTCGTTCATAAACCATCATGAACTGGCCGTTTTCCAGCTGCGCCAGAATCGGCATACCCGGGCGCCTGCTGTTGCTCTGCACGACGACAAACGGACCTTCCCACTTGCTGCCGTCATAAACGGCATAGGAAAGATTCTGATCGTTCGTGTTGTCAAAGCCCTCGTCGGAATAGAAGCAGTAGAGCTGATGATCCCAGACAAAAAAGAACGGCTCCCACGCCGTATTGCTGTTTAATTTGCAAGCGCCGGTAAACGGACCTGCGATGCTGCTGTGGTGCGTCCACGTTCTGCCGACATCAGTGGAGACGCACAGATCCAGATAGGTTGTGTTGCTCTGGCTAACATCCGCAGCGCATTTGCTTGTACCGGCTTCGATGGAGTTACCGGCGCAGAGAATCATACCTTTCACCAGATCACCAATCGTTTCGGGCATTTCAAAAAGCTCCGGGCAATTGCGCATGCCCGTAACGCCGTTGGTGGAATTCTGATTCTGAACATAGCCGACCGGCAGATAGTTGCCGCCGCGTGCCGGTTTTCCCGTGTCGCCAGCGCCCCATGTCGCGCCGCCGTCGATGCTTTCATAAATCGGGAAACTGGAGAGATTCGCATTGAAATTCTCGCCGTTTTTCCACTTCTCGGCAACAAGCGCTGCGTCGGACTTCGGCAGACGGTTGCACTCAAAGGTTGCCAGAAGCCGTCCATTGTTTGCGGGGGTGCTCTGATGCTTCAGCTCCAGAATGCGAGGGGAAAGCGAGGAATTCAAGGTGCCTGCGACGGTTCCAAATTCCGGGTCGACTGTTTCGCTGCCCTGAATGTCCGGATCGTCATAAGCGGAATAGATCGTATAGACCACGCCGGTGGATGCATCAGGAAGTGTGGACGGCTCGCCGGGAACGTCCGGCGTATCGGGTGCGCTTACGGTCTGAAGTGCGAGATCCGTTTTCCAGAGCTGTCCCTGCGCGTCGCTCTTTTCAGAGAGCGTAAGATACTTAAAGTCCATCGCCGCGCTTGCCTCAGAACGCGGCGAGGTCAGATAGAGTCCATTCGCTGCACTCCGGATGCGGTAAAAACCACTTCCTGCATTTTCAAAATACCACTGCTGCGCAGCGTCCGCTGCGTCTGCGGTTTTGGACTGAACAGGCTTGGTTTCATCATCCGTTACGGAAACCGCCTTGTCGTCCTTGATGCGGAGCAGCTGATATGCGCCATTGGAAAGATGGTTGAAAGCATAAAACTGGTTGGATTCTGCGTGGGAACCATTACCGGTCCAGGTCAGATAGACACCGTCGCCGTCAAGCGCAAGATAGGTCGCGCTGCCGGATTCCGACGAAATACCGTTCTGAAGCGACGCTGTCAGCCCATCGCCAAGATACCAGAGCTGCCGGTCCGCCGCACCCTCCGCTTTTTCGCTGAGCTGAAGATACTGGTCCATTGCATCGGTGTTTTTTGTTCTGGGCGTTGTGATGTAAGTCTGTGTGAAGCTGTTTCTGATGTAAACATAGCCGTCTGCGCCTGCTTCAAAACTCCAAAGCTGCTTGCCATCGCCATGATCGATTGCCGCAAGGTTCAGGTTGCCGCTGTCGGTCGCAGTAACCGCCTGATTGGCAGACAGGTTTACCATGCTGTACAGGCCGTTGGATACAAGCTCAAACGCAAAGTACTGATTGTCCTCTGCGTGCGTATTCATTCCCGTCCATGTAAAAAACGGACTGCCATTACGCGCCATATACACGGCTTTTCCGTCAGGAGACGGAATTTTGCTTTGCAGATAGCCGACAGACGGTACGGAAACCTCTGCTGTCGAGCTTTCTGCAAATACTGCGGTCGGCAACAGGCTGACAAGAAGCAAAACTGCCAGCAGTGTTGACAACGCTCGTTTCCATTTCATACGTTTTCTCCTCACTTTGCTCTCAGATTTCAACTTGACGCGCTGTAATGCTCTGCGTGATTGCAGAAGCTGACTGTTTTGGACTTACAATTTTGAGGAATTACAATCAGATTTCTGACCAAATACTGCAAAAACTATACAAAGCGCACAAATTTTACTTTAGAGTACCATGAGCGGAGAGGAAACAGTATAGAATAAATCGACCTCTTTCTTGAATTACTTTACGCGCTGCCAGAGCGTTTTTTGCATCTACGACGAAAGACCGTTTTCCTTCCGGTATTCGCTGATCGTTTTGCCCGTAAATTTCTTAAAGCAGATGGAGAAATAATTCGCGTCCTTGATACCGACGGCGGAGGCGATCTGATAGGATTTCTGCTCTGTTTCACACGCCAGCTCCACGGCTTTTTTCATCCGGATCTGATAGAGGAATTCCGAAAAATGCTGTCCGGTTTGCTTCTTGAAGATCCGGCTCAGATAGCTGGGGTTGAAATAGAACTGCTCTGCGACGCTTGTCAGAGACAGCTCTGGGTCAGCATAGTTTTCCCGGATATACTGCTCAATTTCAGAAAAACTCTTCTGCGACTGCTGTGTTCGCTTGAGCCGGATCTGATCCGCAATCTTCTTGATCGTATGGAAGACCCGCTCGTCGATCTCATCCTGCGAGGGCAAACTGGTCAAAGTAATATATGGCTTCGCATCCGAGTAAAAGCTCTCGTAGTCCAGACCGATATCTGCTGCAGCGTTAAACGCATTCGTTACAATATCGATTGCGAGCATCCGGTACCGCTGCAGCGCGATCTGCGCGCCCCGGCCACCGTCAAGAAGTTCACGGGCAGCGTGGATCGCCTTCTCGTCCAGACCCGCTTTTACGCAGAAGCTGAGCTGGGAGAGCAGCGCCTCATCGATTTGCCATGCGGTTTTCTGAACGACCATTTCGTTGCTGTATGGAACGACCTGATTTGGCGTAAAGATCTGCCCGTATTTTAATGCGTCGTTCGCCTCTCGATAAGTGCGGCTCATGAGAGCGGCTCCCGCATAGCGACCGCCAATCCCGACGGAAATGGGAATGTCAAGCTTTGCGCTCAGTAGGGTCTGCATCTGTTCGCAGAGCTGCGTAAACTCTGCCTCTGCGCTGTGGTTCAGAAGAATGACGGCATAACGGTTATCCAGGAATACTTCGCAGCTAACATCCTGCGGGAGACGGCTTCGGATCAATTCCGCCATTTTCATGCGCAACAGGAGCTTTGTTTCCTCGGATTCTCTGGAATCGGACGGCTCGAAGATTGCTGCCTGGAACTGCTCCGGAATACCGTCCGGATAGAAAATGTGCAGCTTTTGTGTGAGATTTCTGACATCGTAGGATCGGGTCAGCAGCTCTGTCAGCAACTTCTCCTTCAGATATTCCTGATTTTCCTGTACCTTTTGCTTGAGTGCGCCGAACTCGCGCCAATGCTGCTTTTCTGCAAGGATCTCCTCACGCAGATGCGCAACCAGCGTCTGCACCTCGTCACGATTGATCGGTTTGAGCAGGAAGTCCTGCACGCCGATGCCGACGCTTTCCTTTGCATAAGTAAAATTCTGATGCGCAGTCAGGATCACGATTTTTACCTGCGGATACTGTTTTGCCACGATGCGGCTGAAGGTCAAGCCATCCATAAACGGCATCTGAATGTCCGCAAATACAATATCGGGGGTGTCCACCTCCATGAGGTCCAACGCCTCCGCGCCGCCACCAGCCTCTGCGCTGATCGTAAAACCGGCTGCTTCCCAGTCGATGCACACGCGAAGGAATTTCCGCGCGATCGGCTCGTCATCCACGATCAGAACTTTCAGTCTTTCCTCCACTTTCGTCAATCCTCCTTAAATATGGCAGAAACAGTGTGATGCGTGTTCCAACGCCGTAAACACTTTTGATTTCATAAATGTCATCTTTCCGATAAAAGATTTTCAGTCGCTCAATGGTGCCGCGCAAGCCGAAGCTGTCTGTGTTCTGCTCCAGATTTCCGTTCAGAATCTCGTGCAGCTTCTGCTCTGTCATGCCAATCCCGTCGTCTTCCACAGTGACAGCGACCACGATGTCCTTCACCGTCTGTGCGCGGATTCGAATCGTGCCGCATTCGCCCTTCGGCTGAATTCCGTGGTGAATGGAGTTTTCAACCAATGGCTGTAAAACGAGCTTGGGAATGAGCATCTGCGAAAGACTTTCGTCAATGTCATATTCGTCTTCGATCTGACCGGGGAATCTTGTTTTTTGCAGGAACAGATAGTTCTGCACGATTGAAATTTCGTCTCCCAGCGTGATGACCTCGCGCCCCTTGCTCAGGCTGCCGCGATAATAGTTGGAGAGAGCCAGAACCAGCTCATACGCTGTTTGAGATTCTCCTGCCAGCGTCATATACGCGATGGCATCGAGACTATTATAGAGAAAATGCGGATGGATCTGCGCCTGCAGCATCCCAAGCTCCGCTTTTCGCTTGAACCGCTGCTCATCGATCGATTTATACAGCAGTGTCTCGATCTGCCCGAGCATCTGGTTGTATGCGCTTTGCATCTCTGCAAGCTCGTCCGGTTCTGTGACGACGGAGATCTTCTGGAATCCGCCCTTGCTGTCCCGGATCGCCTGTACCAGTTTTCGGATCGGGCGCACGATTGTTCCCTGTACAACGCCCAGTGACATCAATACCAGCAAGCAATTTATGGTAACAAGAATCAGACCGGTGACGATGTACGCGCTTCTATTTGGCTGGAAAGCGGAATACCGCACGGCACAGATGTAATACCAGCCGGTAGACGGCGCGGCTTCCTGATAGAGATAGCACTTGCCGCAATCTGCGATATGGCGCACGCAGCCCTGCTTCGGAATGTCGGCTCCCTGCGTTTGCTCGAAGTAATCAGACAGCGCCGAGATGGAGAACGGAAGGATCACGGTTCCTTCGCTGTTGGTGACTGCAATATCGACGCTGGCAGCGTTTGCAGATACGATCGTAAAGAGCTTTTCAACATCAATATTGATTACAAGAAGACCGATAGGCTTCGCGGTCTGTGTGCTGTTGATCAGACGTGCGTGAGAAATATAAGTATCTTTTGTTTCGGCTCTTAAAAAACCCCCGCCGTTGAGAAGCAGCTGATACCCGCCGCGGCTTTCGCAGAGCGTATCCCATGTCTCAGCCTGCGCTGGATCGCTGACAGGCCCCAGCGACTGACCCGCGCGGCTGGAATGAAACACATGCCCATTCAGATCAAACAGATAAATGGAGCTCAGTGCGGAAATGGACTCCATGCGGTTTGTCAGCAGCGTGCGCATCTGCTGCGAAACAACCGCCAGATTCTGATCAGAAGAACCCGTCAGAGCCGACTGCACAGCCGAATCCGATAAGATGGATTTGGAGCAGGTGTTGATCGTGTCCAGAAGACTTGACGTATTGGAATAAGTGGACTCGACCGTCTGCGTGGCAATGTCCGCGGCAGAATTGTCCAGCGTCTTATCGTATAAAGTTGTAAAGCAAATAATGCAGCTAATCGCGCACAAGAAAAGAAGAACAACCAGCACCATTAAAACGCGCTTACTGATGGTGGACGGGTGTATTTTCTGATATAATTGTCGTGCAAGCGAACGGAGTCTGACCGGAAGGTTGCTCCCCGTTTTTTGAGCATGATTCATAAATTCTTTCTCTCCCAAGCTCGATTATGTGTGTATATCATAGCATAGCCGAAAGCGTTTTGTACAGAAGACAACCTGCCTGTGAGCGGAAAAGGTAAAGAATTTATAGGATTGCCGCAAGGATTTCAATTCCATATTTCTGCATTCTTGCTTATCATGAAATCAGTCCCAATGGGGACAAATACAAAACAGGAGAAGAACAATGAAAAGAATTATCGCAATCATTCTTGCAGCGATCATGGTTTTCAGCATGGCTGCATGCGCTGCAAAGCAGACTTCGGATGAACCGAAGTCGGATGTAGCGCAGAACGACACTCAGACATCCACTGATACGGAAAGCATCGAAGAAGGTGCAAAGCCGGTCACGATCAACCTCTGGTCCCAGTTCTCCGATCCGAATTCCACAGACGGCAACTATATTGCGTTCTACGAAGCACTGGACGCGCTGAAGACGGCAATGCCCGAAGTGAATGTCGTTCATGAAGGCACGGAGCAGGAAGCCTACAAGGTCAAGATGAAGACGTCTATGGCTGCCAACGAACTTCCCGATGTCTTCTTCAACTGGGGCTCGGCAACCATCAAGCCCTATGTTGACGCAGAGCTGGTTCTTCCGCTGAACGACTATCTGGACGATGCGACGATGTCCCGCCTGCTCGGCGGCACGACGGACAACTTCACGTTCGACGGCAAGATCTACGGTCTTCCCTACAGCGTCGCTGTTGCATCCCTTTACGCAAACACCGCGCTCTTTGAGCAGTATGGTCTGACGATCCCGACGAATTACGAAGAACTCGTTACCGCAGTCGAGACGTTCAAGGAAAACGGCATTACGCCGATCGCTCTTGGCGAAAACACCCTGTGGCCGGGTCTGATGATCTACGGCATCATGGCGATCCGCATGGCTGGCACGGAATACTTCAACCAGGCAATGTCCGGCACGGCGACCTTCCAGACGGAAGAACTGATTCAGGCTGCACAGTATCTGCAGAACCTTTCTGAAATGGGCGCGTTCGGCGACAGCGTTATGAGTACCTCGCAGGACGACGCGGTTGCGATGATCAAGCAGGGCAAGGCTGCGATGATGTTCATGGGCAGCTGGCTCAACGGCGACTGCGAAGCAGACGATTCCCTTGTCAAGGGGCAGGTCGATGTGATCAAGTTCCCGCTGCTCGACGGCGGCTCTGACAACATCAATGAGTTCCACGGCGGCTGCGGCGAAGGCTTCTTTGTCAGCGCCTCGACGGAGCATCCGAAGGAAGCGGCAGCAGTTGTTGCCTTTATCACCGAGTATATGTCCAAGGTGCAGTATGCTGCCGGTTCCGGCATGCCCGCATGGAGCGCAGATCTGAGCGACGTGTCGGATCTGAACCGCCTGTCTGTTGAAATCGCAGAACTGACGGCAGATGCAACCGGCTATGTGTACTGGCTGGATACGATTTCCGAAGGCTCCGCAGCAGACAGCCTGAAGAACGAAATCGCAGAGCTGATTGCCCTGCAGCAGACGCCTGAGCAGTTCTGCGCAGATCTCGACGCAATCTATCTCAAGTAAAACACTGTCTGGATGATTGGTTTCTGCCTGAGAATGCAGCGTCCATAACGTTTATCGGCAGGGAGGACGGATGCGTTTTCCCTGCCGAGTTTTATTTCTGCGCTGCAAAATCAGCGCACACGGGAGGAAGATATGGAAAAACTCTTACGGAACAAACGGACATATCTCACGTTTATCTTACCTGCCTTATTGGTTTACACAGCGCTGGTTATTTTACCAATTGGCATGTCCGCCTATTACAGCACGCTGGATTGGGACGGAATCGGAAACGGAACGTTTGTCGGACTTGAAAACTTTATAAATCTCTTTACAAAAAACACCGCATTTACAAAGTCAATTGTAAACTCGCTTGTACTGGCAGTTGTATCGATTGTGCTTGAAATCATTCCGGGCGGAATAATCGCCATCATTCTTGCACGCGGCTTCCCGGGAGAAAAAGTCTTCCGCACGATCTTCTTTATTCCGGTTGTCCTGTCGTCCGTTGTGATCGGTCAACTGTTTCTGAAAATCTATAACAGCAATTACGGCCTTCTGAACGCGATCATCGAACGTTTCGGCGGAACCGGCGTGGATTGGCTGGGCAATCAGAAAACCGTTCTGCTTGCGACATTTTTCCCTGTTGCGTATCAGTATCTCGGATACCACATGCTTCTCCTGTATACCGCAGCCAAAAGCGTCCCATACGATGTTACCGAGGCTGCAATGATTGATGGCGCGTCGGAATGGCGGATCGCATGGAACATTACGCTTCCGCTGATCAAGCCGATGATCAAAACCTGTGTAACGTTTGCCGTGATTGGCTCTCTGAAATTCTTTGACCTCGTATGGATTCTGACAAAAGGCGGCCCTCTGCACGCAAGTGAGGTGCCCACGACATTGATGTATACGACGATCTTCAACCGGAACGAATATGGCATTGGCAGCGCAATTGCAATTTTCGTTGTGCTGGAATGCCTGATGTTCTACCTGCTGATCGATAAGCTGTTCAAAATTGAACATGACTGCTGATGGAGAAACGCAATGAAGCCTGTACATAAAAAGAAAAATGCGCCGGTAAAAGCGCTGATATTTGCAATATTTGTCCTCTTTTCGGTAGTTCAGATTTACCCGCTGGTATTCCTGTTCTTTATGTCGCTGAAGGACAACAACGAAATTTTTGGCGGAAACATTGCCGGACTCCCGGAAAACTGGCATTGGGAAAACTACGAAAGCGCCTTCCGTGACGGCAATATCGGGCTGTATCTGTTCAACAGCTTTTTTGTTACCTTCACCACCATACTATTTACGATCATCTTGGCGTCCATGGTGGCGTATGCGATTACAAGAATGAAACTCCGCTCCAACCGCTTTGTAAAAACATATTTTTCTCTCGGCATGATGATCCCGCTGCACGCTGTGCTGCTTCCGGTTTTTATCATCCTGCGCGATTTGAAAATGCTCAGCACCTATCAGGCGCTCATTATTCCGTATGTTGCCTTTGCACTTCCGCTTGCGATTTACGTTTTGTCCAACTTTTTCGCGTCGCTTCCGATTGAGTTGGAGGAATCCGCCTGTTTGGATGGATGCGGTCTGTTCCGCGCGTTTGTGCAGATCATTCTACCACTGATTACGCCGGCTATTGCGACGGTATCCATCTTTACCTTTCTGAGCACTTGGAACGAGATGATGTTTGCCATCACCTATGTCAGCAAAAATCAGTTCCGGACACTGACGGTCGGCATTATGCAGATGGTCGGCCAGTACACCACGAACTGGGGCGGTCTTGCGGCAGGGCTCGTTGTCGCAACGGTCCCCACAATCCTGATGTACCTGCTCATGAGCAACCAAATTGAAAGCGGCATGGTCGCTGGCGCAGTCAAAGGATAAGGAGAAAAGAAATGAACCAGGAACACAATTTTAACCGCGCAAATGCGGACTATATGAACCCGGCGCTTTCTGCCGCAGAACGCGCGGAGCTGCTTCTGGCGCATATGACGCTGGAGGAAAAGGCTGCACAGATCGGTTCCTGCTGGGTCTACCAGCTGACGGAAGGCGGCCGGTTCTCTGATGAAAAGGCTCAGCCAATCATGGAAAACGGTATCGGACAGATCACGAGAATCGGCGGTGCAAGCACAATGCTGCCAAACGAGTGCGCCGAAACCGCGAATCAGATCCAGACATGGCTTCTGGAGCATACGCGGCTGGGAATCCCGGCAATTGTCCACGAAGAAGCGTGCAGCGGCGTGCTCGCCCGCGGCGGCACGGTATTTCCGCAAACGCTCGGCGTGGCCTGCTCGTGGAACCGGCGTATGCCGGAGATGATGGGCGAGATCATCCGCCGCCAAATGCGCTCGGCGGGTATGCATCTGGCGCTGGCTCCCCTGATGGACGTAACGCGTGATCCACGCTGGGGGCGCGTGGAGGAAACCTACGGCGAAGATCCGTACATGGTCTCTTCCATGTCGACATCATTTGTGACAGGCTTGCAGGGAAAATCGCTCAAGGACGGCGTTGCGGCGACCGGGAAGCATTTTGTCGGCTATGGCGCTTCCGAGGGCGGCATGAACTGGGCTCCTGCGCATATTTCGGAGCGCGAACTCCGGGAAGTGTATCTGACGCCGTTTGAAGCGGCTGTAAAAAAGGCGTCTATGGCATCTATTATGCCGGGATATCATGAGCTGGACGGCGTTCCCTGCCATGCCTCAAAAACGCTGCTGCGCGACACGCTGCGTGACAAGTGGTATTTTGACGGCATCGTCGTATCCGACTACTTCGCCATTTCGCAGCTGTACAGCTACCACCATCTCGTCGAAAACAAAACGGATGCGATCGCGCAGGCACTTGCGTCCGGTGTGGATTCGGAACTGCCCAACACAGACTGCGCAGCAGAACCCCTGCTTGATGGGGTACGCGAGGGAAAAATCGACATGGAGCTGCTGAATCAGTCCGTGCGCCACATTCTGAAGCTCAAGTTCGAGCTTGGTCTGTTTGAAAATCCGTTCGTCGATCCTGATGCGGCTGCGGCAGAGTTTGATACCGCCGAAGACCGCGCAGCTGCGCGTAAAATTGCGCAGGAATCTATGGTCCTGCTGAAAAATGACGGTACACTGCCGCTCGAAAAGACATACAAAACGATTGCCATCGTCGGTCCGAACGCCGACTCCGTGCGCAACATGCTCGGCGACTATACCTATCCGGCGCATATTGAATCTCTCATCGAAGTCAAAGTGACAGACAACGCCCTGGCGCAACCCGTCCCGGACGATGTGGACACCGATCATATCCATCTGCCGCACATGAAAAGCATCCTGAGTGCGATCCGTGATAATCTGGAAGGACAGACGCAGATCCTGTACGCCAAGGGCTGCGACGTTTTGGGCAGCTGCACAGACGGAATTGAAGACGCAGTCAAAATCGCTTCGCAGGCAGATCTGGTCATTGCCGTGCTAGGCGATAAAGCAGGCGTCGTGGAAGACTGCTCGACCGGCGAGACGCGCGACAGCTCTACGCTCCATCTGCCCGGCCAGCAGGAACAGCTGTTCCGGGCTGTGGCGCAGACAGGCGCGCAGCTTATTACAGTTCTGATCAACGGACGGCCCTATGTGCTGGACGAAATTCTGGAAAAATCAAACGCCGTTCTGGAAGCGTGGCTTCCGGGCAGCGAGGGCGCCGAGGCGGTTTGCGACGTTCTGATGGGACGCTGCGATCCGAGCGGACATCTGGCAATTTCGTTCCCGCGCGCAGTCGGACAGGTTCCAGTATTTTACGCGCACAAGCGTTCTGGCGGGCGGTCGCATTGGAAGGGTGATTACGTCGACGGCAGCACAAAGCCGCTCCTTCCGTTTGGCTTCGGCTTAAGCTATACGACGTTTGCATACTCCGATTTTGAAATTGAGAGCGAAGAAGTGACGACGACAGGCTCGTTCAAGGCGTCCATCAGCGTGCAGAACACAGGAAATATGCCCGGAGACGCAGTTGTTCAGCTGTATTGCGCAGACCCGGTCGCCTCTGTAACCAGACCTGTCAAGGAACTCAAGGGCTTCGCGCGTGTTCATTTGGAGTGCGGGCAAAAAGTCCGTGTACAGTTTGAAGTTGCGGCATCGCAGATGGCTTTTGTTGACCGTGGTATGCGTTTTGTTGTGGAGCCGGGTGAGATTCAGGTAATGTTCGGCGAACATGCGGAGAAAATCGCTGCATCCGGTACTGTGACACTGACCGGCGAAAAACAATGTGTGGACGAAAGCCGCGAATTCTTCAGCCAGTACACAGTTAAGGACATGGGTTAAAGAATATGGAACAACAAAAGTGGCTGTCTATCAATGGAAAACTGTGGCGCGTATTAACAAAAGCCGGGGAAGCGCTCATTTTGAACTTTTTCTGGCTCATCCTGTCCGTTCCCATTCTGACATCTGGCGCGGCAATGATTGCGTTTTATTATGCAATGACAAAGGCTGTGCGCCGGGAACAGGGCGGATATGCAGCCTGCTTCTGGACATCGTTTCGTTTGAATCTCAAAGTGTCTATATCGCCAACTGTGATTGCTATCGCTGCGGCAGCGCTTTACTGGCTCGGCATCCAGAAAATAGCGTCCTGCGGAAACACATTCGCGCAGACGCTCTGCTTTGCCATTGCCGTTCTGCTTACCGCGATTTTTTTCTGGATTTGCCCTCTACTTTCGAGGTTCGAATTAAGGCCGGGTGAGGCATGGAGGATAGCGTTCTATTGCACTATTCGCCATTTCTCAAAAACAGCAATGTTGCTTCTCGCTGCTTTTGCAGGCGGCAGCCTGATTTGGATTTTTCCGCTGGCAGCCATTTTTGTTCCCTGCATGCTTATGGCGCTTGCGTCCAGAACCCTAGAGCCTGTGCTGGTCTGCATTGCAAAAAGCAGATTGAAAAACCAATCGGATTCGTCCAAAGCAGATCTGTGGTATTTGTCTGAATAGGAGGCTGTATGAATTATATCGGAATTGATCTCGGCACGTCCGCGTGCAAGCTGCTGCTGGTCGACGAGGCCGGCGCGATCGTGAACGAGGTCACGCACGAGTACCCCCTCAGCTTCCCGCACCCCGGCTGGTCGGAGCAGAAGCCGGAGGACTGG
>ERZ772875.1928-NODE-1928-length-16798-cov-3.990802_pt1 | contig 16798 bp, 14 predicted proteins | sample MGYA00580585_ERZ772875 | MGnify/ENA primary metagenome ERZ772875 (study PRJEB29015, sample SAMEA2737736) | human gut metagenome | biome: human gut; feature: human-associated habitat; material: faeces | place: China | collected 2012 ... | reverse complement strand
GCAACCTCGCTCACGGGTAGATCCTCCGGCTCCATCCGTGACCAAGGTTTTTACCACGGGGTGTCCAACTTGTTATTGCAATTTGCGGTAAAAATGTAGATAAATGGAGGTTTTTGGTGTAAGAGTAAGTACCGGTTCGGCGCAGAGTAAAAAAGGGCGCAACAAAGCATCCCTGCAAACACTTGGTTTTGCAAGGTAAAATTTTCTACCACAGCTTAACAATAGATAATCCTTGTTTTTCGAGAAAGCTGGTAGCCTGCTTAATCGCTTTGACTAGCTGTTGCTCCTTTAGATGTTCGGGTATATCGATTTTGAAAAGGTCGACCGGGGTCCAGACTTCGCCTATACAGAATATTGAGTAGATTGCGGTTAGAATCATTCTAACAATGGCAATAATAGCTCGTTTCTTCCCTCTTCGCTTAGCAATTCGCTCATATTTGAACTTTTAGTAAGGATTGTTGTTATCCTTCATCACGGCGTGAGCGACTTGCACCAAAGAAAGTTTTAGGTAAACACCGGCACGGGAGAACCGCACAGACTTCTTCATTCCGGCAGATTCGTTATTACCAGGAGTTAATCCGGCTCAGCAGCAAAATCGTTTGAAGGAACCAAATTGGATCATATCCGTGCCGTTTCAGAAATAATCGTGATTGCGGAACTGCGGTCGATACCCGGCATGGGGCAGAGAAGAGTGATCTCACCTTCATACTTTGCAACCATCCCGCTGACACAGGTATCCGCCTTGACAATCAACGTTCAATAAAAATCGTAATGTTCAAACAATTTTGATACTAACCTTTTGCTTCTCGGCGTACGAAAAACCTTCAATAGACTCCAATACTTGTGCAGTTTTCTTTTTAAGCGAGTACTGTAACAGGGAAACGCAATGTTCAGAATCAAAGGTTTCGTTGGATGTGGGGTAATCCGTAATGGATGTTGCGGATTTACCAAACATATCAGACACAACTAAAAATAACGAGGAGAATGTAGGGACTAAACTGCCAAGCAATTAACGGGTGTTAAAACAATCCTTAGTGTACGGGCTCATAGCTCCACTCATTTGTGCTTTAAAAGGCAGTTCCAGCACTAATCACAATACTGTTTCGAGTTTTTGATACAATCTACGACTTGCCTCGCCGTGCGTTGTAGTGTGCATTTTCCACAAACTAATTTTATAAAAAAGGCAGCCATTTGTCCGCACTCTTTCTTCCTTATTTGTGCGGACGCAAAGTGGCCGAATGGATGATTACAATGTCAAATGAAATCCAATCTGTTGCTAGAGTTTTCGCCATCATAGAGCACCTTTCCAATTCTCCTAAAGCACAACCATTAAAAGTTATTGCATCTTCCTGTGCCATCCCTCCCCCTACCGCCCATCGCTTTCTAAATAATTTATGTTCACTGGGTTATGTCATACGTGAAGATGATGGACGCTATAAACTTTCTTATAAGCTTTTTGAAATATCGAGTAAAGCTTTGAATCAGTCAAGCGTTATTTCCATCGCCAAACCTTATCTTGATGATATGAGTGAACGTCTTGGCGAATCTGTGCATTTGGTAGTTAAGAATGGAAATGATGTTGTATATGTGTACAAAATTACTCATGCAATCGGCTCAATTCAGATGGTGTCTAAAATAGGAATGAGGCTCCCCATGTATCGTTGTGCAGTAGGGAAAGCCCTTCTCGCAGAAATGGACGACAAAAAAATTGAAGAGGTATTCAGAGCAACCGAAGTAGTTGCCGTAACCCAAAATACCATCACTGAATTTGATAAACTCATGGAACAGATACAAATTGTCAGAGATCTTGATTATGCGGTAGACAACGAAGAAAATGAGAATGGGGTAATATGTGTAGCCTCAGCTCTTACAAGCCGTTCTGGTGAGGCAAAGTATGCATTCAGTATTTCAACATTAACTTCGCGGGTTACCAAAAAACGAATGCAAGAATTAGTATCAGCAGTACTAGAAACTAAACATATTATCGAAGAACGAATCTAAGCACAAGAAGAGCGCGACAAAAGGTGTCGCGCTCTTCTTCATGAAAGGAGGTTAGGATGAAAAAGCTATCGTCGAAAATGGATTCGCTTTTTTGAGCAGTGTACCTCAGAGACGAATCCAGGAAATGATTTTGGCTATGGCTCAGAAAGGGCATAGCGGGAAAATGACAGATTATGCGGAGTTGGGGTTTGGCCATAGGACGACGTATGGCCATTTTCTGTCCAAAGGAAAATGGGACCACATGACTGTAGAGGCCGTGCAGCGCAGGAACAGTTTTCAATCCATCTTATCCGTTGCAAAATCCGCAAAACAGCCGGTATACACATAGGCCGGGATGATTTCGCCGGTATCTGTATCAATAACCGCGGCAGTATCGCCGGCCCAGTCCACCTGCATAACCTCGCCGGGCTTGTGGTTCAGGTGCATGGTAGCGTTGACCTTTGCCAGATAGTCGGCATAGTACTTGTTGAACTGGGTTGATTGGTATGGAATCTCGCCCGCCGCCCGGCACTGGTCGCAGTATTCCAGCCACAGCAGGTCCAGAGTAACACCGCCGCGCTGGAGCTCCTTGTGGACAGAGGCGTAGTCCGGCATCTTGTAGACGGGCTTTGAGGTGCTGGACGGAAACAGATGCTCTGAGAGCTGCTTACAAAATCGTTTCGGTCCCGGTTTCAGGGAGCAAGTAGGAATGATTTCCCCAAGCCTGCAACAGTATAAATAGCAAAAGCCCGCGGCGATCTGCCGCGGGCTTTCTTATTTTCAGTTCACTGCTTCTCTTCCTCTGCGATCGCTTCCACCGCAATATGCAGCGCTTTGACCATCATTTCCAAACCCATGCTCGGCGCGCTGCCGTCCTTGGTCTGCTCGGGCAGGTAAGGGACGTGGACAAAGCCGCAGCGCGGGGCTGGATTGCTCCGCTCGCTCTCGTGCAGGGCGCAGTAAAGGAGATTGTTGCACACGAACGTGCCTGCGGAGTACGAGAGTTGAGCGGGAATCCCCCGCTCACGCAGGGCGTCGACGATCTCCCGCGTCGGGATCGTCGCAAAATAGGCGTCCGGACCTCCGGACACGACCGGCTCGTCCGTCGGCTGCTTACCCGCGTTGTCGGCGATACGCGCGTCGCGCAGGTTGATGGCCACGCGCTCGACGCGTATGCAATTTGCGCCGCCGTACTGGCCGACGCAGAGCACCGCGTCGGGACGCAGCTCCGTCAAAAGTTTGTGCAGCGCAGCACCGGAGGCGTCAAACTCCGTCGGAATTTCATGCTTGATGAGCTCTGCTCCCCCGATGCGGTTGGGAAGCCGGCGTGCCGCCTCCCACGAGGGGTTGATCTGCTCCCCGCCGAACGGCGTGAAGCCTGTGACAAGTATCTTCATTTGACAGTTTCCTCCCCGATCATCAGGCGGATGATCTCGTTGTCGGTCTCGCGCATGCCGACGCGGCCGAGGCGGCTGAAATTCGCGATCGAGTTTTCCACGCCCTTGGCGACCAGTCCGTCGCCGCCGTAAAACTGCTTGCCGCAGCTATACATCTCAAAGCCCAGAATGCCCGCCTCGACCGCCATCGCGATTTTGGCCGCGCAGGAGGACTTGGCTCCGTCGCAGACAATGCCGGACGTGACCGCCAGCGCGTTTACGATCGTGTGGGAAATTTCCCGGCAACCGCCGCCGTGCAGATACGTAATGCCGGCGCCCGCACCAGCGCCCGCACTGACTGCGCCGCAATAGGCCGAGAGCCTGCCGATGCCGGTCTTTTCGTGGAGCGTTACGAGGTTCGAAACAAGAAGCGCTCTAAATAGCTTCTCTTCGCTCGCGCCGAGCTCCTTCGCGTAGACATAGACCGGAAGCGAGGCTGTAATACCCTGATTGCCGGAGCCGGAGTTGATGACGACGGGAAGGTCACACCCGTTCATCCTTGCGTCAGACGCAGCCGCCGCATAGGCCCGCGCCCTTGTGCGCACATCGTCGCCATAAGCCGTGAGCAACACCTTTCCGATACCTGCTCCGTAATTTCCGCGCAGTCCCTCCTCTGCGATCGCGCAGTTGCAAGAGAGCTGCCGCTCCAAAATCGGTCTCACGTCATCTAACTCGCACGTGTCCGCGAACTCGCAGATGTCCGCAACATTCAAAAGCGTATAGTCGGGCGCACCTTCGTCCTTGCCCGTATCCTCGTCCGGGTCCTTGGAGAACAGAACGCCTGCGTCCGTCTCCACCAGAACAATATTCGTATGCTCCTGCACGGCGCGCACGGTCGCAAAATGGCCGTTTGCCCGGACGGTCACCTCAATATCCAGAAGGAACTCCGATTCTGCCGCCGAGATAGAAAACGCCGTTTGTTCCATGTACCCGGGCAGAGCCGCAATCTCGTCGGGCGTCACGTGGGACACGACCTGCAAGCCTGCCTCCGCATCGCCCGCCAGCGCGCCGATGGCCGCCGCCGCTTCGATACCGCGAAGGCCGCCCGTGTTCGGCACAATGACGCTCTTAACGTTCTTGATGATATTGCCGCTCGCCGCAACGTCGATCTCAGATGGCAGCATCCCCAAAGCTTTTCGTACCACTGCCGCGCAGTATGCAATCGCAATCGGCTCCGTGCACCCCATCGCACACACAAGCTCGCGTTTTAAAATCTCCACATAGGTTTTGTAGACCGTGCTCGTTCGTTCCATGCCGCATTCTCCCTTTCCTCGCCGTTTCCGGCATTTTTTCTTATTCTACCATGTTCGCCCCGGAAGGACAAGGGGCAGTGTGAAAATCGCCCGGGTTCTCCCCGGGCGATGAACCTCAGATGTGCGAAAGCAGGAACTGCCGCATGTTTTCCTTCCCTTCCTCGCTCAAGGGAAACGTCTCCTGCGCCTCCATCTCGCTTTTCTCGTAGCAAAACGGTCCGTGCCAGAGCTCGCAGAGCATGGAACTGGCCTCCATGTCGACCTCCTTCGGATTTTTCATCGTGATGGCCGGCGTGACCTTGAAGCGCAGCGCGCCGTAGCTTCCGGTAAAGACGTTGTTATTTTCAAAGCTGTGCAGCACCGGCAGAAAAAGCTCTTCCATTTACGCTGTCAGCGCCTCCATTTCGTCAAGCAGCTTCGAGAACATCGCAAGCGCCCGGTTGACAGGCTCCGCCGTCGTCATGTCAACGCCCGCGCCCTTCAAAAGCTCGATCGGGCTCTTGCTGCATCCGCCGGAGAGGAAGCCGAGGTATCGCTCGACCGCGGGCTCACCGTCTTTCAAAATACCCTCCGAGAGCGCAATCGCCGCCGCGTAGCCCGTTGCGTACTGAAAGACGTAGTAGTTGTAGTAAAAATGCGGAATCCGCGCCCACTCGAGCGCAATTTCCTCATCGAGCACCACGTCTTCTCCATAATAGAGCGCGTTGAGCTTCCGGTATTCCTCGCACAGAACATCCGCCGTCAGCGTCACGCCCTGCGCGCTTAGTTCCGCTATTTTGAGCTCAAACTCGGCGAACATCGTCTGCCGGTAGAGCGTCGTGCGGAACTGCTCTAAGAAGTGGTTGATGAGATAGGCGCGCTGCTTTTTATCCGTTGTGGTCTTGAGCAGGTGCTGCATTAAAAGCGCCTCGTTGCAGGTCGACGCGACCTCGGCCACAAAAATCACATAGTCAGAGTAGACGATCGGCTGCGTCTTGTTGGACAGGTACGAATGAATCGCGTGCCCCATCTCGTGCGCCAGCGTGAACTCGCTGTCCAATGTCCCCGTGTAGTTTAAAAGCACATACGGGTGCACACGCGCGCCCGCCGAGTACGCGCCCGAGCGCTTGCCGGTATTTTCATACACGTCGATCCAGCGATTCTGGAAGCCCTCCTGCAAGATCTTCCCGTACCGCTCACCCATGACGCCAAGCGCCTGCGCGACGGTCTTCTTTGCCTCCGCAAAGGGAATCCGCTCTTCCGACGCGGCAACCAGCGGCGTATAGAGATCGTACATATGAAGCTCGCTGACGCCCAGAAGCTTTTTGCGAAGCCGCATGTACCGGTGCATCTTGTCCATGTTCTGGTGCACGGCTTCGATCAGCTCATGGTATACGCTCACAGGCACCTCGGTCGCGTCCAAAGACGCTTCCAGAGGCGAAGTGTAGTGCCGCGCCTTTGAGAAGAACTCGAGCTGCTTGACCTGCCCGGCAAGTGTTGCGGCTACTGTGTTTTTATACGCGCCGAAGCCGGCATATAAGCTCTCAAACGCATTCTTGCGGAGCGTCCGGTCGGGCGACTCCATCGCCGCGATATAGCTTCCCTGCGTGATTGGGTGCTCCTCGCCGTTTGCGTCCAGCGCCGGACGGAACGTGAGGTCAGCATCCGCGAACAAAGAGTAGACCTCCTCCGGCGTGCCCGCCATCTCGCCCGCCATGGCCAGTAGCTTTTCTTCGCTCTCCGACAAAACATGCGCCCGTTTGCGGCGGATGGAGTCAAAGTGCCGCCGGTAGAGGCTCAGTTCAGGCACTTCCTCATAGAATTTCTCCATTTGTTCATCGGAGATCGACAGCAGCTCCGGCACCTCAAAGGCCGTATCCGCGCCCAGCTGCACCCAAACCTTCGTGAGCTTGCCGGTCAGGTCCTGATAGACGGCGTTTCTCGTGTCCTCATCGCTTTTGCGCTGGGCGTAGTTCGCAAGGCTGTCAAGCAGCACCGAAATTTCCTCTCCCAGCTTCTGATATTCCAGCAGTATCTGCGCGCTCTTAGCAAGCTTCCCGGCGTATTCCGGGAGCTTTGCACCAAGCCCCTTCAGTTTTTCCAAATCCTGCATCCACGCCTCATCCGACGTATACAAATCCTCCATTGCCCATGTATCTTCGCGCGCGATTTCCTCACGCGAACGGATTTTCTCTGCCATCCGATAGCCTCCTGTCACACATTTTGTACAAATAGTTTACCACATTTCGGGCCGCTTCACAACTACCTGCCGGTTTTTTGCGCACTCGCTTGCTTTTATCGGCAAATGCCGTATAATTATGCTGTTTTCATGCAGATTTTTTACAAAGGAGACTTGACCCATGAAACAGCAAACCCGCGGCAGCCTGATGCTTCTGCTCTGCGCCATGGTCTGGGGCGCGGCGTTCGTCGCCCAGAGCGAGGGCATGAACTATATAGGACCCTTTACCATGCAGGCGGCAAGATACTTTCTCGCCGGCCTTGTGCTTGTACCGGTCATCTTCCTGCGCGACAAAAAGGGACTCTCCGTCCGCCCGGCTGGGAAGCAGGCGCGGCACCAATTCGTTTGCGGCGTAATCTGCGGCGTGATTCTCTGCGCGGCCAGCATCATCCAGCAATACGGTATCATTCACACGACGGTCGGAAAATCCGGCTTTATTACCACCATGTATATCATCCTCGTCCCCTTCCTCGGCCTGTTCGTAAAGCTCCGCGTGAAGCTTATGAACTGGGTCTGCGCGATCATTGCGCTCACGGGGCTGTATCTACTCTGCGCGGGCGGCGAGGGCCTCTCCGGGGTCAACTACGGCGACTGGCTGACGCTTCTGTGCGCGGTCTTTTTCGCGTGCCATATTCTCTTTATCGACCGCGCGTGCCATGACTTAGACGGCGTGCGCCTGTCCTGCGTCCAGTTCTTCACAGCCTCGGCCGTCAGCATTCTTCCAATGCTCCTTCTGGAGCACCCGAGCTGGGCAGCCATTCAGAGCGCATGGCTTCCGATCGTCTACGCGGGCGTGTTCTCAGGTGGCGTAGGCTACACACTGCAAATCCTCGGCCAGCAGCTTGTACCCCCCACGCTTGCCAGCATGATTCTGAGTCTGGAGTCAGTCTTTGCCGTCCTCTTCGGCTGGATCATTCTCCATCAGGCGCTGAGCGCGCGCGAGCTTCTTGGCTGCCTCGTCATCTTCATCGCCATCGTCATCGCCCAGCTTCCGTCCAAGGAAAAAGCCGCCGCATAATTTCCGATCGATAATCTTCGGCAAATTCGTAACTTCCCATGGGGCGGACAGCCCACATCGCCCCATTGGCACGAACGAATTCGCCAAAGACTTTCGTAAAAACGATTCTGTCTGCCGGGTCGATGTGGGCATCGACCCCTGCAAATTGAAAGCGTACTGCCGATTGGGTCGTGGGCATTGGCTCCTGCAAAGCTTAGAATGTCTCCCTTCAATCCACGAAAAACGGCTCCGGGAAATCCCGGAGCCGTTTTCTGCAATTTATTCCACCTATCGAAAAGATGCTGCGATTTTAAGGTAAGTGTTTTTATTATGCCGGTTTTTTGTTGAAGAAGTATTCCTTCGTCATCTTGATGACGACAGGCGACAGGGCGATCAAGGCGATGAAGTTCGGGACAGCCATCAGGCCGTTGAAGGTATCGGAGATATCCCAAACGACGTCGATGGAGGAAACGGCGCCGACGACGATAATTACGACATACAGTGCCTTGTAGATGGAAGCGGCCTTCAGACCGAACAGGTACTGGAAGCAACGCGAGCCGTACAGCGACCAGCCGAGAATCGTCGTGAATGCGAAGAGCGTCAATGCAACAGCGACAAACAGAGATGCGATTCTGTTGCCAAAGACAGTTGCGAACGCGGCGGTGATGAGCTCGGAGCCGGGCTTCACGCCGAACGGGATCTCCACACCGGAGCAGATGATGGTAAGAGCAGTCAAAGAGCAGATGACGATGGTATCGGCAAAGCACTCGAAGATGCCGTACATACCCTGCTGGACAGGACCCGGGGTGTCAGCCGCGGAGTGTGCGATTGCAGCGGAGCCGAGGCCGGCCTCGTTGGAGAACGCAGAGCGGCGAAGACCCCAGACGATGGTTTCCTTCAGGACAATACCGGCAGCCGCGCCGCCGATGGCCTGCGGATTGAAAGCGGTGGAGAAGATCTTGCCGAACGCGGGGATGATATTATTTGCATGGACAACGATAACGGTAACGCCAAAAACGATGTAAAGAAGCGCCATAGCCGGGACGAGCTTTTCCGCGACAGCGCCGATGCGCTTGATGCCGCCGAAGAGGATAATGCCGACGAGGACAGCCAAAACGATGCCGAGGATGAGGTTCAGCGTGCCGCGCTCCGCAGCTGCGGACGGGATGAACGCATCGACAGCGTTGTTGATGGAGCCGACGATGGAGTTGACCTGCGACATGTTGCCGATACCGAAAGCGGCGATGGCTGCAAAGATACAGAACAGGATGCCGACCCATTGCCAGCCCTTGCCGAGGCCGTTCTTGACGTAGTACATCGGGCCGCCGACCCAGTCGCCCTTCGCGTCGCGCTCACGGTACTTGATTGCGAGCAGAACTTCGGAGTACTTGACCATCATGCCAAGCAAGGCAGCCAGCCAGAGCCAGAAGATGGCGCCGTAGCCGCCGAGGGCGATGGCCTGGGAGGTACCAACGATGTTGCCGGTGCCGACCGTAGCCGCCAGCGCCGTGGAGACAGCCTGCATCGGCGTGACTGCGCCTTCGCCTGCCTCCTGTTTCTGGAACATTTTACCCAGTGTGTTCTTCATCACGTAGCCGAACTTCGTGAACTGAAGACCACGGTTGCGGATGGTCAGATAAAGACCAAAGAGGATGGTGCACGGCAGGAAGATGTACAGCCATGCTACAGTGTTAAGGGTACCGGTGATAAAACTAATGATTGCCTGCATAGATTTTGCCTTCGGACGATCCCCCGATCGTCCATCCTTTCCTGATTATTTCCGCCTTGCGGGACGGGAGTCGCGGAAAGGACGTAGCAAGGTCATTGCTCTGTCCTTTTGCCTGAGAGATCGGCGAACCGCCTTACACCTTCGGCGCTCTTGTAAGAGGCTCTCCAGAGAGGAACAACTGCATTTGTATTTTACACAAAATCTAGCGTCAATTCAAGTGTTTTGCTGTAAAAAATATATAAATATTTTTGTACGAATTGTGAATTCCCCGGTTTTTGCACTGTTTGTATGGGAAAACCGGCTTTTTTCGGCCATTTGTAAACTTTTCCTAAGAATTTCTTTTTTCAGGATTTCGCAGCGTGCCGTTAAAATCGTGTGAAGCGTTTCACTTTCCGCTTGCGCCATAGTTTGAAAGTACGCGCGCCGACGGGTCGTTCACATCGCAGCCCGGCCACGTTTTGTTCGGCATCCAGAAATCGACAACCATCTCGGACTGACCGGGATAATCGCGCTCGAAGATCTCGCGGTACAGAAGCGATTCCTTCGTGAACGGCTGCGCGTGGGTATACTTCCTGCGCTTCTCCTCGAATTCCTCGTCGGTATACTGCTTTTCCGCAAATTCCTTGAGATCGTCCACCATCGAATGGCCGACCGCATCGGAGAACGCCGCCTTTTCGCGGTAGAGAATGTCGTGCGGCAGATAGTCGCCCTCAAACGCGTGGCGGAGCAGATACTTGCCCTTGCCGTATTTGTTGAGTTTCCGCTCCGGGTCGACGGACATGACGTACTTGACAAAATCGAGGTCGCCGAACGGGACTCTGGCCTCTAGCGAGTTGACACTGATGCAGCGGTCGGCGCGGAGCACGTCGTACATATGAAGCTCGCGGATGCGCTTTTCGGCCTCCTTCTGGAATTCTTCGGCAGAGGGCGCAAAGTCAGTGTATTTATAACCGAACAGCTCGTCGGAAATTTCACCCGTCAGGATTACGCGCAGGTCGGTGTTTTCGTGGATCCACTTGCAAAGAAGGTACATGCCCATGCTCGCGCGGATGGTCGTAATATCATACGTGCCCAGCATCCGGATGACCTCTTCGAGGCTGTCCAGCACCTGCTGCTTCGTCATATAGACCTCGGTGTGGTCGCTTCCGATGTAGTCCGCCACCTGCTTGGCATATTTGAGGTCGATTGCGTCCTCGCTCATGCCGATGGCAAACGTGCGGATGGGCGTATCCGACTTGCGCGCGGCGATCGCACAGACAAGCGACGAATCAAGACCGCCCGAGAGCAAAAAACCGACCTTCGCGTCGGCCACGAGCCGCTTTTCGACACCGCGAACGAGCTTGTCGTGAATCTTCGCGCACACCGTGTCTAGATCATCGTGACAGACCGTCTCCGGCTTTGCGATGTCACAGTAGCAGACGAACTTTCCGTCCTTGTAGTAATGTCCGGGAGGGAACGGCATGATCTTGTCGCAGAGTGTGACTAAGTTCTTGGGCTCGCTGGCGAAGACGATCACGCCCTTTTTGTCGTAGCCGTAATAGAGCGGCCGGATACCGATGGGGTCGCGCGCGGCGATATACTCTTTCGTGCGTCCGTCGTAAAGAATCAGTGCAAACTCCGCGTCGAGCATCCGGAACATGTCCACGCCGTGTTCAAAGTACAGCGGCAGCAGGATCTCGCAGTCCGATCCGCTGACAAACTCATATTTCTTCTCAAGCTCCTTTTTGAGCTTCTCGAACCCGTAGATCTCGCCGTTGCAGACGACGTAGCTGCCATCGCGCTCAAACGGCTGCATGCCGCTGGGCGTTAAGCCCATGATGGAAAGGCGATGAAAGCCAAGTAAGCCCTTGCCGGTATCGACGATGCGGCTGTCATCGGGGCCTCGGGAGGTGGTCTTCAGAAAACCCTTCTGAAATTCAGAAAAGGCGGCACAAACGTCACAGTAACCCATAATCGAACACATGATAAAATCCTCCAGAATTTTGAATCAGCATTCGATAGGGCAAGTGCTGTCTCGCTGTGCCACCTATCTTTTGTCTCTGTCGCGTCTTCTAACGCTCTGCCGGGATAACGGGCGGCAGGCCCGGCGCACCTACTGAGAAACTATGTTTCCTTTCAGCTTGCGGCTCGCCGGGTGTTCTTCGCGTAACGCTTACTGCGCGGCTTCCACCTTGCCCACGCTCTCTGTCAGCAGCCTTTTACGGTACTTTTCCCGGCTCAAACGCCTTTGGATCTTCTATTTATCTTGTCTTGTGCCCGGCGTGTCTTAATCCCACGCGCTGGTATCCAGACAGGAAAGATACAATTCTGCATCTTTGGCGAAGCAGGAATCGAAAAAATCGTGCTGCTCGTGGACGCTTTCCATCAGGAACGAATGTGCGGGGTTGATGAACTGGTAGGGGCTTTCAAGCTCATAGGAACGGTTCACATTGCGGTTCATATAAGAATCCTCCTTCTAAAAAATAAATCAAAATAAATTGGACAAACAAATTTATCTCACGCCGAACAGAAGCTTGTCGTACGTTGGGAACGGCCAGAAGCGTTCAGACGTTAACGGCTCTGCTTCGTCACACACCACACGGAGAGCCGCCATTCTCGGGAGCATCGCGTCGCGAATCTGGAACGCGGACTCGGTGACGCTGTCAATGGCTTTGATCTGGAGCGTCGTTTTTTCAAGCTCGTCTGCCGCCGCGTCGATCTGGTCGAGAAGCGAAGAGAGCTTCGTGATCGTGCCGGTTTCGTATTTTGCCGGCAGCGACGGCAGGATCGTGCGCTTGGCAGCCAGCGTTTCGGTGAGCTCCTTCGTGTAGCCAGAAACGGCGGGCAGGATCTCCTTGCGCGTCATGTCCAGCATCGTCTGCGCCTCGATGGTGACAGTCTTGACGTAGTTTTCCATCATGATCTCATAGCGCGACTCGAGCTCCGCCTTCGTGAAAATCTTGAGGCCGGTCAGCATGTCGACGTTTTTCTTTTCCAGCAGCGTCGGCATCGCGTCGGGCGTAGTTCTTAAGTTCAGAAGGCCGCGCTGTTCGGTTGCTTCCTTGATCCATGCGTCGTCGTAGCCGTTGCCGTTGAAGATGATGCGCTTGTGCGCGTGAATCGTGCTGCGGATGAGATCGTGCAGCGCGCCTTCAAAGTCATCTGCCTTCTCTAGCGCATCGGCAAAACCTTTGAGCGACTGCGCGACAGCGCCGTTGAGCATAATGTTCGTGCAGGCAATGGAGTTGGCCGAGCCAAGCATCCGGAACTCAAACTTGTTGCCTGTGAAGGCGAAGGGCGAAGTGCGGTTGCGGTCCGTCGTGTCGCGCAGGAACTTGGGAAGCACATGCACGCCGAGCTTCATGACGGTCTTCTCCGCCGCGTTGTAAGGTGCGTCAGCTTCGATGGCGTCCAGGATCGCGGTCAGCTCGTCTCCCAGGAAGATCGATACAACCGCCGGGGGCGCTTCGTTTGCGCCGAGCCGGTGATCGTTGCCAGCCGTCGCAACGCTGAGCCGCAGCAAATCCTGATAATCGTCGACGGCCTGAATGACCGCGCACAGGAAGAGCAGGAACTGCGCGTTTTCATACGGCGTTTCGCCCGGCGTCAGAAGGTTTACGCCTGTGTCGGTCGCAATCGACCAGTTGTTGTGCTTGCCGGAGCCATTGACGCCCGCGAAGGGCTTTTCATGCAGCAAGCACACAAGACCATGCCGGAGGGCAACTTTCTGCATGATCTCCATCGTCAGCTGGTTGTGATCGGTTGCGATGTTGGTTGTTGTATAAATAGGGGCCAGCTCATGCTGCGCCGGGGCGACTTCGTTGTGCTCGGTCTTGGCAAGGATGCCCAGCTTCCAAAGCTCCTCGTTGAGGTCTTCCATGAATTCCGCGACCCGCGGCTTGATGGAACCGAAATAGTGATCATCGAGCTCCTGTCCCTTCGGGGGCTTCGCGCCAAAGAGCGTCCGGCCGCAGAAGACGAGGTCCTTGCGCTTGTCAAACATCTCGCGGTCAACAAGGAAATATTCCTGCTCGGGGCCGACGGAGGTCTTGACGCATTTCACGTCTTCGTTGCCAAAGAGCTTCAAAACGCGCATCGCCTGCTTGTTGATGGCCTGCATCGAGCGCAGCAGCGGCGTTTTCTTGTCGAGCGCCTCACCGCCGTACGAGCAGAACGCCGTCGGGATGCAGAGCGTCTTACCCTTCAAAAACGCGTAGGACGTGGGGTCCCAAGCGGTGTAGCCGCGTGCCTCAAACGTTGCGCGCAGGCCGCCGGACGGGAAGCTGGACGCATCCGGCTCGCCCTGGATGAGCTCCTTGCCGGAAAACTCCATAATCACGCCGCCGTCGGGCGACGGGGAAATAAAGCTGTCGTGCTTCTCGGCGGTAATGCCGGTCAACGGCTGGAACCAGTGGGTAAAATGCGTCGCGCCGTGCTCGACTGCCCAGTCGCGCATGGCCTCGGCCACAGCATTGGCCACCTGATTATCCAGACTCACCCCTTCGTCAATCGTCTTTTTCAGGGACTTGTAGACCTTGGCCGGAAGTCTTGCGCGCATGACTCTGTCGTCAAACACCAGACTTCCGAAATAATCAGAAACCGTTTGCATGTTACGCCACTCCTTTCGTATGAATAAAAGCCGAGGCAAGGCGTCAAAATCCCAAAAAGACGCCATTGCCCCGGTTTCCTCGTTACCTGTATTCTGTATAAAAAACGAATCGTTCGGGAAGCTATGATCTCATCGGCTTACGACGAGGTACCACAGGTTCCGTCAAAATAAGAAAAGACGCCTCTGAGCCCCATTGCTCAAAGACGCCGTTGCCTTATGCTCCGCATTATACGCATGCGGCCTTCGTTTGTCAAGCAGAATTTTTGAAAATTTGCAGGAAATTTTTTTGCTCCTGCATTTTGCGTTCTGTCTTTCATCATTTTCCGCCAATAGAAGGCCGGGTTTCCGCGCCCGTCTTGTCTGATTGCACGAAATGTCATTTCCGCCTGCAAAGCCGATTGACAGGCGTTTTCCCGCATGCTATGATATGGCACATATGAAAAGCTGTAATAAAATGACTTTTAATATTGTAAGAAGCGAAGATAGAATGAGCAAAGGCGTTCATTCGGGCGGGGGCGGTACCTGCTCGGGTGAGCGCCCTCTTTTTTAGGAAAGGCTGCTTGATATGGTTTACGAAAAGGAAGAAATCCTGCAATATGTCATTGAAGAGGACGTGAAGTTCATCCGCATGACGTTCTGCGACGTGATGGGACGGCTCAAAAACGTTTCGATCATGCCGGACGAATTGGACCGCGCGTTTGCCTACGGCATTTCCATCGACGCGTCGGCCATCGCGGGCTTCGGGGGCGAAGTACACTCCGACCTTGTCCTGCGCCCGGACGCATCGACGCTCTGCATTCTGCCGTGGAGACCCGAGCACGGGCGCGTGGTGCGCATGTTCTGCTCGGTGTATTACCCGGACGGCCGGCCGTTTGAGATGGACACACGCGCGATTCTTGCAAACGCTGTGAAGGAGGCGGAAGCGGAAGGCCTCACGTTCTTCTTTGGCCCCGAGATGGAGTTTTACCTTTTCCGGCTGGACGATACGGGAGCTGCCACAAAGGTTCCGTATGACACGGCCGGATACATGGACGTTGCGCCGGAGGATAAGGGTGAAAATGTGCGCCGCGAGGCGTGCCTGACCCTTGAGCAGATGGGCATCCGCCCGGAGAGTTCGCACCATGAGGAAGGCCCCGGGCAGAACGAGATCGACTTCCGTTACGCGGACCCCTTAACTGCCGCAGACAATGCGGTCACGTTCCGGAGCGTCGTTTCGACCGTGGCCGCCGGGAACGGCCTTGCCGCTGATTTTTCGCCAAAGCCTCTGCCGGACGCGCCGGGAAGCGGCATGCACATCAATCTTTCTGTGAAGGCCTCCAGCGGCGCGGATGTTATGCCGCAGGTCATGGCAGGTATCCTCGATCACGTTTACGATCTGACCGTGTTCTTGAATCCCGCGGACGCATCCTATCGCCGTCTCGGCTGCCGCAAGGCCCCGCGGTACATCTCATGGTCGAGTGAGAACCGCTCGCAGCTCATCCGCATTCCCGCCGCCTCCGGCGAGTACCGAAGAGCCGAGCTCCGCTCGCCGGACCCCTCGTGCAACCCCTATCTTGCCTTTGCGCTTCTCATCTACGCAGGGCTTGATGGCGTGAGAGCCGCGTCTTCCCTGCCCGCGCCCGCCGATGTGAACCTCTTCACAGCGCCCGAGCAGGTGACCGCAAGCTACCGAAAGCTCCCCGGAACACTCGACGAGGCCAGGCAGGCAGCGCGCGCAAGCGATTTTGCCCGCCGGTACCTCCCCGAGTCCCTTATCGCTTATTACACCCGTTGATGCTACCCTACCCCGGAAAGGAGGCGCGCACAAATGGACAGCGTAACGCAAAGCTACAGCGTGCTGCTCGTCTCCGCGTCCGCAAAATTTATGGACTCCGTGCTCCCGCTCCTGCCCGAACGCAGCTTTTCGCCCATCACGAAGGCCCCGGACGTTTCAAGCGCCCGGCGATGTCTTTTGGAGCGCAGCTATGATCTTCTGATCATCAACGCGCCGCTGCCGGACGAGTTCGGCACGAATTTCGCCCTCGATATCTGCCAGAGCACGCAGACAGGCGTTCTTCTTCTCGTGCGCGCCGAGCAGTACCCCGACGTGACCGCGCGCGTTGCGCCAAGCGGTGTTCTGACGCTCCAGAAGCCGACCTCCCCCGCGCTTTTTTCTTCCACGCTCCAGCTCCTCTGCGCCACGCGCGCGCGCCTTCGCCGCATGGAGCAGAAAACTGCGACGCTGGAGGAGAAGATGGCGGAGATCCGGCTCGTCAACCGGGCGAAGTGGGTGCTCATCGAGCAGCTCAAAATGACAGAAAACGAGGCGCACAAGTTCATTGAGCGGCAGGCCATGGACCGGTGCGTCACACGCAGAACCATCGCGGAAACTATCCTTGCAACCTACAAATAACATAGATTGAACCAGAGAAATTGAAATGCGGAGGAAGCAGTTATGACAAAATACATCTTTGTAACCGGCGGTGTGGTCTCGGGTCTCGGCAAGGGCATCACGGCCGCAAGCCTTGGCCGGCTTCTCAAAATGCGCGGACTCAAGGTCGCGGCGCAGAAGCTCGACCCCTACATCAACGTCGACCCCGGCACGATGAGCCCGTATC
>ERZ772875.1917-NODE-1917-length-16885-cov-20.795663_pt1 | contig 16885 bp, 21 predicted proteins | sample MGYA00580585_ERZ772875 | MGnify/ENA primary metagenome ERZ772875 (study PRJEB29015, sample SAMEA2737736) | human gut metagenome | biome: human gut; feature: human-associated habitat; material: faeces | place: China | collected 2012 ... | reverse complement strand
GGAGGGCGGCTTGGCCTGCGGCCCAAGCCTGTACCCTGCAGCGATTTGCCCAGCCCGGAAATAGACCTTTTTCTCACTATAAAATAGGCGAGGCATTTTGGCGCTGCAAAAGGCAGGTGGAGCGCGAAGGCACATTGCAGGAACCGGCCCAATCCGAGCCCCAGATTTTTGGCCCGCGAACAAATGAGGGGAAAGTGGGACGCAAAAATACATTGCAAAAGGTGCCGTACCCTGCTATGATAAAGGGCAGAACCACTTGAAAATGAGAGGGGAAGAACCACCATGTCCGAAAAGAAGAGAATCCTGACCGGCGACCGTACCACCGGCAAGCTGCACCTGGGCCACTATGTGGGCAGCCTGCAGAACCGCGTAAGACTGCAGGATGAGTACGAGAGCTTTATTCTGCTGGCTGATATCCAGGCCTTGACCACCCACTTTGAGCACCCTGAGCTGCTGGAGCACAGCATCTACGAGGTGGCGATGGATAACCTGTCCGTTGGTCTGGACCCCAATAAGATCACGCTGGTGCAGCAGAGCCGCATCCCCTCCATTGGGGAGCTGACGGTTTTCTATTCCATGCTGGTTTCGGTGAACAGCCTGCGGCATAATCCCACCATTAAGACCGAGGCGGCGAACTACGGCTACAACGATATGACCTACGGCTTTTTGGGTTATCCCGTCAGCCAGTCGGCGGATATCACCTTCTGCAAGGCCAACCTGGTGCCGGTAGGGGAAGACCAGAAGCCCCACATGGAAATGACCCGGAAGATCGTTCGCCGCTTTAATGAACTGTACGGCGAAACGCTGGTGGAGCCGGACATGATGCTTTCCGATTGCCCCCGCCTGATGGGCCTGGACGGCAACGCCAAGATGGGCAAGAGCCTGGGCAACGCCATCTACCTGAGCGACCCCGCCGAGGAAGTGCGCAAAAAGGTGATGAGCGCCGTGACCGATGCCAGCCGGATCAAGAAAGACGACCCCGGCCACCCGGATATCTGTGTCGTCAGCAAGTACCACAAGGTCTTTAATGCCGGTGAGTATGAGAATATCTGTGAGAGCTGCAAGAAGGGCGCCATTGGCTGCGTGGCCTGCAAAAAAGCGCTGGCGGCATCCCTTAATGACCTGCTGGAGCCGTTCCGGGAGAAGCGTGCCTACTACGAGGCCCACCGCGACGAGGTGCGGGATATCATCCTGACCGGCAGCGAAAAGGCAAATAAGATTGGCAACGAGACCGTAAAAGAGGTCAAGGAAGCCATGCACATTTATATCGGGGACTAAAGTGCCCCAAAAGGAGGAAACACGATGGCATATAACGGGAAAAGACTGCATAAATCCGAAAGCGATAAAAAGCTCTGCGGTGTCTGCGGCGGCATCGCCGAGTATTTTGACATTGACCCTACCATTGTTCGTCTGGGGTGGATTATTTTCTGCCTGGCAGGCGGCAGCGGGGTGCTGGGGTATATCATTGCGGCGCTTGTGATGCCGGAAGACCCCAACCGCGGATTTTAAGCAAACCCAAAGACAAGCGGCGTCCCGTTACGGGGCGCCGCTTCTGCGTGACGGTGCTTCGTGCGGCAGGGGATAGAGCTGCCGTTCGACATAGGCCATCATGCGGTTATTGAGAACCGCATAATACAGAATGGCAAGCATACCGCCCACCGTGCCGCAAAGCTCCGGTTCGACATGCCGTATCCTTAATACGATCATCAGGACGAGCCACGCAATTGCACAGAAAATAAAGGTGGAAAGATGCTCCCGCCGCCACTTTTTCTTAAAGAACGCCTGCTTTTCCTTTAAGGTAAAGGTGCTGTGGTCCAGTGCAGTGACAAGGTTTTCATCGGCGGCTTTTTTGAAATCCTCGGCGACAAGCCGTTCGCCGGCAACCAGCTCGTTGATGCTGACGCCGAATTCTCGGGAGAGCAGCGACAGCATTTCCACATCCGGCAGATAGCAGCCGGTCTCCCAGCGGGAAACGGTTTTATTGGTCACGCCGAGGCGCTCGCCCAGCGCCTGCTGGGTCAAGCCCTTCTCGCGGCGCAGCTCCGCCAAAAATGAACCAATACGGATCAGATCCATAATGCACCTCCCCTAAAAATCCGCTCTTAGTATAGCACCGGCGGAGAATTTTTTCTTCCCCATAAAAAGCGAATGACAAAAATGTTTCACGTGAAACATTTGTTCTTGTTATTTTCAAAAAAGAGAAGCGCAAAAGCACTTCTCTAAGGGGGATTATTTGCGGTTTTTGGTCACCAGGCCATCGACAAAAACGAAGGCCGCGCAGCCTAACAGGACACAGGCAAAGACGGTAAACTGGCTGCCCATGGCCAGTAGGAAGAAAAGCCCCAAGGCGGCCAGCACTGCCGCGCAGTAGAAAGACTTGACCCACAGCTTTTTCTGTTTCATGGGGTCATTATTTTGGGCCAGCTTTTGTTCCAGCCTGCCGCTGCCACGGAATAAACTCATCGCTCGGGACCCCCTTTCTCTTTTTCTCCCTGTTTCAGGGAACGCCAAGCCCGGATGAAGGCAATGATAAAGAAGATGACACCTAGAGCGGCCAGCGCGATGCCGGCAACGGCCAGGGGGCGGATCTGCCGGGCGATGCCCACGGCGGCCAGCACCCCGCCGACGGTAATGGCGGCAATGCTGATGATGGTGGAGAGGGTCATGGAACGAAAACTCATGGGGCGGACTCCTTTCGGCAGGGATAAAATAGCAGGGCATCCCCGCGGATACCCTGCTATTATAACATATTATTCTATCCTTGTCACCTTGTAACCAGCGGCTTCCACAGCGGCGGTCAGCTCTTCGGTGGAGTGGGGCTCCACCATGGTGAGGGCAGCAGTGTTTTTCGCCAGGCTTACCTCGGCGGTGACACCGGGGAGGGATTCCAGAGCGGATTTGACCCGGCCGACACAGTGACCGCACATCATGCCATCAATGTGGAGGGTGACGGTCTGCGGGGCGGCGGGGGGAATGGGTGCGGGGGCGCTCTCCTGCGGCAGTGGGGTACATTCCACCTCGGTGACGGGAGGGAGGGCATCTGCGGCGGGGAGTTTGGGCTTCCAGCCGCGCAGCCGCAGGGCATTGCTGACGACGCAGACCGAGGAAAGGCTCATGGCGGCGGAGGCCAGCATGGGGCTGAGCTTCCAGCCCAGCAGGGAATAGAATACCCCGGCGGCAATGGGAATGCCGATGCTATTATAAAGGAATGCCCAGAAGAGGTTTTGCTTGATATTGCGCAGGACACTGCGGGAAAGCTGCAGGGCGGCGGGAATATCGGCGGGATCGCTGTGCATGAGGACAATATCGGCGGAATCGATGGCGATATCGGTGCCGGCACCGATGGCGATGCCGATATCGGCCCGGACCAGTGCGGGGGCGTCATTGATGCCATCGCCGACCATGGCGACCACCTCGCCCTTTTCCTGCAGGGAGCGGATGACCGCTTCCTTCTGCTGGGGCAGCACCTCCGGGATGACCCTGGGAATGCCGACCTCCTTGGCAATGGCTTCGGCTGTACGGCGGTGATCACCGGTGAGCAGCAGTACCGAAAGACCCATCTGCCGCAGGGCGGCGATGGCGGCGGCACTGGTTTCCCGGGGAGGATCGGCGACGGCGATGAGCCCCAGGGGGGTGGCGCCGACGCCGAAATACAGCGGGGTGCGTCCCTTGGCGGCAAGCTCCTCCGCAGCGGTGGAAAGAGCGGAGATATCGCAGCCCATGGCGGCGGCCAGGCGGGCATTGCCGCCCCAGACCGTTTCGCCGTTCAATTTTGCGGTAAGGCCCTGTCCCTCCGGCGCGGTGAAATCGGTGACGGGGGAGAGGGAGATATTCTTTTCTGCACAGTAGGCGGTGACGGCGGCAGCTAACGGGTGGGCACTGGCGGCTTCCAGCGCGTGTGCCACCGGCAGCAGGCGGGCATCCAGCTCCACTACATCGGTGACGGCGGGCTGGCCGGTGGTGATGGTGCCGGTTTTATCCAGCACGACGGTGGTAATACTGTGGGCGCGCTCCAGTGCTTCGGCGCTTTTCACCAGGATGCCGTATTCGGCACCGCGGCCGGTACCCACCATAATAGCAGTGGGGGTGGCCAGTCCCAGCGCGCAGGGACAGCTGATGACCAGCACCGCAATGCCGATGGAAAGAGCAAAGGCGGGCGTTTGGCCGACGAGCAGCCAAATGACCATGGCCAGCACGGCGATGCCGATGACGACCGGCACAAAGACGGCGGCAACTTTATCGGCGATGCGCTGGATGGGGGCTTTGGTGGCGGCGGCATCCTCCACCAGATGAATGATCTGGGAGAGGGTGGTTTCTTCCCCTACATGGGTGGCCTGCATGGTGAAATAACCGCTGCGGCACAGGGTGGCGCCGGTGACGGGATCGCCGATGGATTTGTCGACCGGCATGCTTTCACCGGTGATGGCAGATTCATCGATGGCGGCTTGTCCTTCGGTGATGGTGCCATCAACCGGAATGGCCTCACCCGCGCGGACGATGAGCAGATCGCCCTGCCGGACTTCCTCCAGCGGGACTTCGACTTCCTTGCCATCCCGCAGCAGGTGGGCGGTGGCGGGGGCTAGGGCCATCAGCTTTTGCAGGGCATCGGCAGTGTGGCTTTTACTGCGGGCTTCCCAGTATTTGCCCACACTGACGAGAGTGAGTATGGTACCGGCGGATTCAAAGTAGAGATCCATGTGGTACTGGGCGACCAGTTCCATATCCCCGGCGGCCAGCCCCTGGGCAATGCGGATGATGGCATAAACGCCATACAGAATGGCGGCGGAGGAGCCGACGGCCACGAGGGTATCCATGGTGGGGGCACCGCGGAACAATGAAGAAAAGCCGCGGCGGAAGTAGCGGAACTGCAGGACTGCGATGGCCAGGGTGAGCACCAGCTGCACCAGGCCGAACCACAGGGCATTGTGATGGCCGGAAAGGAAGGAGGGCAGCGGCAGGCCCATCATGTGGCCCATGCTGAGGTAGAACAGGGGCACAAGGCACACCACCGACCACAGGAGACGGCGGCCCATGGCCCTGGCGGATTCCTCCTGCTCCCGGCGGATATCGCGCTTGGCGTCGTCCGCCGGGGCGGCTCCGTAGCCCGCCGCCTCCACGGCGGTGATGATGGCCTGCGGCGAGACCCTGTCCGCGTCGTAGGAGCACACCAGCGTCCCCAGCATCAGGTTTACGGCGGCGCTGTCCACGCCGTCCAGCGAACTGGCCGCCTTTTCCACATGGGCGGCGCAGGCGGCGCAGGTCATGCCGGTGACGACAAATTTTTCGGTCATCACACGCTCCTCCTTTACTTCATCAGCTTTTGCAGCGTGGTCACCAGCTCGTCGATGACCTCGCCATCGCCCTGCCGGATCCCGTCGGCCACGCAGGTGCGGATGTGGGTGGCCAGCAGCTCCCGGCTGAAGCTGTTCAGCGCGGCGCTGACGGCGGACACCTGCACCAGAATGTCGGGACAGTAGGCGTCGGCTTGCAGCATGTCCCGCAGGCCCCGTACCTGCCCCTCGATGCGGCTGAGGCGGTTGGCCAGCTGCTTTTGCTCCTGGGGGGAGCGGTGCTTTGTCTTATGGCAGCAGCATTCGTTCATATCGGATACCTCCCGGGGGTATATTTTGACGGTGGCATTATATACCCCCGTGGGGTATTTGTCAACGCTTTTCTTTGGGGTGGAACAGCACAGCCATCAGCAGGCCGAACACCACGGCGGCGGCAATGCCGCCGGCGGCGGCGGTGAGCCCGCCGGTGATGACGCCCAGCAGGCCCTTTTCCGCCACGGCCTTTGCCACACCCTTGGCCAGCGTATAGCCAAAGCCGGTGAGGGGTACGGTGGCCCCCGCGCCGCCCCAGTCCACCACATACTGGTACACGCCCGCCGCCTGCAGCGCCACGCCGCAGACCACATAGCCCGTCAGGATGCGGGCGGGGGTGAGGTTGGTCTTATCGAGAATGATCTGCCCCACGGCGCACAGCAGTCCGCCGCAGAGGAACGCATAGAGATATTCCATTTATAAAGTGCCCTCCTTCGTGTGGGAAAGTACCACCGCGTGGCAGATGCCGGGCACGCTCTCGCCCTGAAAGGAGCTGGTGGGGCTCAGCAGCGCGCCGGTGGGAGCAAAGACCATGCGCTGCCATTTGCCCGTGCGCAGGCCCTGCAGGAGATAGCCGTTGAGCACCGCGGCGGAGCAGCCGCAGCCGGAGCCGCCGGCGTGCATATCCTGCTTTGCCCGGTCATACAGCAGGATGCCGCAGTCGGTGCAGTTGTCCCCCAGCGTCACGCCGTCCCGGCGGAACAGCTCCACCAGAAGATCGTGGCCCAGATAGCCCAGATCGCCGGTGACGATGAGGTCGTAGTCCCGGGGCGTGGTGCCGGTGTCCCGGAACAGGGCGGACAGGGTGTCGTGGGCGGCGGGAGCCATGGCCGCGCCCATGTTGGCCGCGTCCGCAACGCCCAGATCCACGATGCGGCCCCGGGTGGTGTGGGTGATATACGGGCCCTCGGACTGGGCGCCTACCACGCAGCAGCCGGCGGCGGTGGCCGTCCACTGGGCCGTGGGCGCCCGCTGGCTGCCGTAGGGCACCGGGGCGCGGTACTGCCGCTCGGCGGTGCAGAAGTGGGAGGAGGTCTGGGCGGCGGCGATGCGGGCGAAGCCGCCGGCCACCGCCATGGCCGCCAGAGACAGACCCTCGCCCATGGTGGAGCAGGCGCCGTATACCCCGTAAAACGGGATGGCGAAGTCCCGCAGGGAGAAGGTGGCCCCGATGTTCTGGTTCAGCAGGTCGCCGGCAAAGACGCAGTCCACGTCCCGCGGCGTCAGGCCGCCTTTTTGCAGGGCACGGCGCAGGGCCATGGCCTGCATCTCCGCTTCCCCCTGCTCCCATGTCTTCTTGCCGAAGAAGGAGTCATCGTCCGTGATGTCGAAATACGCGCCCAGCGGGCCCTGACGCTCCAGCCGTCCGGCCACGCTGGCCCAGCTCACCACGCCGGGAGGCTGGAGGAGCCGGCAGGTCTGGCGGCTCAGTCGTTTGATGTCCATAGTGTTCCACCTCACGCTTGCAGATTTGCCCTTAGTTTGCGCGGGAAGCGGAAAAATATGAAAAAGGACGCCCGGCGGGGCGTCCCTGGGGTGCGGTATGGACTTACACGAATACCAGCTGCACCAGCAGCATATACACGGCGGTGCCCGCCAGAATGGACAGCAGCGTGCTGCGCTTCCACAGGTGGAGCCCGGCGGTGACGGCCACGGCGATGGCCTCCGGCAGACCGTGGCTGCCGGTGAAAGGGTCGGTGTTCCGCAGGCTGTATACCACCAGCAGACCCATCATGGCCGGGGGCAGCAGACGGCCCAGATCCTCCACCACCTTGGGGAGCTTCCGGCCGCCGGAGAACACCAGAAACGGCGTCCAGCGGGTGATCTGGGTGGCCAGCGCCACCATGCAGACGATGATCAGGGACTGGATGAAATTCAGGCGCATAGCTTTTTCCTCCCCAGCAGAAGTGCGATGAGCGTGAGCGCCATGGCCGGGATGACCATGCTGTCCGCGCCGAACACGGCCAGACCCGCCACGGAGCAGGCAAGGCCCATGAAGCCGGCGGGGCGGTTCTCCCGCTTGATGACCTGCTCGATGAACAGCACCACGAACAGCGCCGTCAGGGCAAAGTCGATGCCGGTGATGTCAAAGGTGATGAGGCCGCCGATGAGGCCGCCCAGCATGGAGAACGCCACCCAGTACAGCCACGTCAGAAGGCTCATGGCGAAGTAGAACAGCGTGGGGTCGGTGTCCTTCGGCGGCTCCACCGTGGAGCTGAGGGAGAAGTTCTCGTCGCTGAGGGTGTAGATGAGGAAGTACCGCAGCCGTCCCAGCCCCCGGTATTTGGGCAGCAGGGCCAGCGAGAAGAACAGGTGCCGGGCGTTGACCATCAGGCTGAGGAAAAAGGCGCTGAGGGGGTCGAAGGCCGTGGTCAGCAGGGTGATGGCCACATACTGCATGCTGCCGCAGAAGGCGAAGGCGCTGACAAAGCCCGACCACAGAAAATTGTAGCCCTTGGAGGACATCAGCAGGCCGTAGGCCAAACCCACCGCCAGATAGCCGGTGAGGATGGGCACCGTGTGGGGGAACGCCGCCTTCAGCGCGGCGGGGAAGGACTTGCGGGGCAAAACGACCACCTCCGATGAAAGGTGTCAGCATTATAGCGGAAAACCGGGAAGGGCGCAAGAGGAAAAAACCGCAGGAATGCGGGAAAAAACTCTGGAAAAAGGAACGCCGGGAGCGTATAATATAAGAACTTTACACAGGAGAAGGAGCGTGTACCGATGGAGGAAATGCGCAGCTTTGGTTATATCTGCCCCCACTGCGGAAAGGCGGTGCTGCACCAGCGCAGCGTGTTCGCCCTGTCCGCCGCCGCGGCCCGGATGGAGTGCGAATGCGGGCAGGAGGCGCTGGAGGCACAGACGGACGGCGTGAGGTTCCGGCTCTGGGTGCCCTGCGGCGTGTGCGGCGGGCATCATCAGGCGGAGTGCGGCGCCGACGCGGTGCTGCACGGGCGGGGTATCGGCCTTGCCTGCCCCGAAAAGCAGGAGCTATGCTGCTATATCGGTGAGGAGCAGCAGGTGCGCCGGGCCATGGAGGAGCTGGCCCTGCGTGTGGAGAAGGAGAAGGCCGGCGGCGAGGAGGCCTTTACCGACAACGTCATCATGTACGAGGTGCTGTCGGAGCTGAAGGACATCGCCGCACGGGACGGCATCTCCTGTACCTGCGGCAGCCATAAGTACACCATGGCGGTGCGGCGGGGCGCGGTGGAGCTGATCTGCGGTGACTGCGGCGGCAGACTGCGGCTCAACGCTGCCACTGATCGGGATCTGGACGATCTGTGCTGCCAGATGAAGCTGACCATCCGGGGAACGAAGCGGTAAGCCCTGGGGATGGTGAAAGGAGAGAACGCGCATGATACGACTGCTGGCCCGGTGGCTGATCCCTGACCGGGAAAATGTGACGTCTCCGGCGGTGCGGCGGGCCTACGGTACGCTGTGCGGCGTGGTGGGCATCGTCCTGAATATTCTGCTGTTTGCGGGGAAGCTCTTTGCCGGACAGCTCTCCGGCTCCATCGCCGTGACGGCGGACGCCTTCAACAACCTGTCGGACGCGGGCTCCTCGGCGGTGACGCTGCTGGGCTTTCGGCTGGCAGGCCGGAAGCCGGACACCGACCACCCCTTCGGCCACGGACGCATCGAGTATATCTCCGGCCTTGCGGTGGCGGGGCTGATCCTTCTGATGGGCGTGGAGCTGGCCAAGTCCTCGTTTGAGAAAATCCTCCACCCGGAGGAGGTGGCGTTCTCAGCGCTGGCGCTGGGCATTCTGGCGGCGTCGGTGTGCGTGAAGCTGTACATGTGGCTGTATAACCGGAGCATCGGCCGAAGGATCAAGTCCGCGGCCATGGAGGCCACGGCTATGGACAGCCTGTCCGATACCGCCGCTACGGCGGCGGTGCTGCTGGCCATGCTCATCGGTAAATGGACGGGGCTGGCGGCGGACGGCTATGTGGGCCTTGTGGTGGCGCTGTTCATCCTGTTTTCCGCCTATAAGGCGGCCAAGGAGACATTGTCGCCCCTGCTGGGGCAGGCCCCCGACCCGGAGCTGGTGCGGGAGATACGGGACATCGTCATGGCCCACGGCACCGTGCAGGGCGTACACGATCTGGTGGTGCACGACTACGGCCCCGGACGGTGCATGATCTCCCTCCACGCGGAGGTGCCGGCCCACGGGGACATCCTGGAGATGCACGACATCATCGACAACATCGAAAAGGAGCTGGCGGAGAAGCTGCACTGTCAGGCGGTGATCCACATGGATCCCATCGTCACCGACGATGCGCTGGTGGGGGCGCTGCGGCAGCAGGTGGCCGAGGCGGTGAAGCAGGTCGATCCCGGCATGACCATCCACGATTTCCGGCTGGTGCGGGGCACCACCCATACGAACCTCATCTTCGACGCGGTGCTGCCGTTTTCCTCCGGTAAGACGACGGAGCAGGCGGCGCAGGAGATCCGGCGGCTGGTAAAGGCGCTGGACAGCACCTACTTCGCCGTGGTGACGGTGGAGCACAGCTATACGGCATGAAAAAGTCCCGCGCCGGCAGGCGCGGGACGGGGCGTTATTCCCATGTCTGCCAGATATCGGGACAGTAGCCCACGGTGGCCTGACGGCCGTTGCGGACGATGGGGGCGGCGAAAAGCTCCGGATAGTCCAGCAGCTTTTCCTCCGCCGCCTGCGGCGTGATGTAGGCCATGTACTGCTCCTCGTAGGCGCGGCAGGACTTATCCACCAGCGCGTCAAGGCTGCCCACGGCGGCGCGGATGGAGCGGTACTCGCCGGGGGATACGCCCTTGGTGACAAGGTCGATATACTGGTACTTGATGCGGCGCTCCTTAAACCAGCGCTCTGCTTTCTTCGTATCGAAGGACTTGGACTTTCCGAAAATTTGAATATTCATAGACGGCTCCTTGTGGGCAGAATGGAGGGTTTTTCATGGACGAGAGTATCCACAGATTGAAGGAATTGCTGGACGGCTCCGACAACATCGTGTTTTTCGGCGGGGCCGGGGTGTCCACGGAGTCGGGCATTCCCGATTTCCGCAGCGTGGACGGGCTGTACAGCCAGAAGTTCAAATACCCGCCGGAGACTATACTGAGCCACACCTTTTTTGAACGGCACACGGAGGAGTTCTTTGACTTCTACCGCACCAAGATGCTGGCGCCGGACGCCCAGCCCAACGCGGCCCATCGGAAGCTGGCCCAGTGGGAGCAGGAGGGGCGTCTGAAGGCGGTCATCACCCAGAACATCGACGGTCTGCACCAGAAGGCGGGCAGCCGGGAGGTGCTGGAGCTGCACGGCAGCGTGCTGCGGAACTACTGCACCCGCTGCGGGAAATTCTACGGCGTGGAGCACATCGCGGAGAGCACCGGCGTACCCCGCTGCGCGTGCGGCGGCGTCATCAAGCCGGACGTGGTGCTGTACGAGGAGCCGCTGGACGAGAACGTGATGATAAAGGCCATCCACTACATCCGACAGGCGGATGTGCTGCTCATCGGCGGTACGTCGCTGGTGGTGTATCCGGCGGCGGGGCTTGTCACCTACTACCGGGGACACAGGCTGGCGGTCATCAACAAGGGCGGCGCAGGCGGCGGTCTGGGCGCCGCCGTCACGGTGGACGGCCCCATCGGACAGGTGCTGGCACAATTATAACACGGAAATACGGGAAAAGCCACCCCGGCAGGGGTGGTTTTTCTGCGCTCAGTGGGTGGTGACAAACGCGGCGGCATGTGCTATACTGTTCCCATCACCACCAAGGAGGACGTATCATGCGCATCAACTGGTTCAAGGACGAAAATCACCTCGTATATATCAACGGCGCGACGCAGCTGGCGGAGCTGGAGCGGACGCTGCACTTCCCCGGCCTGGAGGAGGCGGCCAACGAGCTGCGGCAGCATCCCACGGCGGAGGGCTTCACCATCAAGGGCCCCAAGCGCACCAGCGGGCGGCTGTTCGTGCCCGACCTGACCTTCGGCGAGCACATCGAGATGGGGGAGAACATCTTCTTCTACATGGGCGAGATGCAGGAGTGCTACGTCATCTACTGGCCGGACGCGCCGGTGGCGGGGTGAGGCGGCATCGCCACGCTCCGTTGGGGCGCGGGACGATCTGGCTGTCCTGCGGCCTGCTGACCGTCAGCTTCCCTGTCATGCCCGTCCACGACGGGGAACAAAAGCCGAACGAATAAAAAACAGCACCGGCAGCGCTACCCACACGCTGCCGGTGTTATTTTGAGGGAAACCCTCATGGAAAAGAAAAAGTATGGTTGGCTGAACCATGACCCTATCATAACAGCAGAAAAAGCATTTGTGAAGCGCATGTTTGTTCTTGAAAACATGAGGACTTGTATAGTACAATGGGGGGCGAAACGAGGTGCGCTATGAGTATTTCCAAATATCAGGTGTTTTTGAAAACCGTGGCCTGTGGCAGCTTCTCCAAGGCGGCGGAGGCACTGAGCTTTACCCAGTCCGGCATCAGCCACGCCATCAACTCGCTGGAAAACGAGCTGGGCGTGAAGCTGTTGAGCCGCAACCGCGGCGGCGTGGTGCTGACGGCGGACGGACGGGCGGTGCTGCCCAAGATCGAAAAGCTGTGCGCCGCACACCATTCCCTGATGCAGACGGTGGAGGGCCTGAAGGATATGGACAGCGGCCTTGTGAAGATTGCCACCTTTTCCAGCGTGTCCGCACAGTGGCTGCCCCGCATCCTCAAGAGCTTCGGCAAGATCTACCCCAACATCGAGTTTGAGGTGGTCACCGGCGATTTCTACGACCAGATCGAGGGCTGGATCGTCAGCGGCACGGTGGACTGCGGCTTTCTGCGCCTGCCGTCGGTGAAGAACTTGCAGACCTACGCCCTGCACCGGGACGAGCTGCAGGTCATTGTGCCCTGCGACCATCCCTATGCCGACCGCGACCCGTTCCCTGTGCCGGCGCTGGCGGAGGAGCCGTTCATCCAGCTGGAGGAGGGCGATGACTACGAGATCATGGCGGCCTTTGATGAAATGGGCATCCGGCCCAATGTGAAGTACATCGCCCGGGAGGACAGAACCATCCTGGCCATGGTGTCGGAGGGACTGGGCATCAGCCTCCTGCCGGAGCTGATGGTGCGCCACAGCCCTACCCCCATCAAGGTCTGCCGCGCGCCGCTGCATTTCTACCGCACCATCGGTATCGGCGTCAAGGACAAGAAGGCGCTGTCCAACTCCACGCGCCTGTTCGTGGACTATGTGCGGACGTGGGTGGCGGAAAATGGGAACCTATAAACGGCCGGGAGCGTGAAGAAAATAGAAAAACCACCCCGGGGGGGTGGTTTTTCTGGTGCGAGTAGTGATACAGCATTTTTTGAAAACCATCGTAGTACAATTTGTTTTTGAGGACATCGAATAGCAACTTGCTTGTATCGCACCCCCGATGGGCAGCTGTATTGAAAAATCAGTTGCCTTTTATATACCACACAACCTAAAAATTATCAAGTACGCGCAGCGTTCACTTCTCCCATCACCGGGAGCAAATGGACGCTGCTTTTTTTGTTTGCAACGAAAGGAGGCATCCGTGAAATGGCAGTTTTTCGGGTAGAAAAGAACAGCGGCTACACGGTCATGTCAAACCACCACCTGCGGAACAGGGCCTTGTCCCTGAAAGCCAAGGGCTTACTCTCCCAAATGCTCTCCCTGCCGGAAGATTGGGACTACACCCTGCAAGGGCTGGCCCGTATCAACCGGGAAAGCATCGACGCGATACGGCAGGCCATCCGGGAACTGGAACAGGCAGGCTACATCCAGCGTTCCAGAGAACGGGACGAGAAAGGACGGCTGCGCGGTGCAGACTATGTGATCTTCGAGCTGCCGCAGCCCGTTCCTGCATCGGTTTCACCTACATTGGAAAATCCAACGTTGGAGAATCCCACGCAGGAAAACCCTACGTTGGAAAATCCAATGCAATTAAATAAAGATAAACTAATTACAGAAAAACAAAAGAAAGAGGGATTAAATACCGATTCCATTCCTATCCATTCCCCAAACCCCTTGCCTTTGGACGAGGACGAGGCAGCGGCACCGCCGCCGGAACGGACAGGAAGCCGAAAGGAAGCGGCCTATCAAATCTACCGGGACCTGATTTTGGAGAACATCGAGTATGACACCCTCACCCAGAATCCCCGGATAGACCGGGAGCAGCTAGACGAGATCGTGGACATCCTGCTGGAAACCGTCTGCACTTCCCGCAAGTCCATCCGGGTGGCCGGGGACGATTACCCGGCAGAGTTGGTCAAGGCGAAATTCTTGAAGCTGGACAGCCATCACATCGAGTTCGTCATGGACTGCCTGCGGGACAACACCACCAAAGTCCGCAACATCAAGCAATACCTGCGGGCCATGCTGTTCAACGCCCCCAGCACCATCAACAGCTACTATGCGTCCCTTGTGGCGCACGATATGGCGCAGCCTGATTGGGGCCGCCCGCCCAACAACTGACCGAAAGGAGCGTCCACCCATGAGAACCCTTTACCTGCGGCGGCTGGTGGTTCCACCTTAGCTACCGCTTTTCCGACTACCTGCCAAGGAGGATTGCTGAATGCAGGAAGAAGTCACCCAGAAAACCATTGCCCTGTCCATGAAAACGGGCAAACTCACCGCCCAAGCGCTGCAAGCTGCCCTGAAAAAATATTTGCAGCACCGGGCCAAGGGGCCAAAGCTGCACCACGGCAGGCAAAGCCTGAAACAGCTGAAAGCCCACGGCGCGGCTCTGACCAACATTGAAGTCACGGAGGCGAACGTCGGGGCGTTTAAGCCCTGCGCCAAGAAGTACGGCGTGGACTTCGCCTTACGCAAGGATAAAACCACCCAGCCGCCCCATTACATCGTGATCTTCAAGGCCAAGGATGCGGACAATCTGGAACAGGCGTTCCGGGAGTTCACGGCCAAAACGCTCTCCAAGGAGCAGCGGCCCTCTATCCGCAAGGTGCTGGCAGCAGCCAAGCAGAAAGCCGCCCAGCAGCCGAAACGCGCCAAAGAAAAAATCAAGCAAAGGGGGCTGGAACGATGAAGCCTGAACTAAAAAAGCTGCTGGTGCTGAATCTGCCGTATCTGCTGTTCGTGTACCTGTTCGCCAAATGCGGGCAGGCGTACCGTCTTGCGGCGGGCGCAGATGCTTCGGCAAAGCTGCTCCACCTGACGGGCGGCATCTCTGTCGCCTTTGCAAGCCCGCTGCCCAGCCTGCATCTGTTTGACCTCTGCGTTGGCGTTGTTGGTGCGGTGGCTGTCCGGCTCATCGTGTACAGCAAGGGCAAGAACGCCAAAAAGTACCGCAAGGGCGAGGAATACGGTTCTGCCCGGTGGGGCACCGCCAAAGACATTGCCCCGTACATCGACCCCAAGTTTGAAAACAACATCCTGCTGACCCAGACCGAACGCCTGACCATGACCGGGCGGCCCAAAGACCCCAAGACGGCCCGGAACAAGAATGTGCTGGTGATTGGCGGCTCCGGCAGCGGCAAGACGCGGTTTTACGTCAAGCCCAACCTCATGCAATGCTTTCCCACGTCTGATTATCCCACCTCATTCGTAGTCACAGACCCGAAAGGCACACTGGTTCTCGAAACAGGCCAAATGTTCCAGCGGGCAGGCTACCGGGTGAAAATCCTGAACACGATAAACTTTTCCAAGTCTATGAAGTACAACCCCTTTGTCTATATCCACTCGGAAAAAGACGTGCTGAAGCTGGTGAATACCCTTATCGCCAACACCAAGGGCGAGGGTAAAAAATCAGCAGAAGATTTTTGGGTGAAGTCGGAACGGCTGTTCTACACGGCTCTGATCGGCTACATCTGGTACGAGGCCCCGGCAGAAGAAATGAACTTCACCACCCTGCTGGAAATGATAAATGCCAGTGAAGCCCGCGAGGACGACCCGGAGTTTCAAAGCCCGGTGGACCTCATGTTTGAGCGGCTGGAACAGAAAGACCCGGACCACTTCGCCGTCCGGCAGTACAAAAAGTTTTTGCTGTCGGCCGGCAAGACCCGTTCCTCCATCCTGATAAGCTGTGGTGCCCGTTTAGCCCCGTTTGACATCCGGGAAGTGCGTGAACTGATGGAGGACGATGAAATGGAGCTGGACACCATCGGGGATGAAAAGACGGTATTGTTCCTGATTATGAGCGACACGGACACCACCTTCAACTTCATTCTTGCCATGCTTCAAAGCCAGCTTATCAACCTGCTGTGTGACCGTGCGGATGATAAATACGGTGGTCGGCTGCCTGTCCATGTACGGCTGATTCTGGACGAGTTCGCCAACATCGGGCAGATTCCCAACTTCGACAAGCTGATCGCCACCATCCGCAGCCGGGATCCCGTGTAGGACAGAAGGGCTTTTGTGTCGGGTATCTCCACATATCCCACCAGATACTTTCCCCTTATATTGCCGGAGCTCTCTGTCTCATAGAGCCGGAACATGTACTGCCGCTTTCCCACAGCAGCCGTGACATCCGCCCCTTTATTTTCCTCAAACATCCCGCCGGCAATCATCTCACGGCACGCCCCGCTGATTTCCTCTCCTTCCCATTCCTCCTCCCCCTGCCTGGGAAAGGTAAGCTTCAGCCGGGAATTAAAGGCAATGAGACTGGCTTCCGGGCGTCCCTTTCGTATATACTCCCTGACCTGGCTCAGAAATTCCCTGGAATACATCTTCTCCTCATCCCTGGTCAGAGTTTCGTCCCCATCCCGCGGATACACCTGCTCCGCCATGGACTGGACGGATTCCATCAGATGCTCTAAGCTCTGGCTGGATATCCGCTTTACGTACCAGCCTGAGGCAGAGGAAAACAGTGCCCAGGAAAGGACAGGAAACAACACAATCAGGATTACCACAGGAACAAAGATGCGTGAACGAATGGCAGACATCATGATCTCTCCCCCCTGTCTTCCTCCAGCCTGAATCCATAGCCCCATACGGTTTCAATGGCTGCCCTGCACCCGGCCTCCCTGAATTTGCGCCTGAGGCGTTTTACCAGATCATCCGCCACCCTGGTATCCAAATCGTAATCCGGCAGCTCCCACACTTCCTTCAAAAGCACCTGCTTGGAGACCGCCTCCCCCCTGCGCTCCATCAGATACTGCAGGAAAGCAAATTCCGTGGGGGTCACGGAAAAGTGGGCGCCGCCCACGGTCATGCAGCGGGAGCGCGGGTCCAGGCTTAAATTAGCGCAGACCAGCGTTTCCCCTGCATCCTGCCGGATGTATCCGGCCCTGCGAAACAGCGCCTTGACCCTGGCTACCAGCTCCAGAG